>Ga0209647_1002057_pt1 | contig 16562 bp, 28 predicted proteins | sample GraSoi_2013_60cm_FD_185827 | JGI IMG/M metagenome (GOLD analysis project Ga0209647, IMG submission 185827) | Grasslands soil microbial communities from the Angelo Coastal Reserve, California, USA - Sample 9_17_2013_60cm (SPAdes) (version 2) | ecosystem: Environmental > Terrestrial > Soil >...
GAGGGTCTGCGCTTCGCCATCCGCGAGGGCGGCCGCACCGTCGGCGCCGGCGTCGTCGCCAAGATCATCAAGTAGCGGGCAAGCGCGACAAACAGGACGGTACATAACAATGGACAGCCAGAATATCCGGATCCGCCTGCGGGCGTACGATCATCGCGTGCTCGACCAGTCGACCAGCGAGATCGTCAGCACGGCCAAGCGCACCGGCGCGCGCGTGCGCGGCCCGATCCCGTTGCCGACCAAGATCGAGAAATTCACCGTCCTTCGTTCGCCGCACATCGACAAGAAGTCGCGCGAGCAGTTCGAGATCAGGACCCACAAGCGCGTGCTCGACATCGTCGATCCGACGCCGCAAACGGTGGACGCGCTGATGAAGCTCGATCTCGCCGCCGGCGTCGATGTCGAGATCAAGCTTTAAGGACGCCATCATGCGAACCGGACTCATTGCCCAGAAGATCGGCATGACCCGAGTCTTCAACAACGAGGGCAATCATGTGCCCGTCACCGTGCTGAAGGTCGACAATTGCCAGGTCGTCGCGGTGCGCACGCAGGAGAAGGACGGCTACACCGCGGTCCAACTCGGCGTCGGCGCCGCCAAGGTCAAGAATGTCGGCAAGGCGATGCGTGGCCATTTCGCGAAGGCCAAGGTCGAGCCGAAGAGCTGGATCGTCGAGTTCCGCGTTCCCCAGGATGCGCTGATCGATGTCGGCGCCGAGCTCTCGGCCGAGCATTTTGTCGCCGGCCAATTCGTCGATGTCGTCGGCACGACGATCGGCAAGGGCTTTGCCGGCGGCATGAAGCGCCATCATTTCGGCGGCCTGCGCGCCTCGCACGGCGTCTCGGTGTCGCATCGCAGCCTGGGCTCGACCGGTCAGCGCCAGGATCCCGGCAAGACCTTCAAGGGCAAGAAGATGGCCGGCCATCTCGGCGACGTCCGGGTGACGACCCAGAATTTGCGCGTCATCTCCACCGACGTCGAGCGCGGCCTCATCATGGTGCGTGGCGCGGTGCCGGGCAGCGACGGCGGTTATGTCCTCATCAAGGACGCGGTGAAGCGCAAGGCGCCGAAGGATCTGCCATTCCCGGCCGCGATCCGGCGCCAGGCCGAAGCCGCGGTTGCGCCAGCGGCCGATGCGCCGACGACCGGGGCGGGAGCCGAGTAATGAAACTCACGATGAAGAACCTCGACAACCAGGATGTCGGCGAGATCGAATTGTCCGACGACATTTTTGGCGTCGCCATTCGGCCCGACATCCTCGCGCGCATGGTCAACTGGCAGCTCGCCAAGCGGCGCGCCGGGACGCACAAGGCCAAGGGCATCAGCGACATCCAGGGCACCACCAAGAAGCCGTTCAAGCAGAAGGGCGGTGGTCGCGCCCGCCAGGGCAGCCTGCGCTCGCCACAATTCCGCGGCGGTGCGGTGATCTTCGGTCCGGTCGTGCGCAGTCACGCATTCGGCTTGCAGAAGAAGGTGCGCCGCCTTGCTCTCAAGACCGCACTGTCGGCGAAACAGGCCGAGGGCAAGCTCATCGTGCTCGAGACCGCGCATGTCGACGAGGCGAAGACCAAGCTCCTCGGCGCCCGCCTTGCCAAGTTCGGCTGGCAGTCGGTGCTGATCATCGACGGCCCGACCGTCGACGAGAATTTCGCCCGCGCCGCGCGCAACCTGCCCAAGGTCGACGTGCTGCCGCAGCAGGGCGCCAACGTCTATGACATCCTGCGCCGCGACACCCTCGTGCTAACGCGCGAAGCTGTGCAACACCTGGAGGCTCGGCTGAAATGAGCAGGTTCCGCGTCATTCGGGCGGCGCAAACGACGCTTTCGCGTGAAGAGATGTACGCGCTCGTCCGCTCGCCGGTGATCACCGAGAAGTCGACGGCGGCGTCCGAGCACAGCCAAGTCACCTTCCGCGTGCCGCTGACCGCCACCAAGCGCGAGGTCAAGGCGGCGGTCGAAGGTTTGTTCAAGGTCAAGGTGAACGCGGTCAACACGATTCGCGTGATGGGCAAGGTCAAGCTCTTCCGCGGCAAGGTCGGCCAGCGCTCGGACTACAAGAAAGCGATCGTGACTCTCGCCGAAGGCGAGAGGATCGACGTCACGACGGGGATCTGAGATGGCGCTCAAGACATTCAAGCCGACGACGCCTTCGCAGCGCCAGCTGGTCATCGTCGACCGCAGCGAGCTGTGGAAGGGCGAGCCGGTCAAGGCGCTGACCGAAGGTCTGCGCAAGAAGGGCGGCCGCAACAATACCGGCCGCATCACCCTGCGCCATCGCGGCGGCGGCGCCAAAAGGCGCTATCGCATCGTCGACTTCAAGCGCGGCAAGAACGATGTCGTCGCCACCGTCGAGCGGCTCGAATATGATCCGAACCGCACGGCCTTCATCGCTCTCATCAAATACGAGGACGGCGAGCAGGCCTACATCCTTGCGCCGCAGCGCCTCAAGGCGGGCGACAAGGTGGTGGCCGGCGAGAAGGTCGACGTCAAGCCGGGCAACGCGATGCCGATGAAGAACATGCCGGTCGGCACGATCATCCACAATATCGAGATGAAGCCGGGCAAGGGCGGCCAGATGGCGCGCGCCGCCGGCACCTACGCCCAGCTTGTCGGCCGCGACGCCGGTTATGCGCTGCTTCGCCTGTCGTCGGGCGAGGTGCGCATGGTGCGCGCCGATTGCCGCGCCACCGTCGGTGCGGTGTCGAACCCGGACCAGCAGAACATTGTCATCGCCAAGGCCGGCCGCAATCGCTGGCTCGGCCATCGCCCGTCGGTGCGCGGCGTCGCCATGAACCCGATCGACCATCCGCATGGCGGCGGCGAAGGCCGCACCTCGGGCGGCCGTCATCCGGTGACCCCATGGGGCAAGCCGACCAAAGGCAAGAAGACTCGCCACAACAAGGCGACCGATCGCTACATCGTGCGTCGGCGCAACAAGAAGTAACGGAGACCGCTAGTGGCACGCTCGATATGGAAGGGGCCGTTTATCGACGGCTACCTCTTGAAAAAGGCGGAGAAGTCGCGCGCGTCTGGGCGCAACGAGATCATCAAGACATGGTCGCGGCGCTCGACGATCTTCCCGCAATTCGTCGGCCTGACGTTTGGCGTCTACAACGGCCACAAATTCATTCCGGTGCTGGTCACCGAGAACATGGTCGGCCACAAGCTCGGCGAGTTCTCGCCGACCCGCACCTTCTACGGCCATGCCGCCGACAAGAAGGCGAAGAGGGCTTAAGGCGATGAGCAAGCAAAGCGCACCGCGCCGTCTCGACGAGACCGAAGCCAAGGCGTTCCAGCGCGTCATCAGCGTCAGCGCGCGCAAGCTCAACCTCGTCGCCCAAAGCATCCGCGGCAAGAGCGCGTCGAGCGCGCTCGCCGAGCTGACCTTCTCGCCGCGCCGCGTCGCCAGCGACGTCAAGAAGGTGCTGCAGGCGGCGATCGCCAACGCCGAGAACAACCATCAGCTCGACGTCGACCGGCTCTACGTCAAGGAGGCGACGGTCGGGCGCGCCTTCGCGATGAAGCGCTTCCACGCGCGCGGCCGTGGCCGCGCCGGGCGGGTCGAGAAATATTTCAGCAATCTCACGGTGATCGTGCGCGAGCGCACCGAAGAAGCGACGGCGGAGTAGGAGACACACATGGGTCAAAAGGTCCATCCCGCCGGGTTGCGCCTCGGCATCAACCGCACCTGGGACTCGCGGTGGTTTGCCCGGCGCGACTACAGCACGCTGCTGCACGAGGATCTGCGGCTGCGCAAGTTCCTCATCGAGCGCCTGGCGCAGGCCGGGGTCAGCCGCATCGTCATCGAGCGCGCCGCCAAGAAGACGCGCATCACCATCCATTCGGCGCGGCCCGGCGTCGTCATCGGCAAGAAGGGCGCCGACATTGAGAAGCTGCGCACCGACATCGCCAAGATGACCAAGAGCGAGGTCAGCCTCAACATCGTCGAGATCCGCAAACCCGAGATCGACGCCAAGCTGATCGCCGACGGCATCGCCCAGCAATTGGAGCGCCGCGTCGCCTTCCGCCGCGCCATGAAGCGCGCCGTGCAATCGGCGATGCGCCTCGGCGCCGGCGGCATCCGCATCAACTGCTCTGGCCGTCTCGGCGGCGCCGAGATCGCGCGCATGGAGTGGTATCGCGAGGGCCGCGTGCCGCTGCACACGCTGCGCGCCGACGTCGATTTCGGCTATGGCCGCGCCAACACCACCTACGGCACATGCGGCGTCAAAGTCTGGGTGTTCAAGGGTGAGATCCTGGCACACGACCCGATGGCGCAGGACAAGCGCGCCGCCGAGGCGCAGCCGACCGGCGGCGACCGCGGGCGCCGGCCGGACGCGGCCTGAGCAGGATTAGGAAAGAGGTCGCAACGCTATGCTCAGTCCGAAGCGCACAAAGTATCGCAAGGGGCACAAGGGTCGCATCCACGGCTTGGCCAAGGGAGGCACGACGCTGAATTTCGGCTCCTACGGTCTCAAGGCGGCGGAGCCCGGCCGCGTCTCGGCCCGCCAGATCGAGGCGGCGCGGCGCGCCATAACCCGCCACATCCGCCGCATCGGCCGCGTCTGGATCCGCATCTTCCCGGACGTGCCGGTGTCCCAAAAGCCGGCCGAGGTGCGCATGGGTAGCGGCAAGGGCACGCCCGAGTTCTGGGTCTGCCGGGTCAAGCCCGGGCGCATCATGTTCGAGCTCGACGGCGTTCCGGCGTCGCTGGCGCGCGAGGCCTTCGACCTTGCCGCGGCCAAGCTGCCGATCGGAACGCGTTTTGTTACCCGACTGGGCGAGGAGGCATCGGCATGAAGGCGAACGATATCAGGCCGAAGACCGCCGACGAGCTGAAGCAGCAGATCGAGGACCTCAGCAAGGAGGCCTTCAACCTGCGCTTTCAGCGTGCCAGCGGCCAGCTCGAAAACACGGCGCGCGTGCGCCAAGTCCGTCGCGACATCGCGCGCATCAAGACCATCCTGGGCGAGCGCGCCCGCGCGACCGCCTCGTAGGAGTAGGAAGAGAGTCATGCCGAAACGCGTCCTGCAAGGTGTGGTCGTCAGCGATGCCTGCGACAAGACGATCGTCGTTCGCGTCGAACGCCGTGTCATGCACCCGGTCTACAAGAAGTTCATCATGCGCTCGAAGAAATACGCGGCGCATGACGAGAAGAACGTCCACAAGACCGGGGACGTGGTGCGGATCGAAGAAAGCAAGCCGATCTCCAAGCGCAAGCGCTGGATCGTGCTCGTCGCCGCCGAGGCGTCCGCCTCCGCTTCCGCCGCGAAAGGTTGATCTGCCATGATCCAGATGCAGACCAATCTCGATGTCGCCGACAATTCCGGCGCGCGCCGCGTCCAGTGCATCAAGGTGCTCGGCGGCTCGCATCGGCGGACGGCGACGGTCGGCGACGTCATCGTCGTCTCGGTCAAGGAGGCGATCCCGCGCGGCCGCGTCAAGAAGGGCGACGTGCATCAGGCGGTGATCGTGCGCACGGCGAAGGAAATCCGCCGCCCAGACGGTAGCGCCATCCGCTTCGACCGCAACGCGGCGGTCCTCATCAACAAGCAGGGCGAGCCGATCGGCACGCGCATCTTCGGACCGGTGACGCGCGAACTGCGCGCCCGCAAGTTCATGAAGATCGTCTCGCTCGCGCCCGAAGTGCTGTGAGCCAGGATCGATCGATATGGTCAAGCTGAAGATCAAGAAGGGCGACAAGGTCGTCGTCATCGCCGGCAAGGACAAGGGCAAGACCGGCGAGGTGCTGCGCGTCCTCCCGAAGGACATGCGCGTCCTCGTCCAGGGCGTGAACATGGTCAAGCGCCATACGCGTCCCGCCATGGGCCAGCCTGGCGGCATCGTCGAGAAGGAGGCCATGCTCCACATCTCGAACGTCGCCCATATCGATCCCAAGAGCGACAAGCCGACCCGCGTCGGCTTCAAGACGCTCGACGGCCGCAAAGTCCGCTTCGCCAGGAAGTCCGGCGAAGTCCTCGACGCATGAGAGCCCCATGACAACGCGCCTCCAAGCTCACTACGAGAAAGTCGTCCGGCCGGCCCTGATCAAGGAATTCGGCTACACCAACGCGATGCAGTGCCCGCGGCTGGAGAAGATCGTCGTCAACATGGGCGTCGGCGAGGCGGTGCAGGACGGCAAGAAGGTCGACGCCGCGGTCGGCGATCTGACGTTGATCACCGGCCAGAAGCCGGTCGTCACCCGTGCCAAGAAGTCGATCGCCACCTTCAAGCTGCGCGAGAACATGCCGATCGGCTGCAAGGTGACGCTGCGCCGCCAGCGCATGTTCGAGTTCCTCGATCGCCTGGTGAACATCGCGCTGCCGCGGGTGCGGGATTTCCGCGGCGTCTCCGCGAAGAGCTTCGATGGGCGCGGCAACTACGCCCTCGGTCTCAAGGAACAGCTGGTGTTCCCTGAGGTCGATTACGACAAGATCGACCAGGTCCGGGGCATGGACATCGTCATCGTGACGACAGCGAAGACCGATGCAGAGGCGAAAGCCCTTCTGCGCGGCTTCGACATGCCGTTCGCCAACTGATCCCAACGGGGTTCTAGACAATGGCAAAGAAGAGTTCGATCAACAAGAATGCGAAGCGCACGAAGATGGCCAAGCAGTTGGGTCCCAAGCGCGCGCGCCTCAAGGCGGTCGCCTCCGACCGCAACGCGCCCGAGGAGGAACGCTTCGCGGCGCAGCTCAAGCTTGCCGAGATGCCGCGCAACAGCTCGGCAACGCGCATCCGCAATCGCTGCGAACTCACCGGGCGCCCGCGTGGCGTCTATCGCAAGTTCAAACTGTCGCGCATCGCTCTGCGTGAACTCGCCTCGGCCGGCCAGATTCCCGGCATGGTCAAGTCGAGCTGGTAGGAGACCACGATGTCGATGACTGATCCCTTAGGGGATATGTTGACCCGCATCCGCAACGCGCAGCGGGCGCACAAGCCGATCGTCGCCGCGCCGGCCTCTAGGGCCCGCGCCAACGTGCTCGAGGTGCTGAAGCGCGAGGGCTATATCCGCGGCTTCACGCGCGAGGACATCCGCCCCGGCGTCACCGAGTTCAAGATCGAGCTCAAATACGTCGATGGCGAGCCGGTGATCCGCGAGATCTCGCGGATCTCCAAACCGGGGCGGCGGATCTATTCCAAGGTCACCGACCTGCCGCGGGTCTATAATGGGCTTGGCATCGCCATCCTGTCGACGCCGCGCGGCGTGATGTCGGATAACGAGGCGCGCGCCGCCAATGTCGGCGGCGAAATCATCTGCCGCGTATTCTGAGTTCAGTTGGGGTGTGAGATGTCACGAATTGGCAAGAACCCGGTGACCGTCCCGAGCGGTGTCAACATCGACATCGCCGGCCAGACGGTGACCGCCAAGGGCAAGCTCGGCACGCTCAAGCTGGTCGTCAGCAACGAGGTCGTGCCGACGCTCGAGGACGGCAAGGTCTGGGTGAAGCCGAAGAGCGACACCAAGCGCGCCCGCATGCTGTGGGGCACGACGCGCGCGCTCGTCAACAATATGGTTCAAGGTGTGTCGAAGGGATTCACCGTCAACCTCGAGATCAACGGCGTTGGCTATCGCGCGGCGGTGCAGGGCAAGATGCTCAACCTGCAGCTTGGCTACAGCCACGAGGTCCACTTCCCGATCCCCGACGACGTCAAGATCACCTGCGAGAAGCCGACCGCGATCACCATCATCGGCGCCGACCGCCAGCGCGTCGGCCAGACGGCTGCCGTCATCCGCGGCTACCGCAAGCCGGAGCCCTATAAGGGCAAGGGCATCAAATACGAGACCGAGACTGTCCGCCGCAAGGAAGGCAAGAAGAAGTAGGGGTACGAGAACCATGACGACGCATGTAAAATCCCTCTTCGCCCGACGTCGCGCCCGCGTGCGCGGCCGCATCGCGCGCAGCGCCTCGACGCGGCCGCGGCTGTCGGTGTTCCGTTCCTCGAAGCATATCTATGTGCAGATCATCGATGACGCGGCCGGGCGAACCCTGGTGACCGCCTCGAGCATCGACAGGGAGCTGCGCAAGGAAGGCGGCAAGGGCGGCTCGGACGCCGATGCCGCGGTGGCCGTCGGCAAGCTGATCGCGACCCGCGCGCTCGCCGCCGGCGTCAAATCGGTGGTCTTCGATCGCGGCGGCTATCGCTTTCACGGCCGCGTCAAGGCGCTGGCCGATGCCGCCCGCGAGGGCGGGCTCGAGTTCTAGGTTTCAACGGTAGGGATACAGAGGATATGGCACGGACCCCAGGTGCTGGCGCACGACCCCCGGGTGGCGGCGCACGGACTCCCGGCGGCGGCCCGCGGACGCCCGGCGGCGGACCCCGGACCCCGGGCGGCGGTGCGCGCGGCGGCGAGCGGCGCGGCCGCGATGGTCAGTCGCGCGATCGCGACGAGGGCGAGTTCGTCGAAAAGCTCGTCGGCATCAACCGTGTCGCCAAGGTGGTGAAGGGCGGAAGGCGCTTCGGCTTCGCCGCGCTCGTTGTCGTCGGCGACGGCAAGGGCCGCGTCGGCTACGGCTCGGGCAAGGCGCGCGAGGTGCCCGAGGCCATCCGCAAGGCGACCGAGCAGGCGCGCAAGAGCATGATCCGCGTGCCGCTGCGCGAAGGCCGCACCCTCCATCACGACATCGAAAGTCACTACGGCGCCGGGCACGTCATCGTGCGCACCGCGCCGCAGGGCGCCGGGATCATCGCCGGCGGTCCGATGCGCGCCATCTTCGAAGCGCTCGGCGTCAAGGACGTTGTCGCCAAGTCGGTCGGCACCTCCAACCCGCACAACATGATCAAGGCGACCTTCGAGGCGCTGACCCATGTCGTGAGCCCGCGCTCCGTCGCGGCGCGGCGCGGCAAGAAGGTGAGCGAAATCCTCGGCCGGCGCGATGGCGTCGACGCCAAGGAGTAACCACATATGCCAAGCAAGCAGGACGCCCAGGCGGCCAAGAAGACGCTGACGGTGACCCAGATCGCCTCGCCGATCGGTCGCCGCCATGACCAGGAAGCGACGCTCAAGGGGCTCGGCCTAAACAAGCTGCGCCGCTCACGCGTTCTTGAAGACACGCCGGCGGTACGCGGCATGATCTTCAAGGTGAAGCACTTGGTGCAGGTCAAGGATTGAGCCGTCGCCGCAGGCGGCCGACAGGGATATAAGAGATGAAGCTCAACGAAATCAGAGACAATAGCGGCGCGCATTACCGCTTCAAGCGGATCGGCCGCGGCATTGGCTCCGGCAAGGGCAAGACCAGCGGCCGTGGCGGCAAGGGTCAGACGGCGCGAACCGGCGTCGCGCTCAATGGCTTCGAAGGCGGCCAGACGCCGCTCCATCGCCGCCTGCCGAAACGCGGCTTCACCAACGCGCCGTTCCGCAAGGAATTCCACGAGGTCAATCTCGGCCGCCTTCAGCAGGCCGTGGAGTCCGGCCGGCTCAAGGCGGGCGCGGCGGTCGACGGCGAGGCGCTGGTCGCGGCCGGGCTGTTGCGCCGGGTGCGTCATGGCATCCGTCTCCTTGCCAAGGGCGAGATCACAGCGGCGCTGACGATCACGGTCGCTGGCGCCTCAAAGGCGGCGGTCGCCGCGGTCGAGAAGGCCGGCGGCACCGTCACCATCACCGGGCCGGTCGCGGTCACGCCGGAAGGCGCGCCGACCGGCAAGAAGGCGATAGCCAAGGCCAAGGCGTCTGCGAAGCGCAAAGGCTTCGCCGACGCTGCGGCTGCGGCCGCAGCGGCCCCCCCCGCGCCCAAGGCGGAGGCCAAGCCCAAGGCGGAGGGCAAGGGCGAAGCCAAGCCGAAGGCGAAGGGCCAGGCCGCGCCCGAGGGGGCCAAGCAGGCAAAGGCCAAGCCCGAAGCGGTCGCGGGCAAGGACGCCGACGGCAAGGCGGCCAAGCCGAAGAAAGCCAAGGCCAAGAAGACCGAGGAATAGGGCTCGCCGCTTGCTGATGGGGCGACCCCTGGGGTCCGAAGCCGGGGCCAGGAGACTGGGTTGCCGAGGACCGGGTCGCAGGCGGATCGGGTCACGTAAGGGATGAGTTAGATGGCGTCAGCCGCCGAGCAGTTAGCCGCGAACATCAATTTCTCGGCCTTCAACAAGGCGACCGAGCTCAAGAACCGCATCTGGTTCACGCTCGGCGCCCTAGTGATCTATCGCCTCGGGACCTATATCCCGATCCCGGGGATCGATCCGACGATCCTGACCGAGATCTTCAGCCGCAATGCCGGCGGCATACTCGGCATGTTCGACATGTTTTCGGGCGGCGCTCTCGGGCGCATGACGATCTTCGCCCTCAACATCATGCCCTACATCTCTGCCTCGATCATCGTGCAGCTCTTGACGGCGGTCTCGCCGCAGCTCGAGGCGCTGAAGAAGGAGGGCGAGAGCGGGCGCAAAAAGCTCAATCAATACACCCGCTTCGGCACCGTCGGGCTGGCCGCGGTACAGGCCTACGGCATCGCCGTCGGTCTCGAAGGGCTGCGTGGTTCGATGGGCTCGGCGGTGACCGATCCCGGCATGTTCTTCCGCCTCGTCACCGTCATCACCCTGACCGGCGGCACCGTGTTCCTAATGTGGCTCGGCGAGCAGATCACGGCACGCGGCGTCGGCAACGGCATCTCGCTGATCATCTTCGCCGGCATCGTCGCCAACCTGCCGCACGCCCTCGTCGCGCTGCTCGAGCTTGGGCGGACCGGGGCGATCTCGACCGTCACCATCATCTTCTTCTTCATCATGGCGATCGTCGTCATCGGCTTCATCGTCTTCATGGAGCGGGCGCAGCGCCGCATCCTGGTGCAATACCCGAAGCGCCAGCAGGGCAATAAAATGTTCGGCGGCGAGGCCTCGCATTTGCCCTTGAAGCTCAATACCTCCGGCGTCATTCCGCCGATCTTCGCTTCTTCCCTCCTGCTGCTGCCGGCGACGCTTGCCAGCTTTAATGCGGCCGGCGGCGGGACCGGCATTCTCGCCGAGATCACCGCCTATCTCGCGCATGGCCGGCCGCTCTATATGCTGCTCTACATCGCCCTCATCGTGTTCTTCAGCTTCTTCTACACGGCGATCGTCTTCAACCCGGTCGAGACCGCGGACAATCTGCGCAAATATGGCGGTTTCATCCCCGGCATTAGGCCGGGCAAGAATACCTCCGACTATCTCGACTACGTGCTGACCCGGCTGACGGTCGTCGGCTCCGCCTATCTCGCTGTCGTCTGTATCCTGCCCGAGTTTCTGATCTCGCAATATTCGGTGCCGTTCTATTTCGGCGGCACTAGCCTTCTCATCGTCGTCAGCGTCACTATGGACACGGTGGCGCAGATCCACTCTCATCTTCTCGCGCACCAATACGAGGGCTTGATCAAGAAGTCCAAGCTGCGCGGGAGACGGGGATGAATGTAATCCTGCTCGGCCCGCCCGGGGCCGGCAAGGGCACTCAGGCGAAGCGGATCCAAGAGACGAACGGGCTGATCCAGCTCGCTACCGGCGACATGCTGCGTGCTGCGATCGCCGCGGGGACCGAGATCGGCCGCAAAGCTAAGCCGATCATGGATTCGGGCCAACTCGTTCCCGACGACGTTCTCATCGCTATGATTGGCGAGCGGATTGCCCAGCCCGATTGCCACAATGGGTTCATCCTTGACGGCTTCCCGCGGACGGTGCGCCAGGCCGAGGCGCTCGACACCATGCTGGCCGCCAAGCAGCGCAAAGTCGACCACGTCATCGAGATGAAGGTCGACGACGCGGCCCTCGTCGACCGAGTTACCGGACGCTTTACCTGCACGCGCTGCGGTGCCAGCTACCACGACCGCTACAAGCAGCCGCGGGTTCCGGGCGTCTGCGATGTCTGCGGCAATAAGACCTTCTCGCGTCGCGCCGACGATACCGCCCAGACGATCAAGGCGCGACTCGACGCCTATCATGCCCAAACCGCCCCGATCCTGCCCTATTACCGCAAGAAGGGTATCCTTCAGGCGGTCGACGGGATGGCCGATATCGACGAGGTGACCCGGCAAATCGACGCGATTTTGACACCGGCCAAATCGGGCCATGGCGGTTGACTTGAGGGCGGATATTCATATAATGCGCGCCCTTGGCCGTGCCGCGGCCTCTCTTAGCATGAACAGTCGGATCTAAGGAGAAGCGCAAGTGGCGCGTATTGCTGGCGTCAATATCCCGAGCCAAAAGCGAGTGCCGATCGGCCTCACCTATATCCATGGCATCGGCCGCACCAAGGCGGCGCAGATCTGCACCAAGGTCGGTATCCCGCCGGAGCGCCGGGTGCATGAGCTGACCGACGACGAGGTGCTGCGCATCCGCGAGCTGATCGACCGCGAATACACCGTCGAAGGCGACCTGCGCCGGCAGGTGGCGACCAACATCAAGCGGCTGATGGATCTCGGCTGCTATCGCGGGTTGCGCCATCGCAAGGGGCTCCCCGTGCGCGGCCAGCGAACCCATACCAACGCGCGCACGCGCAAGGGCCCGGCCCGCCCGATCGCGGGCAAGAAGAAGTAATCTCGGAGACAGGAATTCATGGCCAAGGCTGCTGCAGCGCCGCGCGTTCGTCGCCGCGAACGCAAGAACATCACTTCCGGCGTCGCGCATGTGAACGCGTCGTTCAACAATACGGTCGTCACTATCACCGACGCGCAGGGCAACACGATTGCGTGGTCGTCTTCCGGCAGCCAGGGCTTCAAGGGCTCGCGCAAGTCGACCCCCTACGCCGCGCAGATGGCCGCCGAGGATGCCGGACGCAAGGCGATGGAGCACGGCATGCGGACCCTCGAGATCGAGGTCAAGGGGCCGGGCTCGGGGCGCGAGTCGGCGTTGCGCGCATTGCAGACCGTCGGATTTGCCGTCACCTCTATCCGCGACGTGACGCCGATCCCACATAATGGATGCCGCCCGCCAAAGCGCCGGCGCGTTTGATTCACGACGCGGCGCTTCGCGACGAAGGTTCATCGTCGCCGGGGTAGAGAGTGTCGCATCGTCTCGCGGGATTGCCGGCCGAAAGGCCGGCTCTCGTCGCGATTGGTACAAGGTCAATTGCGTTTAGTCATGAGGTCCGACCCGTGGTAATTCAAAAGAACTGGCAAGCCCTGATCAAGCCGAAGCAGCTCGCGGTCGAGCACGGCGACGATCCCAAGCGCGTCGCCACTGCTGTCGCCGAGCCGCTCGAGCGCGGCTTCGGGCTGACGCTCGGCAACGCCCTGCGCCGCGTCCTCCTCTCGTCATTGCAGGGCACGGCGATTACCGCCGTGCAGATCGAGGGCGTGCTGCACGAGTTTTCCTCGATGCCCGGCGTCCTTGAGGACGTCACCGATATCGTGCTCAACATCAAGGGCATCGGCCTGCGCATGCATGGCGAAGGGCCGAAACGCATGCGGCTGCGCGCCAGCGGGCCGGGCGAGGTGCGCGCCGGCGCCATCGAAACCGGCCACGACATCGAGATCATGAACCCCGATCACGTCATCTGCACCCTCGACAGCGGTGCCAAGATCACGATGGAGTTCACTGTCGAGAGCGGCAAGGGCTATGTCGCGGCAACGCAGAACCGGCCTGAGGACGCGCCGATCGGCCTCATCCCGGTCGACGCCCTGTTCAGCCCGGTGCGCAAGGTCTCCTACAAGGTCGAGAACACCCGCGTCGGCCAGGTCACCGATTACGACAAGCTGTCGATGCGCGTCGAGACGAACGGCGCGGTGACGCCCGAGGACGCGGTGGCGCTTGCCGCCCGCATTTTGCAGGACCAGCTCCAGCTCTTCATCAATTTCGAGGAGCCGCGCGCCGCCGGCGAGGAGGAGCGGCCGAGCGAGCTGCCCTTCAACAAGAACCTCCTCCGCAAGGTCGACGAACTCGAGCTCTCGGTGCGTTCGGCGAACTGCCTGAAGAACGACAACATCGTCTATATCGGCGACCTCGTGCAGAAATCCGAGGCCGAGATGCTGCGGACGCCGAATTTCGGCCGCAAGTCGCTCAACGAGATCAAGGAAGTGCTGGCGCAGATGGGTCTGCATCTCGGCATGGAGATCCCGAACTGGCCGCCCGAGAACATCGAGGAACTCGCCAAGCGCCTCGAAGAGCCGTATTGATCGGATAATGTAGGGGCGGGGTTCCACCCCGCCCGGCCGGGCAGAGCCCGGCCCCTACGATAGGTAAAGGGACGGGACCATGCGTCACGGAATCAGCGGCCGCAGCTTCAGCCGGAAATCGGCCCATCGCAAAGCGATGTTCGACAATCTCGCCCATGCCCTCATCAAGCATGAGCAGATCACCACGACGCTGCCCAAGGCAAAGGATCTGCGCCCTGTGGTCGAGAAGCTGATTACGCTCGGGAAGCGCGGTGGGCTGCACGCGCGCCGCCAGGCGCTGGCGGCCTTGCAGGACGCCAAGATCACCGACAAGCTGTTCACCGTCCTCGCCGAACGCTATGGCAGCCGCCAGGGCGGCTATATCCGCATCATCAAGGCCGGCTTCCGCTACGGCGACAAGGCCGCAATGGCGGTGATCGAGCTCGTCGATCGCGACCCGGCGGCGAAGGGCCTCGATTCCGGTCCGGTCCAGACGGCGGACGAGGAAGCAGCGCCCGAAGCCGCTTAAGAAGGCAAGCGCGCGGCCGTCGGGCCGCGAGGCAACCCTCGAAGAACAGCGGGCGGCGCCACCAGCTCATCGGCTGTTATAGGAACGATGATATTGTCATCACTATAACCGCTTACTAGATCGTCCTAACGTTTCACATCGTCGGCAGTTCGCGAAACCCGGTACTACCGTCATCGTCGGCGGGGGTGTGCTCGACAGCGGTCACCTTGGCGAGGCGCGGGCCGCGGGCGCAGGCCGCGGCTACCGCCTCGATCGCGTCGTCATCGCCGATGAGCAGGGCCTCGACGCTGCCATCGTGCCGGTTGCGCACCCAACCGCGCAAACCCCGCGAGCGCGCCTCGCGCTGGAGCCAGGCGCGGTAGGCGACGCCCTGGACGCGGCCTTCGATGCGAAGTCGGATCGCGCTCGCCACGGCGTCAGCCGAATTCGAGAATGACTTCGTCGACCGCGAGGCTGTCGCCGATCTTGGCGCGGATCTTGGCGACCTTGCCGTCGCGCTCGGCGCGCAGCACGTTCTCCATCTTCATCGCCTCCACGGTGGCGAGCGCCTCGCCGGTCTTGATCTCCTGGCCCTCGGCGACGGCGAGGCCGACAAGCAGCCCCGGCATCGGCGAGAGCAGGAAGCGCGAGAGATCGGGCGCCTGCTTCACTGGCATATGGGCGAGGAGGGCGGCGGCGCGCGGCCGCAGGACGTGGATTGAGGTCGCCGCGCCGCCATGGGTGAGGCGAAAGCCCGTCCCGGCGCGATCGATCTGGAAGGTCAAGTTTCCGCCGTCTATCACCGCCAGGAAGACCGCCTGGCCCGGCCGCCAATCGAGCGAGACGCGGTGCCCACCGCCCGCCAGCGTCACCGCATAACCATCCTCGGCCGGGACGACGCTGGCGGGATGACGCTCGCTGCCGATGCAGACCACCCAATCGCTGCCCACCGTGGCGCCGTGCCCGGGGAGCTGGCCGGAGATGCGTGCCTCGTGCTCGGCCATTCGGCGGCGCAAGGTGGCGGCGACGGCAACGACCGTCTCCTGGGCAAGGGCAGGAAGGTGCTCGGCGCCGAACCCGCCGGGGAATTCCTCGGCAATGAAATCCGTCGAGAGGGCGCCGTCGCGAAAGCGCGGCTTGCCGAGAACGGCGGCGAGGAAGGCGACATTGTGCGAGACGCCGCGGATATGGAAGCCATCGAGCGCCTCGCTCATGCGGGCAATCGCGGCCGCGCGCGTATCGCCGCTCGTCACCAGCTTGGCGATCATTGGGTCGTAGAACATGCTGATTTCGGCGCCCTCGAAGACGCCGGTATCGACGCGCACATTCTTGCCCTGCGGCGGGCGGTAGCGGGTGAGCCGCCCGATCGACGGCAGGAAGCCGCGCAGCGGGTCCTCGGCATAGATGCGCGTCTCCAGCGCCCAGCCCTCGAGCTTGACGTCCTTCTGCTTGAGCGCCAGCTTCTCGCCAGCGGCGATGTGGATCATCTGCTCAACCAGGTCGAGTCCCGTGACGGCCTCCGTGACAGGATGCTCGACCTGGAGCCTTGTATTCATTTCAAGGAAATAGAAGTTCTTGTTGCGGTCGACTATGAACTCGACGGTCCCCGCCGACCGGTACTCGACCGCCTTGGCGAGGGCGACGGCCTGCGCCCCCATCGCCGCCCGTGTCTTGGCGTCGAGAAAGGGGCTGGGCGCCTCCTCGAGGACCTTCTGGTGGCGGCGCTGGATCGAGCATTCACGCTCGCCGAGATGGATCACATTGCCGTGCGCATCGCCGAGCACCTGGATCTCGATGTGGCGTGGATGCTCGATGTATTTCTCTATGAAGAGGCGATCGTCGGCGAAGCTCGACTTCGCCTCGCTGCGCGCCGCCCGGAACCCCTCGCGCAGCTCTTCGTCGTCGCGGGCGATGCGCATGCCCTTGCCGCCGCCGCCGGCCGAGGCCTTGATCATGACGGGATAGCCGATCTCGCGGGCGAGGCGCGCCGCCGCGGCGGCGTCGGC
>Ga0209647_1002058_pt1 | contig 16561 bp, 15 predicted proteins | sample GraSoi_2013_60cm_FD_185827 | JGI IMG/M metagenome (GOLD analysis project Ga0209647, IMG submission 185827) | Grasslands soil microbial communities from the Angelo Coastal Reserve, California, USA - Sample 9_17_2013_60cm (SPAdes) (version 2) | ecosystem: Environmental > Terrestrial > Soil >...
CGACCTGCTACCTGTACAAGCCGCTTTGCAGAAGATTGACGAACAGACACGCCGCCTGAATAGTTTAGTCGATGATCTGACGGACCTCGGCAGTATTCGCGCAGGCAAGCTAGAGCTGCGACGAGGGGACTGTAACCTGGTTGAGATCTGCCAGGACGTGATTGAGGACCAACGCCTCATTTCAGGTCGCGCTATCGAGTTAGAGGCTCCTGACGAGCCGGTGACGCTGCGAGCCGACTGCGACCGCCTGGGCCAGGTGATTGCCAACCTGGTGAGCAACGCTATCAAATATTCTCCACAAGATCGCCCTATAGAGGTGAGTGTCAGCCAGCACGATGATGTAGCAGTTGTACGGGTACGCGATGCCGGGCCGGGTATTCCCAGGGAGCAACAAGAGCGTATCTTTGAGATGTTTTACCGTGATCCAAAAGCTGAAGCATCATCGAAAAATGGTCTGGGAATCGGGCTTGCGATATGCAAGGATATCGTCGAACGCCACAATGGCCGTATCTGGTGTGACTCGCTGCCGGGCAACGGCAGCACTTTTGTGGCTGAACTTCCCAAGCGTTAAGCTGCCTGCAGATCATCGATCAGGCGCAGCAGGTCGCTCATCTTGAAGGGTTTGCGGAGAATGGGGACATCGGGAAGAGCTGCCTGGACATGCTCTAATTCTTCTTTAACGCCCGCCGTGATGATGATGATAGGAAGACTGCTCAGTGGGATGCTGCGCTGGATGTGTTTAATGGCTTCGAAACCACTAATGCTGCCGGGGAGAAGCAGGTCAACGACGATCAGGTCATAGGGGAGCGGACCGCGGATTACCGAGTTGGCCAGGAGCTTGTCGATCAGCGGAGTACTACTGGTAAATGTTTGGACGCGGTGTCCTGCCATTTCCAGTGCAATGGTCATATAATCCAGGATGGCCGGATTGTCCTCCAGTATCCCAATGTTCATAGGTTCTTCGATAGCCTTCTCTTGACTTCGTGTAGAATTTAGGTTGATTATCCTCTATCTGTCAATATGATTTAATGTTTGCCTGTTTCACCGTTATCTAATGAAGGCGTGAAAACCTCTTCGCAATGCCTCTCCAAGGAAGGTGTGGACACCATGCAAAACCAGGAGATCATGGATCAGATAAAGGAATACGCCGATGCGCATTGCCCATTTACGATAACATGCGACGAGCCACTGGAGTTTGAACTGACCAGGACAGCAGGTAGCAAGACTGATTTGGTTGGAACATGGTACGTCCATGTATGGGTGCCTTCCCTCCAGTGCGCTTATGGACTCTTTGTCGCCGTCTGGCAAGATGCCGTGGCGCTGCATGTCGGAGGAGTGCTTGACGCTGGTGGAATACAAGAGGTTTTCGAATACTATCCATCTCAGCCTCTTCCAGTGGCCAAGCGATATCTGCATCCTCCTCTAGATCTGAACAACAGAAAAAAGGCAAAATAAAACCTCCTGAACATTGAATGTTCAGGAGGTTTTGGCAGGGGCAGCAGGACTCGAACCCGCGACTTGCCGTTTTGGAGACGGCCGCTCTACCAACTGAGCTATGCCCCTACGGGCGGAGAGGGTGGGATTCGAACCCACGGAGGGCAATAAACCCTCAAGCACTTAGCAGGCGCTCGCACTAGGCCACTATGCGACCTCTCCTAACATGCGTGATTATACTCTGATAAGGTATCCATGTCAATGATCTTTTCAGAGTGCCACCGCTTCCAGCGCTTCTTACCGCAACGCTCAAAATGAGTGTACTATACCGCAAACCAATCCACAAGAGGTTATGAAAACCTCCCTATCAAGGCACCTTGTATTTATACAGGAGGAAGCCCACCCTGGTAGCGATCTCTAATATAATTCATTGCATCTTTTAGCCTTTTCTCCGCATGCTGTAACCGCTTGAAGAGCTTTTCTTGGGCGTCTATTGTACCTTGATATGCTTGATCATTCTTGAGGTCAATTAATGTAGCTTCAAAGAGATCCTGAAACCAGGAGATCGGCACACGCTCACTAGCGCCCATGTTTCCAATATCACTTTCATTCATCTTTATAGCAGCCTGATCTACTCTATCGGCAAGGAGCCATCCAAACGTTTGTGCCGTCCATGAGTTAGACTCGCCATCGGCGATAGGTCCAAATGATGCGAATGATAGCTGATTTTGAATGAATTCAAACCACCTGTTACTTATATATGGTGGCTGATTACGCTTTTGCAGCCACTCTTTATACTCTGAACTCTGCTCAACTTTTACCATACGGGTTTCGAGGTGCTGCCTCAATTTTTCCTTGATTACTTTGCGGGCGATCTGAGACGCCTCGTTATAGGCTCTTATGCAGCTTTGCACATTGTCTAAAAGTTTCCGAGCACTATCGGTGAAGTCATCAACGTGGTAGTTGTTCTTGAAAGTGGGCCAGTAGAAAAACGTGGGCGGGGTATAAGCTGACATGTAAAAGGACGGTCGAAAATCCTCGCCAGTAATCTCTATCCAGAGCGGATACGGCTTCCTACCTGCATGAGCTTCATCAAAAATTTCTCTTAACTCTTTCAACTCTGCATGAAGAGGACCATACACGTCTGCCTTCCGCTGAAGATTGGCTTCCTTTTTGTATTGTTCATGGATAGATTGCTGAGAAGTTATGGTCGTAACAAGCATGGTGAAGCCAGTACCCACCAATACTCCACCGATTGTCTGCCATACAGTGCCTTTCAGTCCTGGAGCCAGAAACAAAAGGGCTCCAACTACCATAAGAGCAATGGCAATAAAATACAAGATGCTCAACCATCTTCTCAAAAATGACCATAATCGATGCATGTTCTGCCTTCTGGTATTTTTTCTACTTATTTAGAACGTTTGAAGGCGTCTAATGTAAAAACAATAGCCCTCTTTCCATTGAAAGTCACAGTCAAGGAGTCTTCTTTGCTACAATCGCTCAAATATGCAAGATGAAGCTGTCGTTTCATAGTGATATAGTTACAATGATGAGTCAACCAGCATTCAGTTAAGAAGCAGCACACGAGTGAAAGGGCAAGACTTATGACGAAACAAGTGATTATACCGCTTCCCGACAGAGACTTCGATACCACAGAGGTTTCTATCCCCTGGAAACATTTTGTAGAAGCGGGCCTGCATGTGACGTTCAGCACAGAAACAGGGCAGATCGGCCAGACCGACCCGCGCCTGTTGACAGGCGTCATTTTTGGGCAGTTGGGCGCAAAGCCCGACGCGCTTGCCGCCTATCGAGAACTTGAAAAGAATGAGGCGTTCCGGCATCCTATCCCATACGAAAGCATAGACCCCCAGGAATATGATCTGCTGCTCTTACCTGGTGGTCATGCCAAGGGCATGCGTCAGTATTTAGAAAGCAAGGTGGTGCAGCACAAGGCCCTGGAGTTTCTCAAACACAACAAAGTGGTTGGCGCTATCTGCCACGGTGTCCTGGTGCTGGCAAGGACGATCGATCCTGAAACGGGGAGAAGTGTGCTGTATGGCAGAAAACTCACGGGGCTGACCAAACGCCTGGAACGCGCTGGCTATTACCTGACCTTCTGGAGATTGGGAGACTACTACCGAACCTATCCTGAGTATGTGGAAGACGAAACGGTGAATGTGCTCAAGGAGAGAAGCGATTTCCTGCATGGTGGAAGCATCAGGAAGCCATTTGTGGTAGAGGACGGGAATCTTATTACAGCAAGATATCCAGAGGATGCTCATCTTTTTGCGCAGAAACTGTTAGACAGGGTCTAGTGCTCTGTCAATCTTGCTGTGATAGGGAGAAATGTAGGGGCGAGGCTTGCCCTCGCCCTGCTGGCTCATCAATTGAACCTTGACAGTCCACTAGATGAATTGAGGGGATATAAAGACACGAGTTTCTGGCTTTTACCATCTCCACATCATACGCATCCCTGCACCAGAAGCTCGTGTCACTGAGCAGCATACGAATTTGTGTATGCCTATAATCAATATACATAAGGCTCACAAATCGTATATGTCTATTCAACAATATAGAATCGGGATCTACCGCACTCAGCGGATTGATGTGCAGCAAAGTGTGTATACCTCAACTGACAGTTATATTCCCGTCCAGATCTGAAGCAGGGGTATCTTCAGGCAATTGAAGATTTCAGGCAAGGTATGGTCTCGAGGGCTATGCCAGCGAAATTCCGGCGCGGGACCAAGGACCATCTGGCGCTGCCACAGGCTCCCTGTCGCCTGTTCGATCCCAGGTTGAAGCGCGGCGTACAGGTCCTCGTAATTCATGCCTGAAGGTTTCGCGAACCAGAGCGCAGCATGGGCGGTCGCCAAACCCGGCTCACCGGCTCGCAGCTGGTACAGGCCGCCAACTCCGCCAGCAGCATAGCTCGCTACCTGGTTGTGAGGTTCTTTGCAAGACCCGCTGACAGCGCCCTCATTGAGTGCTTCAAGGGCCGCAAAGTTAGTCACTACATACCATTCTTCATACACTTCCTCCTCTGTGTCGATCCATGGAGCATGCTCAACCTGGAATACTATCGAGTAGTGAAATCCGGCCGGTTTTTGAGCATGCAGAGCATCGTGAAAGTCGATGAGGTCGTGCTGGTAAGAAGCTTTATCTACGTGGGGATAGGACCAGTGCCAGAAAATATATGCAAGCATAAACTGTCCTCCTGATAGTATATTAGCACAGTGTTATGCCGCAAAGAGGTGAGCCGTGCGAAATCGCACGGCTCGGTGTCGTTCAATAGACTTTTTACAGGGCGTTCACTTTGTTGAGCAGCGCCTGGCCCTGGGAGATGAGCTGCTCGGCCTGCTGATCGTTGAAGGATTTGCCGTTGAATGCCGCATTTTCCAGCAGGGCAATCATCTGCGCTGCCAGGGCATCACGCTGGCTGCTGATCGAACTGAGTTGATTTTCGAGACCGGCATAGGTGGTGTCATCGGACGAGCTGCCACTCTCTAATGCCCTCGTGGAGGCTTTCAGGCTTGTCAGGCCCAATTGCCCAACACATGCGTCGATCTGCTTGTAAATTTGGGCGAGTGGGACGAAGCTGCTGCTCTTCTTCACGGCTGATGGCTGCGCCCAACCTGTGAGTTCCTCGACGAGCGCGCGCCCATCGTGTGGATAGTCGTCCTTCAAACCGAGGAGCGTCAGTATGGTCGGGCGAATATCAGTGTGATCCGACCAGGTGGTGCTGTCGATGCCCGCCTGATCCACACCGGGCCCAACCATGCCCAGCCAGGTAGTAGTGATTTCTGGCTGCACATCCCCATGGTTCCAGGCGAAACCCGGTTGTTCCGTGATACATGGAGAGCTACAGTTGGGCGCACCTGCAAAAAGGAAGTAATTGGGATCGGCGAACATCGTGAACGTCGGCGTCCGCGCAGGATCGGCAGTGATCATATGCAGCAGTTTCATCTCCACCGGATCGGCCAGGAATTTAGTGAGCGTGTCGGTGTTACCTGTGATCGGATTCAGCGCCGTCAACTGCCCCGTCGCACGCTCGAAGGCACGAGTCACCGCCGCATCCCGGGCTGGATTGCCAGTGATATAGACGGTGGGAGCGTCGTCGGAGTGGACCTTGAACGGAGTTGTGACACCTTGCTCGGTCGCCAGCAGACCTGCCAGGTTGCCATTGAGCTCACCGATCTGGCTATAGGTACAGGGTGTAGTCACTCCATCACAGCCTGCCGGGCTGGGAGCGCCGCCCACGAAGTGGTCGCCTTCGTCGGCAGTGAAGACGAACAACGTGTTGCTCTGATTGATGCCGTCGTTGGCCAGCCGGGTGAAGAACTTGCCAAAGGCGCTGTCGTAAGCCTGGAGAGCTGCGACATAGCCAGCCTGGCCCGGGCCGTAGGCGGGACCACTGGGATGAGCATCATGCGCGTCGGAGATGTAGGCATAGGTGACGGGCACGCCATGTTCCTGCATGGCGGCTACGTAGGAAAGCGAAACGGCCGCGGACATGCCATCAAAGCCGGGGAAGCCGACATGGCCCTGCGGATCCTGGATGACGTTGCCGTTCAGGTCGGTTATTGGACCATTCGGGCTGATCTGCGGCGCAACATACTTGTGACCGAAGAGGCCATTGTAGCCCGTATAGCCACCGGGCTCATCGGGCAGCAGATCGGACTTGCCATTGTTGGCAGAGGAGCAGAGGGCATCCCCTTTTGCGCAGTGGACGCCGATGCCCACGAAGTCAGCGAATGCCTGGCCCGGATTGGACGCCACTTCCTGCGCCTCTGGCGAGTTCGCTCCAAATACCGTGGGGATATCAATAGCGGTATTCTCAAGAATAGTATTCGCTGTAGCAACCGCACCGACATTGCAGCCTGCACGAGTGTATGGTACCCACGGAGCAGGAGCGTTCTTGCCAGCTGCAGTGAGCATATTGGGAGTGGTATCGGTTGGTGTCGACGTGGTTGGGTCGAAAAGCGGCGAGGTCCAGTAAGCGAAGGAAACGCCAAGGTTGGTTGTTCCGTTCGGATTAAAATAGCGGAAGCTGTTGCTAACTGGTACGCCATGATTATCACCGTAGACACCGGTGAGCGACGTCAGGATGTCGGTCGCGGTATGGGAGATGAGGGGTGTGTGATGGTTGGTGAGCAACACGCCCTTGTTCTCAATGAAATTGAGCAGATTGGGCATCTGTTCCAGATCCGAGGGGACATTGGGATTGTCGCGTGTGAAGTGCGTATTGTCAAACTGGATATAGATCACGTGTTGGATGTTGCCTTTGGCTGAGTTGAGCTGGCAGCTACTCGCAGCATGCGTGCGCGCAGCTGGGGTCGCAACAAATCCCAGCACTACTGCCAGGAGCGTGACCGTAAGCACTACGAATGTGAAGGGTTGTCGCCAGAGCCGGGTCAACCGGTACATATATTTCCTCCTTGAAGATTTTTTAGTACGCCTACGTTCACACTGTAGTATGTCCCAGTATAATATGCAGATGTATTCAGGTTGAGAAGGTATTATAAATCAGAAAATGTGGTTAAGCTTCGTTAACCTATTCGTGGGGATATGTCTGATTAAGCTTTAGAGCTATGCTTATTTTCTTCTCTTTTCATGATGAGAGACTAAAGAGACAGGGATGGTTGAGTTTTGTTAACCACAGGTTATGTCCTTGATTGAGCCTCGCGTTCAATGGTCAACCCACTAGTTTGCTACGTACTGCTGCGAGGAGATCGACTCAACATCTTGCTGGGCCTGCTCCATGAGATAGCGCACCACGGCGTCCACGCTGCCGGTTTGTTGGTAGATGGCGATCTGGCGATCGGCGCCCGTGCCACGGGGGTCCTCCAGCAGTGTACGCAGGTAGTTAATCTCGCAGCGGCTGCCCAGGTCATCAACTACGTCATCGACGAAGTCCAACAGTTCGCTGATCGAGTCACGCATGCTGAGGTGGCGCTCCTGCACGAAATCGATTTGCGGGGCATCCAGGCCATAGCGCATTGCGCGCCACTTGTTTTCATCGATGAAATTGCGCGGCAGCACGTGGGTGCTCATGCCGCGCTTGTGGAGCCAGGCAAGCGTGGCGACGAGGGCCTGGCAGAGCGCGGCGATGGCCAGCGTATCTTCCATGCTGGCGGGTACGTCGCAGATGCGAAATTCGATAGTCTGGAAGAAAGGATGAGGGCGTATATCCCACCAGATCTTCTTGCCGTTATCGATGCAGCCAACCCTGACCAGGGACTGCACATAGTTGTCAAATTCGCTCCATGACGCCATAGGATCGGGAATCCCGTTGCGCGGGAATGGCTTCCAGATGACGGGGCGATACGACTTCATACCGGTAAAGCGCCCGTTCCAGAATGGCGAGTTCGAGGAGATGGCCAGCAAGTGCGGCAGCCAGGTGCGAAGCTGGTTTATGAGCACGATAGCCATTTCATTGCTTTCGACATGGACATGGACATGCAGGGCAAAGATCAAGATGGAGCGCACGACATCCTGCAGCTCTTCTTCCAGTTGCATGTAGCGCTCGTTTGGTGTGGTTACCTGCTCCAGCCAGCTCGCGCTGGGATGAGTGCCGGCAGCGATGAACATGAGCCCCTCTTCCTCGAGCAGTTGTGCCAGCGTCGTGTGCATACGATACAATTCTTTACGGGCTGCAGCAATATCCAGACAAACGGGCGAGATAACTTCTACTACTGCCTGCAACATCTCCGGTTTTATGCGCTCGCCAAAGATCGCCGCGCCCTTTTCCATAATGGTCAGGATGCGCGGGCAGAGCTGGCCTGTGCGAGGATCTACCATTTGAAGCTCTTCTTCAATGCCGAGGGTAAAGCGCGATGTCATGCCTAAGCTCCTTCCAGGGTCTATCATCGTTTCAGCGCTTTTCTTTAGAGTATGTCTGATTTCGATCATGATCGCTTGCTCGCGCCTGCGGCGCTCGCCTTTTTTTGCGCGGCGAAGCCGCGCGAGCATCCGGCAGAGAGGGCGAACACCCTGAGAATCAGACACGCTCTCACAAAGGTAGGTACTATAGGGGGAGGAGCCACACTACCGCACTACAGGTTCCTGGAATGTATTAATAGCGTACACAAGAAGTATGTGATCTGTCAAGGGATTGAGTGGCGATTTGAGCCTCTTGCTCACGGCAACCCGAACGCGTAGGGCAATAAATCCGCCACGGAAAAATCGCGCGCATCTCCATCGATGTAGATGACGGCGTGCGGGGCAAGATCGGCCAGCCATTGGCGACACGCGCCGCAGGGACTACGCTCACCGAGAGGAGCAGCAGGGGGCACATCGATGCAGGCGACGGCTACCTGGGTCACAGGGCCAGAGCCAGCTGCGACTGCCGCGGCCAGGGCTGAACGCTCAGCGCACAGAGTCAGGCCATAACTTGAGATTTCGACGTTCACTCCCAGGTAGGTCTTACCCCCGGCTACCACGGCTGTTCCTACGTGGAAGTGTGAGTAGGGACAATGTGCCCGCTGCGCAACTTCACGGGCTAATGCCAGCAGTTCTTCGCGTGGAACCATGCCTTTCCCTCCTTGCTGTTGTGCTCCACTATATGGTGCCGTACCTCAATAGTCCTAGCTCTCTTGCTATTCTATAACTGAATCGCTAGTATATACTCATATTCATCGAACGGCTAACCTGATAGCTATCCATAGCCCAAATTGTATCATGATGTTACTACCTTACATGCATCCCGTTACTAGCTGTGGGGGAATGATTCAACCAGAAGAGAGCGATATTCTTATCACAAGGTGGTTGAACACTGGCTCTTGTAATACACGCCTGTAGGAGGAATCCCATTGAAAATCATGGTGGCGGATGATGACCGCGACATGGTCGATTTGCTGAGTTACTGGCTTAAAGGCCATGGCTACGATGTGATACGCGCATTTGATGGCGAACAGGCCGTCAAGCGCTGGCGGGAAACATTGCCAGACCTGGTTATTCTCGATGTCCAGATGCCCAAGCTCGATGGCTTCGAGGTGTGCCGCCAGATGCGCAGTGAAACGAATTCAATGGTTTTGATTCTAACTGCACATGACCGCGAAGATGACGAGATACGTGGCTTAGAAATGGGCGCCGATGATTACTTGCGCAAACCATTCAGTCCACGGCAGCTACTTGCTCGCATCAAGGCTATTATGCGCCGCTCAACCAATATCCGGGGAAACTCGAGTTCCTCCGCGATTACCGTTGGCACGGTGACGTTAGACGCGATGCGTCACGAAGTAATTAGAGACGGTGTAAAGGTGAGGCTCACCCCCACAGAGAGTCGCCTGTTGCATCTATTGATTACTCATACCGGGCAGGTTTTGACGACAGACACGATCATTGAGCGCGTCTGGGGCTATGACGAAGCCGGGGATTCGGGCCTGGTGAAGACGCACATCCGTCACCTGCGCCAGAAAGTCGAGCCAGACGCCAACAGTCCACAGTATATCACGACCGTGCCGGGTGTAGGGTATACCTTTACAACTCCAATAACATTGGAACCGTAAGGAACCTGGCACCTTTTACGGCTGTCCAGGGTCATACTCTATCTTCTCCTTAACCAGTTTTTCATCTTCTTAACCAGAATACAACGTTATTTGCATCATTTCCTCATCCTGGACATTCTAGAATCAGGTGCAACAGGGCTGCCGTGCATAAAGCTATTGTGAATCATGAAGCGCCACGTCAAAGAAATATCAAGACAATCACTGACATACATAAACGCCCATCATAATGAGCGTTGTAGTTGTATGCCGCCTTCCGCCTTCCAGCAACTGCCAACCCAGGGGCAGGCGGAAGAAGGCCCGGATAATGCACAGGCAACGTTGATCACACGCGAATTAAGCGGCCACCTGCACAAAATCCTCAGTGCCTCGTTCCCGCGTTCGACACCTTTTAGTCTGCTGCTGCTGCATGTTTCACAGCGCGAGCATATTCTTGCTACACCGCAGTCGGCAAGGCCTTTCCAGCACCTGCACCTTCATCCACCTAGAAGCTTTCTCGACCAGGTTCTCGTGAATGTCCGCCGCGTCATCAGGACAAGCGACCCTATTCTTATTCACGCAGGCATAGGAGCCGTTATCATCTTTCCTGGCGTAGACCAGCAGGGGATGTATGGAATAGCGGAGCGAGTCTATCAGAGTATTAACCTGCTCCAGGCAGAAACGGTCATCCCACCATTACGGCGTATTACGGATATCCTTCTCGGCAGCGGTTCCTATCCAGAGCCTGCCAGGTCGCCTGAGGAGCTGTTGTATTATTGCGGGCTGGTCGTGCGTAAGCTCATGTTACGGCCGGCCATCAGCATACAGCTGCGAAGGGCTAAGTCCACCCCTGCGCCGGCGGGCATAGAGCCAGTAGCGCCAGCAAATGGATCACTGCCGGAGAGCAGCAGCCCAGAGCCTTTACAGGACGGTCACAGCAAACCTTTCATGCAACTGCCGCTGCAGCTTTCCAGGAGTATGAAACGGCTCATTCCGCATGGGCTCGCGCTTGAACTCCACTGCGCGCCCGTCGGCCGCGACCATAACCGTCTCACTGTTGCTATGACCAATCCTACGAACACAAAAGCGCTCGCCCGGCTGAAGGAGATCACAGGCCTGACCATCTTCGCGGTATCATGCGAAGAAGAAGCGCTGAACTCTCTGCTGGCAAACAAATGGTGATAGAGGAAAGGTTCCACCAAAAGATGAGGGGAAGGGACTGTTTATACGCATTTTGTCCCAAGGTGACAAAAATCACACCTGATAATAGCTATATTTAACCAGATCATAACTAATCCTCAACGTAAAAACGCAGCAACATTGGCTACAATAATACGCAGTGAGACACCTTACGGATGCCATAATCTCTGGCCAGGCCGCTGGGGTCACGTGTATTTATTTATCAGCTTGAGGAGTAATCGTATGGCTATGCAAATGATCCAGAATGATGCCCTATTGACGTTCAAAGAGGCCATGAGCTATCTGCGAGTAAGTCGCTCAACGCTCTACCGCCTCATGTGGTCTGGACAGCTTACCGGTCACAAGGTAGGCAGCACCTGGCGCTTCTACCGCGAGGATCTGCGCGCCTGTGTGGACCGCGAGGTGTCGATGCCGATGATGCATGCTGGTATGGCCCTCAACTAATGGGGCTTCCCGCTCAGATCAGTATATCTATGTATATCAATTAAAAACCTTCTATTCAAAGAGAAGGCCGGAGATTAGGGGTGTGTCCGGCCTTCTCTGCTTTTTTCTAAATTTTATAGAACTCTACAATTTTCCACCGGCCCGCCACTTTTTGCAGCGTGAGCACCGCGTTATAGTTGAAGCACGAGCGGTTTGTCGAACTCTCGCCGTTGCAGCGGGTCACATCTACAGTAGCAGTGAACGTCGAATTGAAAGGGTCTGTTCCGGTCGTCGAAGGGGAGGGGCTAAGTCCAGCCAGCAGATAAGAGGTAACGCGCCCGTACTGTACATCCCTGGCCTGTGCCTGCTGCACAAATTGCTCCTGGGTCAGCGAGTTCTGATTATTCAGAGACAGGTCAAGGTAGGCGGCCGTGTAGTTTTGGGCTTCGATATTTCCGTAGTAGTCATTGACTACCTTAGTAGCGCCGCTGAGTTGCTGAGTAGCAGGGCCGAGGATGGCATAAAACGCCCAGACACAACCTCCACAAGTGGCTAGAAGAGCTAACGAAAAGAATGCAACGACGATCCAGATCCAGGCACGCGATCTTTTGACAGGGGGAGGAGGCAGGGTCGGAGGAGCAAGTATGGGAGCGGTATATAGGAGAGGTCCACCAGCCGGAAATTCATAGAGCGGCTGTGATGCGGGTTTTATGGTGTCTCCAGGATACTGTTCGGCGGCTTCCCCTGGTGGCTGCCGGTCAGAGGGCTGCATAGGTTCGAAACTCCTTCATATCAAGAAGTGGAATGCAGCTCACTGGCGGAGCGCACTTCCTGCAGGCGCAGACTCTCGCTGCGCTCGAACTCTTCTTCCAACTCCTGGCGCACATGTTCCTCTGCTTCCGGAAGGGACAGGTTTTCTTTACTGGCACACGCGACAACGCGACTCACATAGAAACGGCTCAGCTCCTCCCGCTGCCACTTCAAATCGGGCATAGGCCTGAGGTGGATCTGCGAACAGGGATAGAAATCGCGATCGTTGAGAGCCAGAGTTAATAAGCGTGCATATTCGACGACAGACCGGCATACCGCCTGGTCCATGAAAAAACCAGGTTGTGTGCTAGAGACAACCAGGACTCCCGCCATGCGTCCCGCGAACATCACCGGCTGGGCGCACGCGCTCCGCTCAAGGTCATCCACCATTATTTGTAAGCGCCCGTTGCTGTCCAGTTCATCCCACTGCTGCATGCGTTGCAGCATCGCCGCCGTTCCGGCCAGCGTCGTACTTCCCAGGTAGGTCTTGCTCTCAAGAGTAAACGGCCAGGGATAGCTGCCACGCATTTCTAATTCGTAGAGCGAGTGGATACCATCTTCACGCGGAGGCATCAGCCTGGCATACAGAATAGACAGGCCAAAGCGCTTAGGGTCGAGACGGAGCAGGGCATCTTCAAAGATGGCCTGTATAATTTGCCAGCGGCGCAGGCCATCTTCGATCGTAGTCTCCCGCAATTCGAGCACACGACGATAGATGTCTTTTTGCGGCTCGCGAACATCAATGGAATGAGCAGGAGAAGCGCGTAGTTCATCCAGGTTGAGCTTCGAACTGGTTTCCTCTGTTATTTGCCTGGAGACTGGAAACGCAAGTCCGCGCGTAAGACGCTGCCTGGGCAATTGTACGCCGGAAATGTCCTTCTTTTTCTGCTTGCCGGGAGGGCGTCCGCGACGCCTGTTTCCCGTGCTTGAGTTGCGCTCGGTCTCCATGATAACACTCCCTTTTTAGATGTGGGCCAGAGCAATGTTTATGCTTGCGTTTCTTGTCAAACACTCGCTGGCTTAAATTATAGCATAACGACAGGCAGTTTAGTAGCGCTCTCTTTCAACGTTGTCCAAATCGCCATGCGCGAGAACAGGACAGCCACCCGTATAATATCGAACCCCCTCTTCTGTAGAATATACGTACCCAGGATACACTTTAACACATTTATTTACAAAGTATTATCATTGTTATACATAGATTCCAAATTTGTGTCATTAATTGCTTTATACAATGTTACACCAAAGTACTACAAATGTTTGCCTTTTGTTATTTTGGCATGTTATACTCCTCGCATATTTAAAATCACCTCTGGTAAGAAAAAAGTATGAAGGATGAGGACAACCTATGGCAGTAAACAAGCTGGTTTATGTGAATGAGTGTGGTTTACCACTCAATGCAGTTGACTGGCTGGTAACACACCATCGCAGCAAAGCACCCGAGCGAGAGCAGATGATTCGTGATCTACAGATCGCACCCGGCAGCCTGGTAATAGACGCCGGCTGTGGTCCAGGACTCTGGATACCTCTGCTGGCGCATGCCATCGGTTCCGCAGGACGTATCTTAGGCATAGACATCTCTACCGAATCATTAGTAACGGCACAACGGCGTGGCGCGGGCAAGTGGTATCAAAGCCAGGTGCAGTATAAACAGGCTACGTTAGAGCAACTGCCCGTAGAGCCCGGTACCGCAGACCTGATATTCAGTGCGAATGTCAGCCAGTATCTGCCTGACCCGGTGCACACATTTGCTGCTATGGGCCAGTACCTGGCGCCAGGTGGGCATCTGGCCATCAAGGACATAGATTTTGGCACCATGCGCTTCTACAGTATTGATCCAGGCTTGCAGGCGCGCGTTTTGCAGGCGCGCGAAAGCTGGGAGCAGGTGCGCATTGAGCATGGTTACAGCTTCGAAGATAGCTGGGTTGGCTCGAAGCTCGCAGGATACCTTCGTGCAGCCGGTTACGAGGACGTGGTGGAGAAAAGCTATCTTATTCGACGCCAGTACCCACTCTCACAAGATTTTCGTTTCTATTTACAAGGTATTGCCGAGTGGTTTGTGTGCGAGGGCGCCTCGCTGCTCGATGGCGAAGATCTCAAGAGTTGGCTCCAGTGCTTCCTTGATGATGCGCATAATGTATTGGATCAAGAAAGCTTTGTGAGCGAGGAAACCGAATTTGTGGTCACTGGAGTGTGGAGGAAAAAGAGGCGCCAGTCCTTTTGCTTGACCAGGAAAAAACGGTCTATATAGACCGTTCGCGTCCAGTATTCCGTTGTTGTATGATGCGTCTTTATCCCCGATGTAAGGAGTCTATGTTTTTAGAGCAGTGAGTTTAGTTGATCAGCAATCAAGGCAATAGCCTTATCTCCTACGATTGAGTGTAACTGAGTATGCAGCTGGCCCATATGCTCCATACGCGCCGTGATGAATTCATGCTGGGATACACCGTAAGCCAGACCGGTCAGGCCGAGCCTGGCAGCTTCATATTCTGCACTAATCTGCGACAGTAATCTAGCTACTTCACTCCTTTGCTCGTTTGCTCCTTGCATAGATCAACGCCCTCCCTGTTATTAAATAACTGTCCGGTCCATGCTTGCAACTGTGTAAATGCACTTGTAAATACAATGTACATTACTTGTTAGCAACATCGAAAAATACACATCTATAGTATGCATGAAAATGTATCTACTTGTCCAGGGGTTAGAAGCCTTTTTGGTATGTTTTTTATTATCTTCACAATAATTGCACAATGTATAACATTTGTGATCACAATGTAACGCAGTATCAAGCTTCTTGATGAGAAGAGCAAGGGGATAGAACAGGTTCCTGTTTCTGAAAACATGTATATTTCCCACAGGACTTTTTGGAGTGTGAGCAACATGCAAACAGCGCACAAAAAAGGCTGTATTTTCTCTAACTTTATGGTATACTCGTCATAGCGCCTGTTAGTTGGCTAGTCAACTACTAGCATAACTATACCTGGGCGTGAAGAAGCCCTGTTGACTCCCTTCTGCTTTCAGCAGTTGCAGCGTGGGCATCAAGCGAAGCTCTTTATTGATAATGATGTAGCATACTGGCTACAAGAGCGAAAAGGAGTGTCTTTAATGGCGCGTGTCCAATTTGAACACGTTTACAAGCGGTTCAACAAAGTCGAGGTTGTCCACGACATTAACCTTGATGTCAAGGACAAAGAGTTCCTTGTACTGGTCGGTCCTTCCGGCTGCGGCAAGAGCACCGTCCTGCGTATGGTAGCAGGCCTGGAAGATGCGAGCGAGGGCGAGATTTATATAGGCGACAAGATGGTCAACAATGTCGCCCCAAAAGATCGCGATATCGCTATGGTCTTCCAGAACTACGCTCTCTATCCTCATATGTCTGTCTTCGATAATATGGCCTTTGGCCTCAAGCTGCGGCACTTCCCCAAGGATCAAATCAATCAGCGTGTCGACGAGGCTGCCGACATCCTGGGCCTGCAGCAGTTTCTCAAGCGTAAGCCCAAGGAACTCTCGGGCGGGCAACGCCAGCGCGTGGCGCTTGGCCGGGCTATCGTACGCGAGCCACAGGTCTTCCTGATGGACGAACCGCTCTCAAACCTCGACGCGAAGCTGCGTGTGCAGACGCGGGCAGAGATTACGCGCCTGCACCAGCGCCTCCAGACGACGATCATTTACGTGACCCATGACCAGACCGAGGCGATGACGATGGGCAGCCGCATCGCGGTGCTCAATGCAGGCATCATCCAGCAGCTCGGCGCCCCCCAGGAACTATACGATCATCCCTCCAACCTCTTCGTGGCGGGCTTCATTGGCTCCCCGGCCATGAATTTCTTCCAAAACGCGAAAGTGGTGACGGAGGGCGATGCTGTTAAAATTGTGCTCGATGGCATAGGGCAGGTACAGGTGCCGCCGCTCTTCGAGGGACCATCACGAGAAGCGACAGGCAAAAACCTGACTTTCGGCATACGGCCTGAACACCTGAGCGATGCATCGCTGTTGGATGGCGCGAATACAGGTTCTGTGATCGATGGCACCGTAGACGTTGTCGAGCACCTGGGCAGTGAGTTGCAGGTTTATGTGAGCACGGCTGACAAGACAACTATCGCTCGACTCGACCCGCGTTCACTAGCGCACGTTGGCGGCAGCATACCACTGCACGTCGACACAGACCAGATTCACCTCTTCAGTACCGACACGGGCGAGGCAATTTTCTA
>Ga0209647_1002059_pt1 | contig 16543 bp, 13 predicted proteins | sample GraSoi_2013_60cm_FD_185827 | JGI IMG/M metagenome (GOLD analysis project Ga0209647, IMG submission 185827) | Grasslands soil microbial communities from the Angelo Coastal Reserve, California, USA - Sample 9_17_2013_60cm (SPAdes) (version 2) | ecosystem: Environmental > Terrestrial > Soil >...
CAGCGTCATGAAGCCGCTGGCGCCGATCACCAGCGGATGCTCGAGCACGTGTAGCGATCCCGGCAGCTCTACCCAGCCCATCGCTCCTGCGAGACCGACCGCAAAGATCACCGCGTAGGCGCGCAGTCCCGCGCCCCAGGCGAGCGCGGTGGCGATGGCGATGTCCGGCAGGTTCATCACATCGTGGCGCCGAGGGTCCACGGCGCGAACTCGTCGTCGCCGTAGCCGAACTCCTCGCTCTTGGTCTTGCGGCCCGACGCGGTCTCGAGGATCAGCCGGAAGAAGCGCTCGCCCGCCTCGGCGATCGACTCGGTGCCGTCGATGATCGTGCCGCAGTTGAAGTCCATGTCGTCTTCCTGGTGCGTATAGAGCGGCGTGTTGGTCGCGAGCTTGAGCGACGGCGCCGGCTTGCAGCCGTAGGCCGAGCCGCGCCCGGTGGTGAAGCAGATCATGTTGGCGCCGCCGGCAACCTGGCCGGTGGCCGACACCGGGTCGTAGCCCGGCGTGTCCATGTAGACGAAGCCCTTCGCCGTCACCGCCTCCGCGTATTCAAAGACGGCGACCAGGTTGGTGGTGCCGCCTTTCGCGACCGCGCCGAGCGATTTTTCCAGGATGGTGGTGAGGCCACCGGCCTTGTTGCCCGGCGAGGGGTTGTTGTTCATCTCGTTGCCGTTGCGCCGCGTGTACTCCTCCCACCAGTGGATGCGCTCGATCAGCTTTTCACCCACCGCTTTGCTCACCGCCCGCCGCGTCAGCAGATGCTCGGCGCCGTAAATCTCCGGCGTCTCCGACAAGATGGCCGTGCCGCCGTGGCGGACGAGTAAATCCACCGCAGCGCCGAGCGCCGGATTGGCGCTGATGCCCGAATAGCCGTCGGAGCCGCCGCACTGCAAACCTAAAGCCAAATGGGCCGCCGGCACCGGCTCGCGGCTCACTTTGTTGGCTTCGGGCAGCATCTCCTTCACGCGCGCGATGCCGTTCTCCACCGCCTTGCGCGTGCCGCCTTTCTCCTGGATGGTGAAGGCGCCGAGCGTGGCGCTCTTCTTCAGGCCCTCGGCCGAGAGCAGCATGTTGATCTGGTTCGCCTCGCAGCCGAGGCCGACGAGCTGAGAGGAATAAAAGTTCGGATGCCGCGCATAGCCGCCTATGGTGCGGCGGAGCACATCGGTCGCCTCGCCATCGCTCGCCATGCCGCAGCCGGTCTTGTGCGTGAGCGCCACCACGCCGTCGACGTTCGGATAGTCATCCAGTCTATTTTTGAAATGCTCAGCGATCATGCGCGCCACGGTTGCCGAGCAATTCACGCTAGTCAGGATGCCGATGTAATTGCGCGTCGCGACGCGGCCATCGGCACGCTTGATGCCCATGAATGTCGCGGCCGATTGGACGTACTGCGTGGGCCTGGCCAGTGCGCAATAAGCGTAATCGCGCTGGAAGTCGCCCATCGCCACGTTATGCACGTGCACGTGATCGCCGGCGGTAATCGGTTGCGTGGCGAAGCCGATGATCTGGTTGTAGCGATGCACCGGTTTGCCTTGCGCCACGTCGCGCACCGCGACCTTGTGGCCCGGTGGAACGCGCACCGCGGTGCGCACGTTTTCCTTGGTGAGGAGTGTTCCCGCGGGCAGCTCGACGCGCGCGATGACGACGTCGTCGTCCGGATGCAGGCGGATGGTGAGATCGGCGGCTTGCAGCATGACGCTTCCTTAAAAGAACTGGCGCGGCAGCCAGAGCACCACTTGCGGCACGTACGTGCACAGTATCAGCGTCGCGAACAGCGGCACCAGCCACGGCAGTATGGCGATTGTAGTGCGCTCGAACGAGAGTTTGGCGACGCGCGAGAGCACGAACAGCACCGTGCCCATCGGCGGGTGCAGCAGGCCGATCATCAGGTTGAGCACCATCACGAGGCCGAAATGGACCATGTCGATGCCGAGCTTGTGGCAGATCGGCGCGAGGATCGGCACGAGCAGCGTGATCGCCGCGGTCGGCTCGAGGAAGCAGCCGACGATCAGCATCAGGATGTTGGCGAGCAGCAGAAACACCCATGGTTCGTGCGTAAAGGCGAGCACCCAGGCCGCCACCGCGTCGGTGACGTGCGCCACGGTGAGCAGCCAGCCGAAGATCGAGGCCGCGGCGACGATGAAGAGCACCGCCGCGGTGGTCTCGATCGTGTCCATGGTCAGCTTCACCAGGCGGCGCCACGCGAGCGTGCGGTACCAAATCAGGCCGAGGAACAGTGCCCAGATCGACGCCGCGATCGCGCCTTCGGTGGGGGTGAAGACGCCGAGCGTCATGCCGCCGATCAGCATCACCGGCGTGAGCAGCGCCATTACCGCCGAGAAATCGAACAGCTTGTCCAGCACCAGCAGCACCGCGAAGGCGATGATCACCGCCCAGCCGCCGGGAATGCCGAAGCGCCACAGCAGCCAGGCGCCGCCGGGCACGCAGGCGACCGTCGCCACCTCGAGCGCCGCCTTGGCGAGCTTGCGTGCCGAGAACGGCACGTCGCGGCCGAAATTGCGCGTGTGCGCGAAGTACGCGACGGTGAGCATCATGGTGATGCCCATGATGATTCCGGGAATCACGCCGGCGAGAAACAGCTGGCCGATCGAGACGCTCGCCATCATGCCGTAGATCACGAACGGCAACGACGGCGGGATGATCGGGCCGACGGTCGCGGAGGCTGCGGTCACGCCGACGGAAAATTCTTTGGAATATCCGTGATCGGTCATCGCCTTGATCTCGATCGTGCCGAGGCCCGCGGCGTCGGCGATGGCGGTGCCCGACATGCCGGCGAAGATCATCGAGCCGACCACGTTGACGTGGCCGAGGCCGCCCTTCAGCCAGCCGACCAGCGCCAGCGCGAAGTTGTAGATGCGATTGGTGATGCCCGCCGAGTTCATCAGGTTCCCGGCCCAGATGAAGAACGGCACTGCGAGCAGCGGGAACGAATCGATGCCGCCATACATGCGGTGGATGACCACGAAGTCCGGGATATTTCCCGTCGCCATTACGTAGATCAGCGAAGCGGTCGCCATCGCCATGGCGACGGGAAGACCGCTCACCATCAGCGCGAGGAAGCCCCCCAGCAGAGTGGAGCCCATCGCTAGCCCTCCGGAAACTCAGGGCGCTCGAGCACGCTGAAGCCGGCGCGCCAGTGGCGCCAGGCGACCTGCAGCGAGCGCAGGAACATCAGCAGGAAGCCGAACAGCATCGCGCTGAACACCCAGCCCACGGGCAAATCGATCACCGCCATCGGTTGTCCGCCGATGCGTTGCAGCAGCAGCAAGGTGAGCCAGGTCGCGTAGCCGAGGAAGAGGCAGCGCACGAGATCCACCGCGGTAGAAAGAACGCGGCCCATCGCCTTCGGCATCAGCCGGTAGAAGTAGTCGACCTGGATGTGATTGTTCTTGCGCACCGACATCGCCGCGCCGACGAACACCACCGCCACCAGGAAGTAGCGCGCGATCTCCTCGGTCCAGCCCGCGGGGTCGTCCATCACGTAGCGCGTGAAGACCTGGTAGAACACCACCGCCGCCATCACCCAGAAAAGCGCGAACGCGGCCCAGTCTTCGAACGCGAACTGCCCGAGGTCTACCGCCTCGTCCTCGACATGGAACTGCCCGTCCGCGCCGAGGACGTGCTCCTGCTCAGTGGTTGTCACGAGGGACGAAGGCGCCGCTCTTGCCGACCAGGAAGTCGAGATCCGCGCCTTCGTGCGCCTGCAGCACGTGGTCGAAGTAAAGGCGCCAGTAGCCGCGCTCGAGCGGCGGCTTGGGCGCCTTCCACCGTGCTTTGCGCTTCTTCAGCTCGGCATCACTCACGTGGAGGTGCAGCTTTCGCTTGGCGACGTCGAGCTCGACCATGTCGCCGTTCTCGACCAGAGCGAGTGTGCCGCCGGCGGCGGCTTCGGGCGATGCGTGCAGCACCACCGTGCCGTAGGCGGTGCCGCTCATGCGCGCGTCCGAGATGCGCACCATGTCGGTGATGCCTTTCTTAAGCACCTTGGGCGGCAGCGGCATGTTGCCGACCTCCGCCATGCCCGGGTAGCCCTTCGGGCCGCAGTTCTTCAGCACCATCACGCAGCTCTCGTCGATGTCGAGCTTCGGATCGTCGATGCGACGGTGGAAGTCCTCGATGTTCTCGAACACCACCGCGCGGCCGCGGTGCTTCATCAGCTTCGGCGTCGCCGCCGAGGGCTTGATGATGGCGCCGTCAGGGCAGAGGTTGCCGCGCAGCACCGCGATGCCGGTGTTCTTCTTGAACGGGCTCTTGAACGTGTGGATGACGTCGCGGTTCCAGCACTCGGCGTTCTTGTTGTTCTCCCAGAGGGTGCTGCCGTTCACCGTCAAACAATCTTTATTTAAAAGACCAGCCTCTCCGAGCTCGCGCAGCACCGCGGGCAGGCCGCCGGCGTAGCAGAAGTCCTCCATCAGGTACTTGCCGTTCGGCATCAGGTTGACCAGCGTGTGCACGCCCTGGCCGACGCGGTCCCAGTCGTCCAGGCCGAGCTCGACGCCGATGCGCCGCGCGATCGCGATCAGGTGGATCACCGCGTTGGTCGAGCCGCCGATGGCGGCGTTGGCGCGGATCGCGTTCTCGAATGCCGGCTTCGTCAGGATGCGAGACAGGCGCACATCCTGTTTGACGAGATCCACGATGCGCCGCCCGGCCGTGCGCGCCAGCACGTTGCGGCGCGCGTCGACCGCCGGATAGGCGGCGTTGCCGGGCAGGGCGACGCCGAGCGCTTCCACCATCGAGGCCATGGTCGAGGCGGTGCCCATCGTCATGCAGTGGCCGTGCGAGCGGTGCATGCACGACTCGGCTTCGTGGAACTCGTGCAGCGTGATCTTGCCGGCGCGCAGGTCCTCCGACATCGACCAGGTATTGGTGCCCGAGCCGATGTCGGTGCCGCGATACTTGCCGGAAAGCATCGGCCCGCCGGAGACGAAGATCGTCGGGATGTCGACGCTCGCCGCGCCCATCAGGATCGACGGCGTGGTCTTGTCGCAGCCGCCGAGCAGCACCACGCCATCGAGCGGATTGCCGCGGATCGATTCTTCGGCGTCCATGCTGGCGAGGTTGCGATAGAGCATCGCGGTCGGCCTGAGCAGCGTCTCGCCGAGCGACATCACCGGAAACTCGAGCGGGAAACCGCCGGCCTCCAGCACGCCGTTGCGCACGTGCTCGGCCAGCACGCGGAAGTGCGTGTTGCACGGCGTCAGCTCCGACCAGGTGTTGCAGATGCCGATCACCGGGCGGCCGTCGAACTGGTCGTTCGGCACGCCGCGGTTCCTCACCCAGCTGCGATAGATGAAGCCGTAGATGTCCTGGCGCCCGAACCACTGGACGCTGCGACGAACGGGTTTTTTGGTCGCCACTACCGGATGGCCTGCACCTTGTCGTAGAGCGCCTTGTCCCAAGGCACGTCCTTGGCGACGAGGAACGGCGCGAAGACTTTCTTGAACGCTTCGCGATCGGACTTCACCACGGTCTTGCCGTACTTGGTGGCGAAGTCGGTGACCAGCTGCTGCTCGGATTGCGCGATCTCGACGTTCGATTTCTCCGCCGCTTCCTTGAACACGGCTTCAAAGGTCTGCTTCTCGGCCTCCGACAGCTTGGTCCAGACGTGCCCGCCGACGATCGTGAGCAGCATCTCGGTGATGTGGCCGGTCAGGTTGACGTGGCTCTGTACCTCGTAGAACTTTTTCGCGAAGATCGTGGGCAGCGGGTTCTCCTGCGCATCGACGGTCTTGTTCTGCAGCGCGAGGTACACCTCGGCGAAGGCGATCGGCGTGGCGTTCGCGCCCACCACCTTCGGATACATGATGTAGAGCGGCGCATCGGGCACGCGCAGCTTCAGCCCCTTCATGTCCTCGGGCTTGTTGATCGCCTTGTTGGCGGTGGTGTGGCGCACGCCGTAGTAGAAGGCGGCGATCGGCTTGTTGCCGCCTTTCTTGAAGTAGCCGTCCATCAGCTCCTGCAGCACCGGGCTCTGCGAGTACTTCTTCCAGTGGTCGAAGTCGCGGAACATGTACGGGGCGCCGCCGATCGAGAGCGCCGGGTGGGTGCGCGCGGCGAACGCCTGGCCGGTGTGGATCAGGTCGACCGTGCCGAGCGACAGCGACTGGTTGATCTGCGTCTCGTTGCCGAGCTGCGAGGCCGGAAACACATCCATCGAATACTTGTTGTTGGTGCGCTTGGCGATCTCGCCCGCCGCCCACACCGCCTGCGTGTGGTAAGGCTCGGAGGTCTCGTAGACATGCGCGAATTTGAGCTTCTGCTGCGCCAGCGCCGGCATTGCGGCCAGCACTGCAATTGCGACCAGCCAACGGAAATTCATGGACCTCTCCCCCTCAGTAAGTAGCCCTGCCTCCGGAAATGTCGAATACCGCGCCGGTCGAGAACGAGCACTCGCCCGAAGCGAGCCAGCAGACCAGCGCGGCGATCTCCTCCACCTTGACGAAGCGCCCCATGGGGATCTTCGACAGCATGTATTTCGCGAACTCGGGCGTCACCTGCTCGAGGATCGCCGTCTGTGCCGCGGCGGGCGTCACGCAGTTGACCAGCACCCCCATCTGCGCCAGCTCCTTGCCGAGCGCCTTGGTGAACGCAATCAGGCCGCCCTTTGCCGCGGCGTATGCGGCAGCGTTGGGGTTGCCCTCCTTGCCGGCGATCGAGGCGATGTTGACGATGCGGCCGTAGCCGGCCTTGACCATGTGGGGCACTACCGCGCGGCAGCAGAGAAACGGGCCATTGAGGTCGATATCGATGACGCGCTTCCACTCGCCCACCGGATAGTCGACCACCGGCACGCTCGGGCCGGCGATACCGGCGTTGTTGATGAGCACGTCGATTTTGCCGAGCTCGGCGATGGTTCTTTTTACGGCGGCGTCAATTGAAGCTTGGTCAGCGACGTCGACGCGCGGCTTGCCGTCCAGATCCCAGATCGCAACCTTTGCGCCCGATGCTTGCAGGCGCTGCGCGATCGCCGCGCCGATGCCTTGCATGCCGCCGGTGACGATCGCAGTGCGGCCGGCAAAATCGAGTTGGTTCATGGAGACGCGAAGTATAATCGCAGCCCTTCAGGAATCTCCCACATGGCCGGACGTCTCGCAGGAAAGACTGCTTTCATTACGGCTGCCGCGCAGGGCATGGGTCAGGCCGCGGCGCTCGCTTTCGCGCGCGAGGGCGCACGCGTCTGGGCAACCGACATGAACGCGCAGGTGCTGAAGAGCATCGACGGCAATGAGAGCATCCGCACGCGAGTGCTGGATGTCACCGACGAGACCGCCATTGCGCGGGTCGCGCAGGAAGTCGGCGATATCGACGTGCTGTTCAACTGCGCCGGCATCGTGCACAACGGCTCGATCCTCGAGGCCACGGTCAAGGACTGGGACCAGGCCTTCGCGGTCAATGTCCGCTCCATGTTCCTGGTGACGAGGGCATTTCTGCCCGGGATGCTGAAGAAGCAGAACGGCTCGATCATCAACATGAGCTCGGTGGCCTCCGCGATCCGCGGGCTGCCGAACCGCTGCGTTTACGGCGCGAGCAAGGCCGCGGTGCTCGGCCTGACCAAGTCGGTCGCCGCCGACTACGTGCGCCAGGGCATCCGCTGCAACGCGGTCGCGCCGGGCACCATCGACACGCCGTCGCTGCAGGGGCGCATCAACTCCTACGCCGACCCGGTGCAGGCGAGGAAGGACTTCGTGGCGCGCCAGCCGATGGGACGCCTGGGCACGGTCGACGACATGGTGCCGATCTTTATCTATCTGGCGTCGGACGAATCGCGCTTCGCGACCGGCAACGTTTTTTCGATCGATGGGGGAATGACGATATGAAGCTGTGCCGTTACGGCAAGCCGGGCTACGAGAAACCAGGGATGATCGACGAGGACGGGAAGCTGCGCGATCTTTCGAAGATCGTCGACAACCTCGGACCGAACGAGATCTCGCCGCGCGGGCTGAAGATGCTCACCCGGCAAAAAGCCGAGTCGCTGCCGCTGGTGAACGGCAACCCGCGCTTGGGCGTGCCCTACGTCGGCATCGGCAAGTTCGTCGCCATCGGCCTCAATTACTCCGACCATGCCAAGGAGGCCGGGCTGCCGATTCCGAGCGAGCCGATCGTGTTCATGAAGGCCACCACCTGCATCAACGGCCCGAGCGACGACGTGATCCAGCCGAGGAACTCCACCAAGCTCGACTGGGAAATCGAGCTCGGCGTCGTCATCGGCACGCAGGCGAAATATGTCGACGAGGCCTCCGCGTTGAGCCATGTCGCGGGCTATTGCATCGTCAACGACGTTTCCGAGCGCGCCTTCCAGATGGCGACGACGCAATGGGACAAGGGCAAGGGCTTCGATACCTCCGGACCGATCGGGCCGTGGCTTGTCACCGCGGACGAGATCCGCGATCCGCAGTCGCTCGACATGCTGCTCGAAGTGAACGGCAAGAAGATGCAGAGCGGCAACACGCGCACCATGGTGTTCGACGTCGCGAAGATCATCTCGCACGTGAGCCAGTACATGACGTTGCTCCCCGGCGACATCATTGCCACCGGCACGCCGCCGGGCGTCGGCCTGGGCATCAAGCCGACGCCGGTATTTTTGAAGCCCGGCGATGTGATGCGTCTCACGATTGCCGGACTCGGCGAGCAAAAACAGCGGGTAGTGGCCTACTCGGCCTAGGGGTTTTTGCGCTGCGGCAGGGCGTGCCAGGAGTAAGCTAGGCGTATGAATAAGCGCGCCGATTTCACTGATCTGCAGGAGTCGGCTTTCTGGATGCCGTTCACGGCGAACCGGCAATTCAAGAAGGCGCCGCGTCTGCTCGCGCGTGCCGAAGGCATGTACTACTGGACGCCCGATGGCCGCCAGATCCTCGACGCCTGCGCCGGCCTCTGGTGCGTGAACGCCGGCCATTGCCGCGCCGCGCCTGCTCGCGCGTGCCGAAGGCATGTACTACTGGACGCCCGATGGCCGCCAGATCCTCGACGCCTGCGCCGGCCTCTGGTGCGTGAACGCCGGCCATTGCCGGCCGAAGATCGTGCAGGCGATCCAGCGCCAGGCCGCGGAGATGGACTTCGCGCCGACCTTCCAGATGGGTCATCCGATCGCCTTCGAATTCGCCGAGCGCCTTGGCGCGATCGCGCCCGAAGGCTTCAAGCACGTGTTCTTCACCAACTCGGGCTCCGAGTCGGTCGACAGCGCGCTGAAGATCGCGCTCGCCTACCACCGAGCGCGCGGCGAAGCGGGTCGCTTCCGCCTCATTGGCCGCGAGCGCGGCTACCACGGCGTGAACTTCGGCGGCATCTCGGTCGGCGGCCTGAGCCACAACCGCAAGACCTTCGGACCCGGAGTTGCCGGGGTCGACCACATCCGGCACACACACGACATCGCACGCAACGCTTTCTCCCGCGGACTGCCGGCGCATGGCACCGAGCTCGCCGAAGACCTGGAGCGCCTTTGCGCGCTGCACGATCCGTCGACCATCGCCGCGGTCATCGTCGAGCCGGTCCCGGGCTCGGCGGGCGTGCTGCCGCCGCCGCGCGGCTATCTCGAGCGGCTGCGCGAAATCTGCACCAAGCACGGCATCCTGCTCATCTTCGATGAAGTGATCACGGGTTTCGGGCGGCTGGGCGCTTCGGGCGGCTGGGCAAGGCGTTCGGCTCGCAGCGCCTGGGCGTGATGCCTGATCTCTTCACCACCGCCAAGGGCATGACCAACGGCGCAGTGCCGATGGGCGCGGTGTTCGTGCGCGACAGCATCTACAACGCGTTCATGCAGGGCGCCGACGGCATCGAGCTGTTCCACGGCTACACGTATTCGGGCCATCCGCTCGCGTGCGCTGCCGGCATCGGCACGCTCGACACCTACGAGGAAGAGGGGCTGCTCGAGCGCGTGGCCTCGATCGAGAAGCACTGGGAGGACGGCATCCATTCGCTCAAGGGCGAGCGCAACGTCATCGACATCCGCAACTTCGGCCTGATGGGCGCCATCGAGCTGTCACCGAAGCAGGGCGCCCCCGGCACCCGCGGCTATAACGCCCTGGTCAAGTGCTTCGAGGCCGGCGTGCTGATCCGCTATACCGGCGACACGCTCGCTTTCTCCCCGCCCCTGATCGTCGAGAAAGCACAGATCGAGCGCATCTTTGATGCAGTGCGGAAGGTGCTCCAAACGCTCGAATAAGGCGTAGGCTTTCCCTTCAAGGGGGAGGTCATGGCCAATACAGCAGAGCAGTCCTATGGCGGGTTCTGGGTCCGCGTTCTCGCGTACCTCGTCGACAGTGTCGTCTTTTTCACCGTGCTCATCCTGATCGCCGCGGGCGCTGCATTCCTCGGTGATTTCGGCGCGACGGCGGTCAGCGTGGTCGCCCTGTTCGGGCCGTTCCTGTATTGGGGCCTGATGCACGCCTCGGCGCGCCAGGCGACTTTCGGGAAATCGCTGCTTGGGCTCAAGGTCACCGATTCGGACGGCGAGCGCCTGTCGGTGGTGCGCTCGCTGGTGCGCGAAATCGCGAAAATCGTCTCGTCCATTCCGATGGGCCTCGGCTTCCTGCTCGCCGCCTTTACCGGGCGCAAGCAGGCGCTGCACGACATGCTCGTCTCCACTACGGTGGTGCGCGATAGCTCAGGGCATGTGCTGGTCGCGCTCCTCGTCGGCCTTTTCGGCTGGATCGCTCCGGCCGCGCTCGTCATGGTGCTCGGCGTCGGCCTGGTCGCCGGCATGATGGGCGGGATGGGCGCCGGAATGATGGAGCAGGCGCTGACGGATGCGCCGAAGCAGGCGATGCAAAGCCCGCCGCCCTCTCGGCCCGCGGCGCCGCCGCCCGCTGTAGCGGCCAGACCGGTCGAAGCAGTTGCACCCGCACAACCGCAAGCTGTGACGCCGCCCATTGCCGTGGAGGCGCCAGCGCCGGCCCCGAAGGTCGCTGCGCTGGAGCCCAAGCGTGCCGCAGTGGTGCCAAAGCCGGTCGCCGCCGCGCGCGCGCTCGACCTGCCGGGGCAACTGCAGGAACGCACCATTGCGCTCCCGGGAACGCTCGAGTCGCTGCCCGCGCGCAGCGGCCCGAAGTACAACGACCTGATGAGCGCCGTGATGTCCAGCGACGTCGCAGCGCTGAACGAGCTTCTCGCGATGGGTAAATGGCCCGACAAGCCCGACAGCCACGGCATGACGCCGCTCACAGCGGCGGCGATGCGCGGCGATCGGGCGAGCGTGGAGGTGCTGGTGAAAGCCGGCGCGGACAGCGACCGGGCGCTTGCCGTGGCGCGTATGCGCCGTGATGCGGCGATGACGTCCCTGCTGGAGCGCTACGCTACTTCGAAGCGACCTTGACCACGCCGAGGCGGCGGCCACGAGTCGGCTGCTTCAGGCGGGCGGGGGTGACGAGGTCGCGCACGAAGTTGGGCAGCGCGAACACGCCCTCGTGGGTCTCGCCGTTGTAGAAGCGCAGCTCCTGCATCTTGCGCGCATCGATGCGCCGGTCGATCTCGTCGGCCGTGAAGGCTTTTGGATCGAGCTTGTCCGAGCACACGGCCATCGACCAGAGCGAGCCATACAGCGGGATGTACATGGTGTACACCCGCACGATGCGGAACACGCTGTTCAGGCGCTGGGCAAGGTCGGACACGCGCTGCGGCTGCGCCACCGGCGAGCCGAGGTGCAGCGTTAACGCGCCGCCCGGCGCGAGCGCCGTGCGCAGCTGCTGGAAGAACTCCATCGAGTAGAGCGCGGCCGCCGGGCCGACCGGGTCGTTGAGATCCAGCGCGATCAGGTCGTAGCGCTCGTGCGTCTCGCGCACGTACTTCATCCCGTCGTCGATGCGCACGGTGAGCTTCGGGTTGTCGAACACGCCGTTGTGCACCGCCTGGAAATGCTCCTTGGCGACCGTGATGACGTCGGCATCGATCTCGACCATGGTGACGTTGTCGACCGAGGGATGCTTGAGCGCCTCCTCGGAGGAGCCGCCGTCGCCGCCGCCGATGATCAGCACCTTCTTCGGCGCGGCATGCGCGGTCAGCGCGGGATGGATCAGGTTCTCGTGGTAGACGAACTCTTCCTTCTCGGAGGTCATGTTGAAGCCGTCGAGGCGGAACAGCTTGCCGTAGTGCGGCGTCTCGTAGATCTGCATCTTCTGGAACTTGGTCTGCCACTCGCCGATCTGCTTGGCCGCCTTGATGTAGAAGCCGGTCGAGGCGCTGAGCGGCTCCATCAGCAGGTGCTCGCCGCGGTCGATCTCCTGGCGCGCCACCTCGGCCGGCTGGAAGTAGGCGACGATGGTGTCGAACAGGCCCCGCGCCTTGGCCGAGTTGTCGGCGCTGTAGTTGCAGACGTAGACGTCGAGCGTCAGCCCCTGGCGCTCGGGCCAGGTATGGATCGCGAGGTGCGACTCGGCCAGCACGACGCAACCGGTGAAGCCGAAGCCGTCGAACTGGTGAAAGGAAACGCCGACAGCTGTGAGACCCGCGGCCTCGACCATCTCGACGCACTTTGAGCGGAAGCGCTCGCCGTCCAGAAGGAGCTGCGGATCGCAGCGGCAGCCGGTGAGGTCACCGATGAGATGCAGACCGTTCATTTCGTCACCCTCCAAAATGCGAAGGCGAAGCCCGCGGTAGCAGCCTCGCCTTCCATCCGCGCCTTGCGGCGCACACAGCGATCTTCAATCGCGCTCAATTCGTGCAAAACCTCCTAAGTACTCAAATTTGCTCGTTCGACTATCCGACCAACTCTTGACAAACCGCATCGATGAGTCTGCGAGCGATCGAGATTTTGCTCGGAAGTTTCGGCAATTGCAATACTTCGAACCACTTTGCTTCCTCGATTTCCGTTTCCTGCGGCTTCACTTCGCCGCTCACCCAATCGCAAACGAACGCGATCATCAGCGAGTGCGGGAACGGCCACGGCTGGCTGGCGAAGTAGCGGATGTTGTTTACGCGCACGCCGACTTCCTCGTGCACCTCGCGCGCGAGGCACTGCTCGAGCGACTCGCCGGGCTCGACGAAGCCTGCGAGCGCGCTGTACATGCCGGGCGGAAAGTGCGGGCTCCTCGCCAGCAGCAGCTGTTTTTCCCTATGAACGAGGGCCATGATCGCCGGCGCGACGCGAGGGTAGGCGGAGAGCTTGCAGGCGGGGCACACCCGCACGCGCTCGTCCGCCTTGGCTACGGTAGGCGTGCCGCAGCGCCCGCAGTACTGATGCGTGCGATCCCAGGCGATGAGCTGCAGCGCGCGGCCGGCGAGCGCGAACTGCGCGTCATCGAGCACGGTGAAGAGCGAGCGCAACCCCGCCCACGCCATTCCCGCCGGCGCCTCGGCGCCCCCGGGAAGCTCGGCGGCCCAGCACTGCATGCCGGCCAGCCGCCCTAGATATAGGGTTCTGGCGGCGCCAGAGCCCAGCCAGTTGTGGTTTTTCTGCAACGGCAGTTTCGCCCAGGCGGGCCTTGCCTTGACCCGCAGGTCGTCGCTCGGCGCCACCGTCGGCCCCATTTCGACCAGCAGCTCGTCGCCGCGGAACACGAACCAATGCGCTTCGGTCGGCGCATCGCAGGCGACGCCAGGCTCATAGTCCGCCGGGCTGGAGAAGGGGAGGAGCTGCATGCGCTGAGTATAATTTGCGGCCTCCGATGGACTCCCCCGTAACGGCCAAGGCCACCGACGCCGACCTAGCCAACTCCATTCGCGCGCTGGCGATGGACGCGGTGGAAGCGGCGAAGTCGGGACACCCCGGCATGCCGATGGGCATGGCCGAGATCGCGGTGGCGCTCTGGAAGCGCCACCTCCGGCACAACCCCGCCAACCCCGACTGGCCCGACCGCGACCGCTTCGTGCTCTCGAACGGCCACGGCTCGATGCTGCTCTACAGCGTCCTGCACCTCACCGGCTACGACCTGCCGCTGGCCGAGCTCAAGCGCTTCCGCCAGCTCGGCTCGAAGACGCCCGGGCACCCCGAGCGCGGCTGCGCCCCCGGCGTCGAGACCACCACCGGCCCCCTGGGCCAGGGCATTTCCAATGCCGTCGGCATGGCGCTCGCCGAGCGGCTCCTGGCTGCCGAGTTCAACCGCCCCGAGCACGCCATCGTCGACCACTACACCTACGCGTTCCTGGGCGACGGCTGCATGATGGAAGGCGTCTCCCACGAATCCTGCGCGCTCGCCGGCACGCTTGGCCTCTCGAAGCTGATCGCGATCTACGACGACAACGGCATCTCGATCGACTCCGACAAGGGCCAGATCAAGCAGTGGTACACCGACGACGTGCGCCGGCGCTTCGAGTCCTACGGCTGGCAGGTGATTCCCAACGTCGATGGCCACGACGTCGAGGCGGTTGACCGTGCCATCCGGAAAGCGAAGCGCGAGAAGTCGCGCCCCACCCTGATCTGCGCCAAGACCACCATCGCCAAGGGCGCGCCGAAGAAAGCCAACACCGGCGCCGCGCACGGCGCGCCGCTCGGCGCCGAGGAGATCGCGGCTACCCGCGCGGCGCTCGGCTGGTCCCACGCCGCATTCGAGATTCCGCAGTCGGTGTACGAAGGCTGGGATGCGCGCGAGGCCGGCAAGCGCGCCGAGCGACGCTGGAAAAGGATTTTCAAGAGTTACGAGGAGAAATTTCCGGCCGAAGCCGCCGAATTCAAGCGGCGGATGGCGGCTGAGCTGCCGGCCACGTTCGAGCCAGCTGCGCGCCGCGTGGCCGAGGAGTTCAACCAGAAGGCGGAAGCCCTGGCCACTCGGCGCGCTTCCCAGCTGGTACTGGACGCGCTCAAGCCGGCGCTGCCCGAGCTGATCGGCGGCTCGGCCGACCTCACCGGCTCCAACCTCACGATGGCCAAGACGTCGAAGCCCATAGGGCCCGCATCTAGTCCCAACGGCGGTGGCGGCGACTACATCTTTTATGGCGTGCGCGAGTTCGGCATGGCAGCGATCATGAACGGCATCGCGGTGCACGGCGGCTTCATCCCCTACGGCGGCACCTTCCTCGTCTTTTCGGACTATGCGCGCAACGCGCTGCGCCTCGCCGCGTTGATGGGCGTTCGCGTGATCTACGTGTTCACGCACGATTCGATCGGCCTGGGCGAGGACGGCCCGACGCACCAGCCGATCGAGCACGCCGCGACCCTGCGCCTGATGCCCAACATGGATGTCTGGCGCCCGGGAGACTCGGTGGAGACCGCGATCGCCTGGAGGGCGGCGATTGAGCGCAAGAACGGCCCCAGCGCGCTCCTTCTCACCCGGCAGAACGTGCCCCCAGCCAAGCACGAGGACCTCGCTGCGCCCGAGCGCGGCGGCTATGTGCTCTCAGACGCCGCTGGTGCCCGGGCCGTCGTGATCGCGACTGGCTCAGAGCTGTCGCTGGCCCTCGAGGCCCAAAAACTGCTGGCGGGTGAGGGTATCCTCGTCCGTGTCGTTTCCATGCCGTCGACCAGCGTATTCGACCGCCAGCCGGCGGATTACCGGAACGCTGTGCTTACGGCGCTGCCCAAGGTAGCAGTAGAGGCTGGCGTCAGCGACTATTGGCGCAAGTACGTGGGCCTCGAAGGTGCCGTGGTCGGCATCGACCGCTACGGCGAATCGGCCCCCGCAGCGGATCTCTTCAAACATTTCGGCTTCACGCCCGCGCGCGTGGCCGATGCAGTAAGGAGCGTGCTCAAATGACTATCAAAGTAGCGATCAATGGATTCGGCCGCATCGGCCGCATGGTTCTCCGCGCCCACTACGAAAGCGGCAAGAAGCACGGCCTGCAGTTCGTCGCCATCAACGACCTGGGCGACGCCGCCACCAATGCCCACCTGCTGCAGTACGACACGGCGCACGGGCGCTTTCCGCACAAGGTGCGTGTCGATGGCGACAGCATCGTCGTCAACAACGACCGCATCCGCGTCGTGGCCGAGCGCGATCCGACCAAGCTGCCGTGGAAGTCGCTTGGCGTAGATGTAGTGCTCGAGTGCACGGGCCTATTTACCAGCAAGGCAAAGGCTGGCGCGCACCTGCAGGCCGGCGCGCGCAAGGTGATCATCTCCGCGCCGGGCGAGAAGGACGTGGACCGCACCATCGTCTTCGGCGTCAACCACAAGATGCTGAAGGACTCCGATACCGTCATCTCGAACGCCTCGTGCACCACCAACTGCCTGGCGCCGCTCGTCAAGGCGATCGACGACCGCATCGGCGTCGTCTCCGGCCTGATGAACACCATCCACTCGTTCACCAACGACCAGGTGCTGACCGACGTCTATCACAAGGATCTGCGGCGCGCGCGCTCTGCCGTGCACAACATGATCCCGACGAAGACCGGCGCCGCCGCGGCGGTGGGACTCGTACTGCCGCACCTCAACGGCAAGCTCGACGGCTTTTCGATCCGCGTGCCGACGATCAACGTCTCCATCGTGGATTTGACCTTCGTCGCCAAGAAGGCGACTACGGTTGAGGAAGTGAACCGAGCGGTGAAGCAGGCGAGCGAGACCGACCTCAAGGGCCTTCTCGAGTACAACACCGAGCTGCTCGTCTCCTCGGACTTCAACCACAACCCCGCCAGCTCCATCTTCGACGCCACG
>Ga0209647_1002060_pt1 | contig 16538 bp, 18 predicted proteins | sample GraSoi_2013_60cm_FD_185827 | JGI IMG/M metagenome (GOLD analysis project Ga0209647, IMG submission 185827) | Grasslands soil microbial communities from the Angelo Coastal Reserve, California, USA - Sample 9_17_2013_60cm (SPAdes) (version 2) | ecosystem: Environmental > Terrestrial > Soil >...
TGCGGCGCTTCACGCCCAGGATGCTGCGCGAGATGATCATCGTGCACCCGCTCGTCGTCATCGGCGGTCGAGTCTGCCGCAACCCCTATTACGTACCGGCCGAGCAGTACCTCTCGCCGGATTGGCCGTTGCACGAGGCCGAATGGATGATGACGAACCTCGAGCAGCTCGAGCAGGCGGAAAGTGGCCTGCGGGCGTCGCAGGAGCGCTACTGCTCGCTCTCGCGCGAGCTGGTCAAGCTGCAGGAAACGGAACGGCGCGACATCGCCCGCGAGCTGCACGACCGCGTCGGGCAAACCCTGACGGCGATGCGCATCAACATGGACCTCATCCGCACGCGCCTGGACAAGCACGACGACGCGCTCATCCGCGCCCGCAACGAGGATTGCCTGCAGCTCATCGACTCGACTTTCAACGCGGTGCGCAACGTCATGTACGACCTGCGCCCGCCGATGCTGGACGAATACGGGCTCATTGCCCCGCTGCAGTGGTATGCGAAGCAATTCACCGAGCGTACCGGCATGCGCGTCGAGATTCGCGGCGTCGAAGGCTGGCGCTGGGGTCCCGAGGTCGAGATCGCCCTCTTTCGCATCGCCCAGGAGGCGCTCAACAACGTGGCGCGTCATTCCGGGGCGAAGAATGTCCGAATCGAGCTTCGGGGCAGCGCCGAAGAAGCGGTGTTGACCGTCGAGGATGACGGCGTGGGACTCGACACCGAGCGCGACCGTGTCGAGAAGATCGGTTATGGCCTCATTACGATGCGCGAGCGTGCCGAGGCCCTGGGTGGAACCTTCGAGACCAGCTCGGAAAAGGGCCGAGGGACGCGGATCACCGTGAAGGTGCCGCGCAAGCAATAGGAAGTGGGCCCACGCCCGCTCGAACAAATGCCGCACTGGGCGATCCAACTCGTCTGTTGCGAGCGAAGGAAAAGCCATGAGATGCGACGCCTGCGGCAATGACTACGACAAGGCCTTCCAGGTCACGGCGAGCGGCAAGACCCACACCTTCGACAGCTTCGAGTGCGCCATCCACATGCTCGCGCCGACCTGCGAGCATTGCGGCATGCGCATCATCGGCCACGGGCTCGAGACCGAGGGGCGCATGTTCTGCTGCGACCACTGCGCCGAGAAGGCGGGCGTCAAGGGCCTTCGCGACCGCATCTGAAGCCCATCGATTGGGGGCGAACATGCCGGGCAAGCGCTGGTCGGCGCGGGTAGCCGCCAGGAGCAATGCCCTGGATCTCGACCAGGGTGTCTTCGCGCGCCCCGATGCGAAGTCGATCGCGCGATCCCTGAAGCGCTCGGCGTACCACGATGTCCTCGCGCCCGAGTTGCCGCCAGACCTTGCGCGCGCCGTAGACCTCGTAGTTCTCCTCGTAGACGCGGTTGATCTCCAGCGCCATGACCCGCTTCGACTCGATCTCCTCGGCGATGGCGAGTCCCGTTGACGTGCGCGGTCGGCATTTCTGGAGCCCTGGAAAGGGCTCCATTATCCGACAAGAGCCTCTTACTGCTTTGGAATCGTTCCGTATCGCAGGCTCTTCAACTGCAGGGCGGCTCGTTGCGTCTCGTCTTCCTGGATGATGTCGGGCTGCGTGACGCGCCCGCGCGCGAGGAGGACGCTGAAGTCGCCGCCGGCCTTCTGGCCTTGCGAACCATGGCAGCCCATGCACCCGCCCATCAGATATTTCCTGATCCCCGCCTTGCCCGCCTTGGGGTCCGCCACGACGAACGTGTTGAAGTCCTTGCCGGCGGGTTGCGGAGAAAGGAATTGGCTGTAATCGAAGATCTTGCCGTTGCCCACGTTCAATCCGCCGCGGAAGTGCTGCAGGGAGGGATTGGTCTCCACGACTTCGTTGGCCAGGTAGTAGGTCGGCTCGTCGGCGGGCGCCAGGTTGTCGATATCGATGGGACGCGCCTGCACATTGACCAGGCGATAGTTCAGCCACACCGCATTGCCATTCGCCGCGGCGATGGCCTGATGCGCCGCCCGATTCGCCGCGGTGATGGTGGGGGGAATCATGAACAGGCGACGGTTCACGTTGACCGGCCCCATGTAGTAGATGCCGGAAGCGCCGAACGAACCGTTGTCCTTGCCCTGCTGGCACAGCGGCGGATTCACGGCGGCGCAGGTCGTCACCCACTTGGCGTCCACATTCCGGTAGTACAGCTGCGGGCTGTTGGTATTGGCCACAGCGGTGCCGGTGAGGGTCTCCGTTTGATAGAGCGGCGGGTTGCCGACCTTGTTCGCGGCCGGGACGATATTGAGCTCGGGGATGAACGGCGGCGTGTTCACGTATTGCGGCTTGGTGGTGCCGTCCGGCGCCTCGACGGGAACGCCGTTCGCATCGACGATATTGTTGATATGCCCGAACGTCGCGTAGATGAAGGCGGGCGCGTTGGGCGTCTTTTGAATGATGTGCAGCGCAACCAATCCCCACGTCTCACCCACCTGGTCGGAATCGACGAATCCCTGCACCGTGGGATTGCCTGCGTTGACCGTGCCGATGTAATAGCGGACGCGCGCCGTATAGAACTTGGTTGCATCTTCGTTCTTGTTGAGGCGGCGCCACGCGGTCTTGATCTCGATCGTGCCGAGCTTCTTGTTCGCCGGATCGCTGGCAGGGAGGTTCATGTAGGGCCCGGGGTAGGTCTGCGCGTCTCCGGTCTGCGCGAAGGCGCCGGAGTTGTTGAGAATCGTCATGAGATTGGGGTTGGCGTCCTGCCCCCAGTACCTGTTCGCCGCCACATACCGGTATTGCGCTTCGTTCACCTTCGCCTGAAAGAGGATCTTTTCCACCTGGCTCGACGACGAGCTGCCGCCGAGTGACGGATGGGGATCGACCGCGCCGGCGTACATCGCGTTGAGGCTGATCTGCGTCACCTCATCGAGGTTGTTGTATGGCGGTATGGCCGGGACCTTGAGGCCCGGCGCGGGTGGAATCGGGCTTTGATATTGGTAACTGGGGATGGAACTGAATCCGAGGTCTGGCCTGCCGGAATCGTAGCCGTTGGGATTGTCCGCACCGGGAAACGTCTCGACACGATGGCGGAATGTTTCGAATACGACCTGGCCGGTCGGGCCGGGCTTGCCGTAGGGAACCGAGCCATCCGTCAGCGGCACACCGCGCGGAAACGAGGCCGGGCCCTGCGCCGGAGCGGGCCAGGTGAGGGCAATGAATTCCTGCCACGCGAACGCTGCCGCTTCCTGAAGATTGGTCGGATCGCTTACGTCGAAGTTCGGTGTTTGCGGTGTCACCACGATGCCCGGTGCGTCGGCACGTGCCGCAGCAGGCGTGAAATACGCGAGTGCCGCGGCGAGCGCCGCTGTCACGAAACGTTGCAACATGAGGTTCTCCTGCGCGGATCGAGCGCGCGCGAGTGCGTTGTCAGGACGAGCCGATCCTCGGCACTCGATTCGGAACGGAGAGTTCCTGGCCGAGGATCGGAGCGCAAACTCCAATTTCCCCTTCAGCAGGTGGGATTGCTTTTCCACCAGCTGAAGAAATTGTTGATCTTCTCCGCCGGCCAGGGATTTCCCGGAGGCATCTTTCCGGTCGATACCTTGCCGTAGATCAGATCGGCGCTCGCCAGTACGCTGGCGCAATTGCTCAGGTCGATCTGGCCTTGGGTGACTTCCAACATGTGCTGGACATCGGTCTGCGTGAAATAAGTCTTGATAACGTCCCAAGTCGGTGCGTTGGTGATGAACTTCGACATGATCCGGCTCCTTTTTTTCGTGATGATTGGCACGGCTTGAGCGCTGCATGGGCACAGGAGTGCGTGCATTTATGGCGAAGGTTCGTTTTTCCAAGCCGCGTGTCGCCCAATGACATGGACCGACTACGGAAGATTTTCCGCGACGGCAAGCTCTTTGCGCCCTACCCGCATAGGTGGGACTTACGGACGTCGCCGGAATTGCTGTGGAAACGCGCTGGAGGCTAGGTCTCTAGATGGGCGCAGGCGTGTTCTAGGCCACGTACGCTTTATCCTGCGTCATGGAAGACTTCCGGATATGGGGCCGCATCGAGCGCGCGGCTCCCACCTTCCGCAAACGGCTTCCAATCATCGGGGGTTCGCCGCGTTGCAGCTTTCGCAGGTCGAAGCCTGCCTGCTTACGCGCCGCCTCGGGAAACTCGCGCAGATCGTCGAGGGACGACCCTCGCCAGTCGATCGGCTTATTCGAGCACGGGGAAGCCGTCCGTCGTCGGCGTGCGGGGGGACTAGACGACGAGGCGGAACGTGCCCGTCATGCGGCGAGCGAGAGCAGAATTGTTGGGCGCATATGAAGTCCGAATCGAGACGTGATGTGCGAATGCCTGAAGAACGCATTCGCCGGCGGGATCCGGACACCGGTGTTTGACAGCGTCAGCCGAGCCACGGAAGGCCGGAGAAGGAGCGGTCGAATCCGATCCGCTCTTCACCCACGCATTCCGCAGGACCGGAGTTTCCGGCTCTGTCAAGGTAATGCCCGCGATCGAACCCATACGCGGCGCGCAGCTTGTCGCCGGCGCTCAGCCGCGCGCCCATGTTCGCGACGATCTCCGCCGGGGACACCGCGCGCTCCCAGACACGTACCTCGCTGATGAAACCCTGCATGTGATCCTCGGTATATCTCGACCCCGCTCGCCTCCACGCGCCGATATACTCGGGACCGCGAATGCGGTGGTACGAGACGGTGCCGTCCGGAACGCCGTCGACGTAGAGCGTGATCACCTGTCCGTCGAAGACCATCGCCACGTGATGCCAGACATTGGTGTGGATGCCGAGATTGATCCGGCCCGCGACCAGTTCCGTGAATTGGTCGGGTCCCTGGTTGGTGAAGTAGAGGGAGTCCAACGCCAGCACGCCGTCGTCGCGCACGCGAAGGCGCCAGCTCCGCCACTGTTGTACATGATCGACAAAGGAGTACCCCATCGCCAGCGTGGCGGCGGCCTCGGGATCCACCCACATCTCCAGGGTGAACGGCCACCCGCGGTCGTTCTCCTCGCCCGGCTGCACCCGCTCGTGATCGAACGAGAGACTGTCGGGGAGTCGGATGGCCGCGTCTTTCCGATCGAACCGGAGCGACGTGACGTTGAAGAACGACGCACACGATCCCGGGCCAAGCGGAAACCCCTTGAAGATCCCGCCGGCGTGAGCGGGGTCGCGAGTCGCGACGGCGTTCGTCGAGTACGCCGCTCCCCCGGAGACGTGATACTGCCGTGACTCCGGCTCGCCCAGGGCGAGGCGTATCATCGTCCAGGTGTCCGCGCCCGCGGGAGTTTTGCTCCACAAATCTCCGGCGACGGGAAACGTCACCGGCACCGGCGTCTCGACTGTTGCCGTGAGATGCGGACTGAAGGGAAACGTCGGGTCCAGTTCCGCCGGTGTCAAAACAGATACTTGCCCGTGAAATGTCGTGACGTCGAACGACGCCCCGCGGCCACTCCACATCCAGAGCCGCGCGACGTTCTGCGGCGGATAGAGGTTGACGAACGCGTTCGCGGCGCGGAGCGGATCGTGCTCGGGCGGCCCGAGCAGCATGTCGAGCAACGTGGCGTCGTGGTGATAAGCGACGGTCAGCTCCTCGATCGCCGCGAGAAACCACTGGCACTGCTCGGTGACGTTGTCGCGAAGCGTCTTGCGCGTCCGGTCTTCGCCCGCCTGGTCCTTCCCGGCCTGATAGGCGTTGATGAGGAGCAACGACGCCTTCGTCTGAACGTTGATCATGCCGCGGAAGTAGCTCTCGACGTGCTCATACGCCCGCATCAGCGGGGCCGGGTCGGCAGGACTGTAGCCCGGTCCCGTGCAGGCCGCGGCGGCCCTGCCGGTGAAAGCGTGCAGCAGATTTCCCGGAACCAACGGGAAGATACCCGTCATGACCTCGTGAATGTTCGACAGCGCCGCGGTCGTGCGGTCGATGACGTCGTCTTCCGCCAGGTGCTTCGCGTCCTTGACCTGGGCCGGCGTGAGGCGGATCAGCCGATTGAAGTCACCCTCGATGCCCCTCACCGGCCCGGCGAGGACTCTCTCGCACCCGTCGAATTCCTCCGATGCCAGATACTGGCTCACGAAGTTGTCGACCGTTGCCTGCAGCGTGTGGATGTCGTTCGCGAGCTGCTCGAGTTGCGCCGAGATTTTCGCGAGCGCGGCGCTGTCGTCGCCGCCGATGATGCCGGCCAGCAGGTGGCCAAGCACGTTGGCGGCGACGCTCGTCCCGACGTTGGTGAGGCCGGCAAAGACTCTCTGGGAGAGAGGGACTTTGGGATCCGGTGTTGGATCGGGCCAGGGATTGGACATGCGAGGTCTCCGTGCTATTCGAGAATGCTTCCGTTCAACTCGAGAAGGCGGCCGCCCCGAAGCATGACCCCGAGTGTGTGCTCGTTGTCCTGCTGCCGTTCCTTCGCCCCGGCGAGTGAGCGGTCCGTAGCCGCCTGCTCGGCATTGTGCGCCGACAGCGTTGCGACCGCATCGTCGAGCAGTGCACGTCCCTCCGAGCTCCTGAGCGCGCCGACCGGATTAAGAACTCCTGACGCTGCTTCCGCCTTTGCTTCTTCGCTGGGTCGCGGTCTCATCTCGATCCAGCATGCAATCGATGAACGCGCGAAGCGCCGGTTGAGGATGGCGACGATTCGAATAGTAGAGGTAGAGGCCGGGACTCGTGAGCGACCAGCCTGCCAGGACGCGCCTGAGCCGTCCGCGCGCGATCGCCTCGCCGACGCGATCGTCGTCGTAGGCGTAGAGAATGCCGAGTCCCTGCAACGCCCCTTCGAGGACGACATCCTGGTGATTCGAGATCAACGGGCCTTCCACCGCGATCTCGAACTTCTTTCCCTTCGCCGCGAACTCCCAGCGATAGATCCTCCCAGTGCCGGGAAAGCGCCAGTTGATGCAGGCATGGCGATGCAGATCCGCCGGCGTCTTCGGTTCGCCGTGGCGCGCGAGGTAGGCGGGTGACGCGAGGGCGAGCATCCTCACGTCGGGAGTGAGGCGCACGGCGATCATGTCCTTCTCCAGGCGCTCGCCGACGCGGATGCCGGCATCGAACCGGCCCGCGACGATGTCGCTCAGGCTGTCGTCGATCACGATGTCGAGGACGACGTCCGGGTGCGCGCGGTGAAAGCGGCCGAGCCGCGGTGCGATGAGCTTCTTCGCCGCCATGCCCAATGTGTTGATGCGCAGCGTCCCCGCGGTCCGCCCGGTGGCCGCGACCGCTTCGGCGACGGCCGCATCCATCTCCACCATCATCGGCACGATGCGTTCGTACAGGCGTGACCCCGCGGCCGTCGGCGCAACGCTCCGCGTCGTGCGATTGAGAAGCCGCACGCCCAGCCGCGCTTCGAGCTGGCGGATGGTCTGGCTCAGGGCCGAGGCGGATAACCCGAGGTGGTCGGCCGCGCGCGCGAAGCTCGTCCGGTCGACGACGGCGGCAAAGGCCCTGAGCTCGGCGAATTCCGACCCTCGCATTATGTCTCGATTGCTAAATAGCCTGCTCAGATTATAGGCTATTCACTAATCTGTCCGGTAGCGCCATGCTGGTCTCGACGCGCAACTCAGGAGACCGACGTGACCGAGATCAATCTTCCCGAACCCATCGCCGCCTACTTCGACGCCGACAAGCGCGGCGGCGACGCGGTGGCGCGATGCTTCACGAACCGCGCGGTGGTGAAGGATGAGGGACGGACGTACTCGGGCTCCGAGGCCATCAAGGCGTGGAAGACGGCAGCGTCCGCGAAGTACTCCTACGTCGCCGAGCCCTTCGCCGTCGACCAGAGCGCGGGACTATTCATCGTCACGAGCCGCCTCACGGGAAATTTCCCGGGCAGCCCGGTTGACCTGCGATACACCTTCCGGCTCGAGCGCGGAAAGATCGCATCCCTCGACATCACGACCCGATAGGAGATCCCTCATGAAATCGAAAGCCAAGTTCTACCAGGTGCTCATCAGCTCCGAGCTTCGCACGCAAGGCATGAGGCTGCTCGAGCATCTGATCCGCAAGCACCTGATCTTCGGCGGCCCCGTGCTCAGCGGGCCCGCGCGATTCCTCTGGAAGAACGAGATCGTCGAGCACGACTACGCGTGGATCCTCACGTTTACCCGCGAGGACCTGCGCGACGAGCTCACCCGCGAGGCGGAGAAGGAGTCGGCAGAAGCGATCTGCATGATCTCCTTTACTCCCTTCGACGGCAGCCCCGCGTTCCAGGCGCTCCTCGAGGAGGCATTCAATGGTCGGGAAACGTTGCCGGAGCCGCGGTACAAGGACGCCGTCGCCGCGCTGGCCTTCGTCGCGTCCAGCGAGATCCCGAACCGCACGATCAGCTCCTGGGGCGACCTGAGCCGGGTGCAGCCGCAGGATGAGACGCGATGAGCTTCGACCTGCAGCTCGACAACAAGCGTGCATTGGTGACGGGCGGCACCAAGGGCGTCGGCGCCGCGGTAGTGGAAGCACTCCGCGACGCCGGAGCGCGCGTGGTGGCCGCCGCGCGTTCCGCGCCTTCCCGTGCCGTCGAAAGCGTCCACTTCGTGGGCGCCGATCTGTCGACCGCGGAGGGGGCCGGCGCCGTGGTGCGCTCGGTGATGCAGCAGCTCGGCGGCATCGACATTCTCGTCAACGTGCTCGGCGGCTCCAGCGCGCCCGGCGGCGGGTTCGCGGCGCTCGGCGACACGGAGTGGTCGAAGGAGCTGGACCAGAACCTGATGCCGGCGGTTCGTCTCGATCGCGCCCTGCTGCCCTCGATGATCGCGCAGGGTTCCGGCGTCATCATCCACGTGACTTCCATCCAGCGCGTCCTGCCGTTGCCCGAGTCCACGATCGCATACGCCGCGGCGAAGGCCGCACTCTCGACGTACAGCAAGGCGCTCTCGAAGGAGGTCACGCCAAAAGGAATCCGCGTCGTCCGCGTTGCTCCCGGATGGGTCGAGACCGAGGCGTCGGTCGCGCTGGCGGAGCGACTCGCCGCGAACGCCGGTACGGACTACGAGGGCGGCAAGCAGATCATCATGAAAGGCCTCGGCGGAATCCCACTCGGCCGCCCGGCGAAGCCGAAGGAGGTGGCAGACCTCATTGCTTTCCTGGCTTCGCCGCGCGCGGCGTCGATTACCGGCACGGAGCACGTAATCGACGGCGGGACTGTTCCGACAGTCTAAACGCACTACGGCATCTCGGCGTCGGCGGGATTCGCGCCCGAAAAGCGTCAGTGGATCTCGAGCTTCCTCGTGCCCGAAGGCTCCGAGGCGGCTTTCGGCAACCGAATCGTAAGGGTGCCGTTCTCGAACTTCGCCTCGGCGCGATCGGTGTCGACGCCCCGCGGCAGGGGTACCACGCGCTGGAAGGTTCCGAAGGACCTCTCGACGTGGTAACAGCCCTTCTCCTCCTTCTTCGTCTCGAGCTTCTTTTCGCCGCGCAGGACCACGAACTCGTCCTCGACCAGGATCTCGACATCCTTGCGCTCGAGGCCCGGAAGCTCGGCCGTGATGCGCAGCGCCTGGCCGTCGTCCACCACGTCGATGCGCGGCTGGAAGGTGCCCGGGCTGAAATCGCCGAACCAGCGCTCGACCGTCGCGAGGCCGCCGAGCGGATCGCGAAAGAGCTCGCCCATCACGCGTAACGGATCGGGCGCCGTCTCCGCCTGCGACGTCGACGGAGCGCGCGACTCATCGGACTTGCGCATGAACTTGAATGGATTCCACTTGGTCAGTTCGGGTGTCATGTCTCTCTCCTTGGTGCGAGGCGGCGCCTATCCCACTGGAACGAATTCGGGCAGTTCCTTGAGCGCTTCCTTGTTCGCGCCCGGCAGGACCACCTTGGGATGCATCTCGGTGAACTGCTTCACCGGAATGGCAACGCGGTGCTTGGCGAGCCCGATGAATCCGCCGACGTCGATCACGGCGACCGACACTTCTCCGCTCGGCGAGATCACGAGGTCGCCGATCTTTCCGATCTTCTGGCCCGCGTCGTTGTACACGTCGGAATTCATGAGCTTGGTCGCGCGGTAGCCGGAGGTGAGCAGGCCGGCCTCGGTGACGGTCACGCCGAGCGGGATCACGCCGGCGATCGGAGCGGCCGAGGCTTGCTTCATCGGCGGCTGCAGTTGCTGCTGCGTGTCCTTCTTCTGCGCGATCGCTCCATCCGAAAGGGCCAGCGCGCAGAGGGTAACCAGCAGGATCCTCGGATTCATCTTCATGGCAGTCCTCCGTCCTTGGGTGTCATCTGATTCTAGGAGGAGTCGCGTGAATCTTCTTCCGCGTTCTTGCGCGCAGTTGCGCAATCGTGTGATCAGCGCAACCTGAAGGCGCGCGGGGTGGTGCCGACGTGCTTGTGGAACACGTCGGTGAAATGCGCCTGGGTCTGGTAGCCCACGCGCGCCGCGACCTCGGTGAGCGGCAGGTCGCTGTCGCGAAGCAGGCTCTTCGCGTGCTCGATGCGCTGCGCGGTGATGTAGGCGTGCGGCGGCTGGCCCATGGCGCGCTTGAACATCCGCGCGAAGTGGAACGGGCTCAGGTGGACAGCCGCAGCGAGCTGGTCCAGATGGACGGCGTCCGAAAGGTGGTGCTCGATGATGGCGAGCGTGTGATTCAGCTTGAGCGGCTCGAGCCCGCTTTTCGCCAGTGCATCGGTGCGTTCGTTCGCAGTCAGGTGAACCGCGATCACGCCCGCGAGCGATTCCAGGTACCCAGGGCCCGGAAGCCTCGCCATGCGGAACTCGTCGCGAAGCTCGTTGCCCACCGCGTGCAGGAATGGGTCCACCGCCTTGTGCCGCTCGCCCAGCTCCCGTGCTTCGCCCCAGGCTTCGGCCGACTTCTTCGCGAAGAACTCGAAGTCGAGCTCGATGACGACCAGGTCGGACTGATGGCGCGACGAGATGCGGTGCAACTGCCGCGGCGGGACCACCGCAAGATGCCCGGCATCGCAGGGAATCACCACGATGATTCGGTCGCGGAGCTCGTATCGCGTGCTGGCGATCCGCGCGTGGTAATCGACATTCATCGCCGCGCAACTCGCGGCGGCGTTCCGTACGCTCATCGCCCAGCGTAATGGCGAACGCCGCCGCGGCGCAATTGGTGCTTCGCCTACATCGATGTCACTCGTGGGCTACAGGGGCGATACGGCGATGCGGTTTTCCACCTTGGCCACGCCGGGCGCCATCCACGCGGCGCGCTGCGCTTCCTGGCGTTCGGCCCAGGAGCGCACCGTTCCCTTGAGCGTCACCTGGCTTCCGTCGGCCTCGACGACGATGTGATTCGCGTCGATCTCGGCGTGGCGCTTGAAGGCTTCCTCGATCTTCTTCTTGACCTCGGTGGGCGCGACATGCGGCTTGATCCGGATCTGATTGGTCACGCCCTTCGCGCCTTTCACCGGGCGTACCGCTCGTTCGGCCCGCTCGCGCTGGTAGTTCCACTCGACCTCGCCTTCGAGCGTGATCCATCCCGCCTTGGCCACGACCCTGATCTTCTCCCAGTCGTAGGGGAGCAGGGCCTTGATCGCAGCGACCGCGTCGCGGGCGATCTCGGGGTCGGGCCGGTCGTCGATCGCGGGAAGGCGCACTTCGATGTCATTCGCCAGGCCCGCGACCCCGGCCACGCGCTTCACGGCATCCTCGGCCTCGTACTTCTGCAGGAAGCTCTTGGTGAACCCGGTGAGGGTTACGACGCTGTCCCTCACCGCCACGGCGATGTCGGCGGCGTCGATGGCCGGTGTCCAGCGAAGCTCCGCTTCCACGTCACGCTTGATGTCGCTGTCGGATCTCATGGCAATCTCCTCGAAGGTAGGAAGGGACAGCTTAGGGGAGGCCCCGAAAAGGTTCTTCCGCGTCCTTGCGGAAGAATTTCATCGGATTGCGCTCGCGGCCCTCGTGGCCCACGGTAATGAGTACCGAAAGAAAAAACATCGACACCCGGAGACTTACCCTGAGGAGGCTCTTCGCTACGCTCGCTTCGATCGTGATCTCAATGGCGGCGCACGGCGAAGGCCGCACTCTCATAACGTTCCTGGCTTCGCCGCGGGCGGCGTCGATTACCGGCGCGGAGTACATAGTCGATGGCGGGACCGTTCCGACTGTTTGAATACACCGCCGCATCCTGGCGCTCACTTCCGCTTGAGTTGCGCGATGAAGGCGCGGCCGGCCGGCCCCGGCGGCGCGTCCTTCCGAAAGACAACGCTCATCGGCATGGCCCAGGCGCGCGGAGCGCCTTCGATGCGGATCTTGACCAACGCTCCGCTGTCGAGGTCCTCCTTCACCATGTGCAAGGGCATGTGCCCCCAACCCAGGGCAGCCTTGAGGAACGCGTGCTTTGCTCCCATGTCCGCGAGGCGCCAAGTCAGCGGCGACAGTACGGCGAAGTCCCGTCCATCGGTCAGCACGGTGCGATCGGTGAGGACCAGTTGCACGTGCTCGGCGAAAGCTGACGCCGAAGCCACGCCGCGGCCCCTTGCCAGCGGATGCGAGGGACTGGCGACCGTCACGAACGGAACGCTCAGCAGGGGTTCGGATCGGAGCTCGTCCTGCACCAGCGGCAGCGAGCCGATGACGCCGATGCTGCAATTGCGATCGAGAACCGGTTTGGTGACACCACCGAGGGCCTCCACGTAGATGCGCAGCGGCGTATGTGGATAGGTCGTTCGGCTATGCACCGCCGCCCTCGTGAGCGCCTCCATCGGGTACATCACGTCCATCGCAACGGAGAGCTCCGGCTCGAGGCCCTCGCGCATCGCCCGGGCCTGGGCCTTGAATTCATCGACGTTGTCCGCCACTGAACGGGCGCTCGCAAGGAGGCTCCGTCCCTCCTCGGTGAGCCGCGGATAATAGGCCGAGCGGTCGAAGAGCTTTACGCCAAGCTGCGCTTCCAGGTTCGCGAGCGTCTGGCTCACGACGGATTGGGCGCGCCGCAGCTTCCGCCCCGCGGCCGAGAAGCTTCCCTCCTCCACAGCCGCGATGAAGGTTCGCAACTGGTCGAGCGTGACTGCGTCGAGCATCTTCATCGTCCTAGGCGATAGTCATCATCTAAATATATAGGCTGGTCGGATGCTGCGCCAGCCCTTACCTTGTCTCCATCGATGCTCTTCGCATCAACGCAACCCGGACAAGGAACAGGCATGTCATCCAATCGCAAGAAACTGATCGCCGTCATCGGCGCAACGGGCCAGCAGGGAGGCGCGGTCGTGCGCGCCTTGCAAGCCCAAGGCCAATTCAAGGTACGCGCGCTAACTCGCCATCCGGACAAGCATCGCGGACTCGCCGACGAAGTCGTCGAAGCGGATCTCGACCGTGCGGAAACGCTCAAGGCCGCATTCGAAGGGGCCCATGGCGTTTTCCTGGTCACCAATTTTGCGCAACCGGGTACCGACGAGCTCAAGCAGGCAACCGCCGCGGTACAGGCGGCGAAGGCAGCCGGGGTCAAACACTTCGTCTGGTCGACGCTGCCCGATGTGGAAGCGATCAGCGGCGGCAAGCTCCACGTTCCCCACTTTACCGGCAAGGCCAACGTCGATCGGATCGTGAAGGAAGCGGGGTTTGCGCATCACACGTTCGTCATCGCGCCTTTCTTCTACCAGAACCTGGTGGGGTGGGCTCCGCAAAAGCAAGAGGACGGAATCCTGGCCTGGGCGCTTCCGATCGACCCCACCGTGCGCGGCATTCACATGGGCGACATCCGCGAGCTCGGTCCCATCGTTGCCGGCGCATTCGCGCATCCGGACGAGGCCGGCAATGGCGAGTACCTGCCCCTCGTCGGTGACCTCATGAGCTTCAACGAAATCGTCGACACGCTGAACCGGCAGGGACACGAACTTTCATTCAAACAGGTGCCGGCGGAAGTTTTCGCCACCCTCTTCCCCGGGGCCGCCGAGATGGCGGCGATGTTCGCCTGGTTCCAGGCTCATACCTACCTCGGTTCGGACATGCGCGACCGAATTGCGCTCGCCAACAAAATCGCGGGCCGGCAACCGACCAGGTTCTCGACGTGGGCTCGAGAGAATTTCCCGGTCCACGCAAGCGCCTGATCAAAAGAGGAACCCGCCATGCAAGGATCCAACACAGACCGCACATCGACGGGTCATGTCGCGATACATCCGCTCGATCCCGAAGATGCGGCGATCACCGCCGCCTTTCGCGCCATGGTGAGCTCCGCCAAGGGCGCGCGACAAGGAATCGAAGCGCGCGCGCAGTTCGACGCTCTCATGGAGAACGTATCGCCGCGCGACGACGTGACATTCGAAGCGGGCGCGCTTGGCGGCATACCGGGACTCTGGGTACATCCGGCTTCCGAGTCGCGCTCAGGGCAGGCGATCGTCCACCTGCACGGGGGTTGGTTCAACTTTGGATCCGCCAAGGCCTACCGCCATCTCGTTGGGCATATTGCCGCGAGGGCGGGAGCGAGGGCATTCATCCCGGACTATCGGCTGGCTCCCGAACATCCTTTTCCGGCGGCAACCGACGATGCGTTGGCATGCTATCGAGGGCTTGCCGAGAGGGGCGTTCACCGCGTCGCCCTCACGGGAGATTCCGCTGGAGGCAATCTGGCGCTCGTGCTCGCGTCGCGCGTAGCGAGCGAAGCTGCTCCCAACGCGACTCTCGTCGGAGTTGCCGTGATGTCGCCGGTCACCGACCTGACCCTTTCCGGCGCGACGTACGAGACTCGCGCGGCTGCCGATCCCCTCTTTACCCGCCCGCAGGTCGCGGAGCTCGTGCATTCCTACCTGGGGAGCGCCGACGCGAAACAATCTCTGGCCTCGCCCCTTCACGGTCGACTTGCCGGCATGCCACCCGTGCGCATTCACGTCGGCGATGACGAAGTTCTGTTGGACGACTCGCTTCGATATGCCGATCGCGCGGTTGTGGCAGGCGTCGATGCCCGGGTTGATGTGTGGATGGGAATGCCGCATGGGTATCCCGGAAGCATCGGAAGATTGAAGGCGGCAGCGCAGTCGCTGGATGCCATCGGTGCATTCCTCGCCGAGAGGCTGCGCGCGCAGGCGAAGTCGACATGAAATCGGTGTCGGTGCCTTCCTGAAACCACCGCAAGGGTCCCGCAAAAACAAATAGGGCCAGCGAAAGCTGGCCCTATTCGATTGATGTCGCTTCCCTCGGTACCGGCAGGCCCACCTTGCGGCAGAGAGATCGCGGCCCGGAAGTTGGAGCTAGGAGCGGTAGCTCGACAATAAACCGTTTGGCACCTTCTGCAAGAGCATTGGCGCCTTTTGCTAGTTACGCCGACCCGCTCTTGAGCCACACTGAAATTGTGAGCTGGGGTCCTGAGAGATACGGCGACCTTGGTAAAGCCGAAACCTCGTGAAGGGTGACACAAATGAAAACACATGAAACCACGACTCCAGTAAGAGCCTTTGATCGCGCCTACATCAACGGCCAGTTCGTCACTCCCCATGGAACCAAGGTCGTCGATCTGATGAACCCGACCGACAACATGGTCATCGGCAAGGTCACCATGGCAGACGAAATCGACACCCGAAAAGCCATCGGTGCTGCGAAAGAGGCCTTCAACACCTTTTCGCAAAGTAGCAAGGAATACCGGATGGAGCTTCTGCAGCGGCTGCACGACGCCGTGGCTAAGCGAATGGATCAACTCGTTGAAGCGACCATCGTGGAATACGGCGCACCGCAAGACCGTGCGAAGGGCTCCAATAACCTGGCGGCGAACATTTTCCTGCACTTCAAGAAAGTCCTCGAAGATTTCGACCTGGTCAAGACTGTCGGCACATCTAAGGTCGTGATGGAGCCGGCCGGCGTGGTGGGCATATTTACGCCATGGAATTCGAGCGCCGGCTCGATCGCGATCAAGGTGGCGCCGGCAATCGCTGCCGGATGCACCGTCGTCATCAAGCCCAGCGAGATGAGCGCTATGCAAACCGAAGTGTTGATGGACGCCTTTCATGAAGCCGGGTTGCCTCCTGGTGTCATCAATGTCGTGACGGGCTTCGGCGAGGTCGTCGGGACGGAGTTAACGAAAAGTCCCGATGTTCAGAAAATCGCTTTTACCGGTTCGACGCAGATCGGAAAACTGGTCGCCAAGAACTCTCTGGACACAATGAAGCGCCTGACGCTGGAGCTCGGGGGCAAGTCGCCCAACATCATTCTGGACGACGCCGATCTCTCCACGGCGATCCCGATGGCGATCAACGCCTGCTACCTGAATAACGGGCAGGCCTGCATTGCGGCTTCGCGTCTGATCGTGCCGGAAGATCGCCTCGACGAAGTGAAGCGATTGGCCAAGGCGGCCGTCGAAAACATCAAAATGGGCGATCCGAGGGACAAGGACGTCACCCTCGGCCCATTGGCCAGCACAAGGCAGTACAAGCGCGTGCAGGAGTACATCAAGTCCGGGATCGAGGAAGGTGCGGAGCTCGTCATCGGCGGGGAAGGTCATCCCCAGGGACTTGAGGGTGGGAATTTCGTCAAGCCCACCGTGTTCGCCAACGTCACCCGCGAGATGCGTATCGCGAAGGAAGAAATCTTCGGACCGGTCCTGTCGATACTGACGTACAAGACGGAAGCCGAGGCCATCGAAATCGCCAATGACACCGAATTCGGCCTCATCGCCTAC
>Ga0209647_1002062_pt1 | contig 16522 bp, 9 predicted proteins | sample GraSoi_2013_60cm_FD_185827 | JGI IMG/M metagenome (GOLD analysis project Ga0209647, IMG submission 185827) | Grasslands soil microbial communities from the Angelo Coastal Reserve, California, USA - Sample 9_17_2013_60cm (SPAdes) (version 2) | ecosystem: Environmental > Terrestrial > Soil >...
CGTAACGGGTTGTCGTTACCGCGGTCTGAGCCTCGGCCGCCGTCGTCAGGACGTCGGTTTCATAGCCTGCTGCTTGCAGACGCTGGGTCAGAAGCTGCGCAAGCTCCTCGTTGTCCTCAACCAGCAACAGTCTCATGAGCAATCAATCCCAATAAATGTCACGCTGCTTGGGATAAAAAATGTATCACGTAAGACAATTCGATGCATCGCCGCGCGTGTTCAGCTTCGTGTAAGGCTCGCGTAATGCAGGCGAAAGCCAACCCCCTTAAAGAGAAGACTCGCGGCGGCCCTGACCGTCTCATTGGCGGACTGCACGACTGGGCTTCGTCCTGCGTTGGAGCGCCCACGCGTCGACGGGAGAGTGGTTTACCTCTGCTTGTTCGCAAAAGTGGAGCTGGAAGTGCCTGCACATTCGGTCCGAAACGTTACGCGCCGGCTACCTCTATTGGGGATACTGCTTGCCCTCATCGTTGTTGCCGGAGCGCTGATCTGGCTGACAGCCGAGCGCCACGACAAGCGGCTCGATACCAAGCACAACGAATTTTCGGGCCAAGCCAAGAGTGGCGTGTTCTATCCAACGGCTGAGCAGTGGTCGACGCTGACGGTCGAGCCGGTGCAGCAGCGGGTGTTCCAGCCCGAACGCGTCACCGAAGGCAAGATCGCGGTCGACGAGGACCGCTCGACGCCGATCTTTTCCCCCTATGCCGGAAGGGTCCTCAAGCTGTTCGTCAAGCCCGGCGATATCGTGACCGTCGGGCAGCCGCTGTTCACGGTCCAAGCCGCCGATATGGTGCAGGCGCAGAACGATTTCATCTCGGCCGCCACCGCGCTGAACAAGGCGCGTTCGGCGCTCAACTTGGCTCAGATCATCGATAAGCGTCAGCGCTTGCTTTATGAGGGCAAGGCGGTGCCGCTCAAAGAGGTGCAAAATGCCCGCGCCGCGCTCGATGCCGCCGAAAACGACGTGCGCTCCGCCGAGGTCGCGCTGGAGGCGACGCGCAACCGGTTGCGCATTCTCGGCAAGACCGACCAGGAGATCACCGACTTCCAGGAGAAAGGCACGATTGATCCGGCCACGCTGATCACGGCCCCGATCGCCGGGACGATCGTGCAACGCAAGGTCGGGCCGGGCCAATACGTCGGCAGTGGTTCGACCGACCCGGTCTTCATCATCGGCGATTTGTCGACCGTGTGGGTGGTGGCCTTTATCCGGGAGACCGAGGCGCCGATCGTGCACGCCGGCCAGGCGATCTACTTCACGGTGCTGGCCTATCCGGACCGCTCCTTCCCGGCCACCATTTCCTACGTGGCCGCGGCGTTCGATCCGACCATCCGGCGGCTGTTGGTGCGCGCGACCGTCAACAACGACGCCGGACTGCTCAAGCCGGAAATGTTCGCGAGCGTGAAGATCCTCACCGGTGAAGGTGACAACGCGGTCGCGGTCCCGCGCGATGCCATCATTTACGAGGGCGAATCTGCCCGCGTCTGGGTGGTGCGCGACAAAGACAATGACAAGGCGATCGAGCTGCAACGGATCAAGGTCGGGCTCACCAGTGGCAGCACGATCGAGGTGCTCAACGGTCTTGCGCCCGGCGATCGAGTGATCACGAGAGGCGGCCTGTTTATCGATCGAGTGGCAGCCGGCGGATAGCAGATGAAGGCTATCGCTTGCAGCAAGTCGGTACCACCAGGCACGCATGCCCGGCACGATCTGCACACGCCGGAGGGCGGCTGGGCGCACCGTGGTCTCGGCAATCTAATCCCCCGAACGACGCGCCGGAGCCAAAAGCACGACGTGCCGTTTTCGCAACACTTCTTTGCGATCGACGCCAACGTTCGCTCGGCAATGCATACGTCAGGTTCACGTAAGTCAGCTGGCTCACAATCGTCCACCCGAGAGGCGAGTCCATTCGGCTCGACCTCGGCTCTCTTTCTTGGGTGCAAGATGTGGGCTGACCCACAATACCGGACAAGTTGGCGCGACCTTCGCCGCCGCGAACTTCTGTTCTGGTTTTTTGTGCTCAGTTACGTCCCGGGCATCTTACTCATCATCGTCATCGTAAATGTCTTCGAACACGATTTCCCTGAGCACATAGGCATGTACTTTTCGGGAGCCTGGTTGGCCGGCTTCGCCGGGGCAAGTTTTTATCGTCAGAATTTTCGGTGCCCGCGGTGTCACCAGTTTTTCTTTCGTCGATTCATGCTTGTCGACCCACAGTCTCCAAGCTGCGTGAACTGCAATCTGGATCGTTGGGCGGGCGGCTCATGAACGCGATCATTGCCTTCGCGCTGCGCATGCGCGCGCTCATGGTCGCGCTCTTTGTTCTCGTCATGATCGGCGGCGTCACCGCTTTTTTCCGGTTGAACATCGAAGCCTATCCGGACCCGGTGCCACCGCTCGTCGACATCGTCACGCAGAATCCCGGCCAGTCGGCGGAAGAGATCGAGCGCTACATCACCATTCCAATCGAAGTGGGCGTGGCTACTGCCCCCTACCTCAATGCAATGCGCACCATCTCTCTCTTCGGCCTTTCCGACGTGAAGCTGCAATTCACCTACGACCTCACCTATGAGGAGGCCGAACAGAAGGTCCTGAATCGACTAAGTCAGTTGCCGACGCTGCAGAACCAGGCGCAGCCGACCATCTCGCCCTGGAGCCCGACCGGCGAAATTTATCGTTATCAGCTCGTCGGGCCACCGGGTTACAGCGTGATGGACCTGAAGACGCTCCAAGATTGGGTCCTTGCGCGCCGATTTCGCGCGGTGCCGGGAGTCATCGACGTGACCGGCTGGGGCGGCAAGACCAAAACATTTGAAATCCAGATCGACCGCGACAAGCTCGTCGCCTTTGGCCTCACGCTGCCGCAGGTTTTGCAAACCTTGAGCAACAGCAACATCAATGTGGGCGGCAATACCGTCAACATCGGCCAGCAATCCGCGGTCGTCCGCGGCGTCGGACTCATCCGCTCGATGAACGATATCCGGAATACGATGCTGACGGCAGCGAATGGGACTCCGGTCTTTCTCAGCGATATCGCGGAGGTCGTCGTTGGAAACAAACCACGCCTCGGCATCGCCGGTCGGGACGACCAGGACGACATCGTTCAGGGCATCGTGCTCATGCGGCGCGGGCAGCAGAGCCTGCCGACGATCCGTCGCGTCGAAGAAGAGGTCGAGAAGATCAATACATCAGGAATTCTCCCACCGGGCGTGCGTATCGAACGCATTTATGATCGCAGCGATCTCATCAGCCTGACCACCCATACCGTCCTGTTCAACTTGGTGTTCGGCATGATTCTCGTTTTTTTCGTTCAGTGGATCTTTCTGGGAGATTTGCGCAGCGCCCTCATCGTGTCTTCGACTATTCCGTTCGCCCTCTTTTTCGCAATGAGCATTCTGGTGTTGCGGGGAGAATCCGCCAATCTGCTGTCGGTAGGAGCAATCGATTTCGGTCTCATCGTCGACGCGACCGTTATCATGGTGGAAAATATCTTTCGCCACCTTGCGGAGGGCGCGCCCCTCAATGGAGCCGCAGAGACTCCTGCTCCTGCCGGTCTCAGGGGAAAACTCGCAACGATCTTCCGGGCGGCGATCGAGGTCAACCGAGCGATCTTCTTTTCCGCCGCGATCATAATCGTCGGCTTCATTCCGCTGTTCACGCTGAGTGGGGTCGAGGGTCACATATTCAGCCCAATGGCGAAGACCTATGCCTATGCGCTCGCCGGCGCTCTGATCGCGACTTTTACCGTGGTGCCCGCCTTCAGTGCGTACCTGCTCCACGACCGCGTGCGCGAGACCGAGACGATCATCGTCGGCATCTTGCGCCGGATATACACTCCACTGGTCGAGTTCGCGGTTGCACACAGGCTTCTGGCACTCGCTGCAACCGGCCTATTATTCGCCCTCGCGCTGATTTCCGTCCGATTCCTGGGACTGGAATTTCTGCCGCACCTGGAGGAAGGCAACCTCTGGATTCGCGCAACCATGCCGCCCTCGATCTCGCTCGAGGAGGGCAACGATTTCGTCAACCGCATGCGGTTGGTGATCAAGAATTTTCCCGAAGTCGAGACCGTCGTGTCCCAGCAAGGACGGCCCGACGACGGCACCGATGCCACCGGCTTCTTCAACGCCGAATTTTTCGCCCCGCTCAAGCTGGCGAAGGAATGGCGCCGGGGCATGACCAAGGACAAGCTCATCGAGGAGGTCAATGAAGCTCTGGAGGCGAAGTTTCCAGGCGTCAACTTCAACTTCTCACAATACATCCAGGACAATGTCGAGGAGGCCGTATCCGGCGTCAAAGGCGAGAACTCGGTCAAGCTGATCGGCAACGATATTGTCCTGCTGACGGAAACCGCGGAGAAAATCAAAGACGCGATGAGCAAAGTACGCGGTGTGGCCGATCTTGCGGTCTTCACCTCGCTCGGCCAGCCGACGCTGCGCATCGATATCGATCGGAAGGCAGCCGCACGTTATGGGCTGGCGCCCGGTGACATCAATGCGGCGGTTCAGACCGCCGTCGGCGGGCAGGCCGCGGGCGATCTCTATGAGGAGGGAAGCGATCGGCACTTCCCGCTGGTCGTTCGGCTCGCGCCGAAATATCGGCAGAACATAGAGACGATCAGTAGTTTGACGATCGCGGTTCAAGATCCGACCACCAACAAGGTCGCGCAGATTCCCCTCAGCGAGGTGGCGAGCATCAACCTGGTGACCGGCCCGGCGTTCATCTACCGCGAGCAACAGCAGCGCTATATTCCCATCAAATTCAGCGTGCGCGGGCGTGATCTGGGCAGCACGGTGCTCGAGGCGCAGCGAAAGATTGCGCAAGAAGTGCCGCTGCCGCCGGGGTATCGCCTGGAATGGGTCGGCGAATTCGGCAACCTCCAGGACGCGATCAAGCGCCTCAGGGTGATTGTCCCCCTGACTATCGTGCTCATTGGCATACTGCTGTACGTCAACTTCGCCTCTTTGACCGATACCCTCCTGGGCATAACGGTTATCCCCATGGCGATGATCGGCGGCGTCTTCGCGCTCGTGCTCACCGGCACCCCGTTCAGTGTTTCGGCAGCGATCGGCTTTATTGCTTTGTTTGGAATCGCCGTCATGGAAGGCATTATTTTGCTGTCTTACTTCAACCAACTGATCGAAGGCGGCCACGGCCGCGAGACGGCAATCATGCAGGCATGCCAAATACGCTTTCGGCCCGTGATGATGACGTGCATCGCGGCGTGCGTCGGATTGCTTCCGGCCGCGCTCTCAACGGCGATCGGTGCACAGGTTCAACGCCCGCTTGCGCTGGTCGTCGTGGGAGGCATCCTGCTCACGCCCGTTCTCGTCCTCGTCATTTTGCCCGTGCTGATAGACGTGTTTTCGCGACGAACGCGACCGGACGTGGTCGATCAAAGAGCCGCCGCGCCCGCCGAGTAGGCGCTTCCCGCATGTTGCGGGGACGGGGAACTCGCGGTCGCACGGGTCTCGAACGATCGATCTGCCGCCATAACGGCGGCCGTGCCGTTACTCCGCCGGCGCGGGCAGCGCTTGTTGCGCCGCTGGCCGCGCGGCGCGGCGCGAGAACAGCAGGATGAGCACAGGAAGCGTGATGAGAATGACCGCCGGCGCCAGCATCATGCCGCCGACGACCACGACCGCGAGCGGCTTTTGCACTTGCGATCCAATGCCGGTGGATATCGCCGCCGGCAAGAGGCCGACGCCGGCGATCACGCAGGTCATCAGCACCGGCCGCATCTGCAGTTCCCCGGTGCGCAGGATCGCGGCGGTGCGCTCGACGCCGGCAGCGATCAGCTGATTGAACTGCGACAGAATGATGATGCCGTCCATGACCGAAATGCCGAACAGCGCGATGAACCCGATCGCTGCGGAGACGCTGAACGGAATGTGCATCAGGAACAATGCAAAAATGCCCCCGACAACAGCCATCGGGATGACGCTCATGGCCAACAGCGTGTCGATCATCGAGCCGAAATTGATCCAGAGCAGGAGCGCGATCAAAGCGAGCGTGATCGGCACGACGACCTTGAGCCGGCCGATCGCATCCTGCAGGTTACCGAACTCGCCCACCCATTCGATCCGCGAGCCCGCCGGCAATTGGACCTGCTGGGCGATCTTGCGTTGCGCCTCCTCGATGGCGCTGCCGAGATCGCGGTCGCGGACGCTGAACTTGATCGGCAGGTAACGTTCCTGGCCTTCGCGGTAGATGTAGGATGGGCCCGAGACGAGCTTGACGGTGGCGACCTCGTTGAGCGGAATTTGCGTGATGCCGTTCGGTCCCTGGGCGCCGATGCGCAGATTTTGGATCGCTTCCGGATTCTGCCTGAACTGCGGCGCAAGCCGCACCACGATGGGAAAGTGCCGGTCGCTGCCCGGCTCGTAGAGGTCGCCGGCCGCCTCGCCGCCGATGGCCGTTCGGATCGTGGCATTGATGTCCCCGGGAGTAAGCCCATAACGCGCCGCCCGCGCGCGATCGATCTCGATCTGTACCGTAGGCTGGCCGAGCGAGGTGAAGACGGCGAGATCGGTAATGCCGGGCACGGTGGCCAGCACGGACTTGATCTTGTTGGCGGTGTCGGACAGCGCCTGCAGATCGTTGCCGAACAACTTGATGGAATTCTCGCCTTTGACGCCCGACACCGCCTCGGCCACGTTGTCCTGAAGGTATTGCGAGAAGTTGAATTCGACGCCCGGGAAGTCGGTTTCGAGCTTGCGCAGGATTTGGGTCGTGAGTGCGTCCTTGTCGAGGCCGGGTCGCCATTGGCTCGCCGGCTTCAACGGCGCAAAAAATTCGGCGTTGAAAAAGCCGGCCGCATCGGTTCCGTCGTCCGGCGCCCGTGCTGCGACACGACCGATTCGACCTCCGGAAAGCTGCCGATCACGGCGCGCATCCGATTGACGTAGCTGTTGCCTTCTTCGAGCGAGATCGTTGACGGCATCGTCGCCCGGATCCACAGGTTGCCCTCTTCGAGCTTGGGCAGGAATTCGAGCCCTAGCGAGCGGATGGCCAAACCCGCGAGCAACAGCAGCACGGTCGCGCCTGCGATGGTCAGCAGCTTGTTCGCGACGGCGAGATGCAACACCGGCCTATACAAACGATGCAAGAACCGCACCACCCGCGTTTCGGTCTCGTTGACATGCTCGGGCAACAAGATCGCGCTGATCGCCGGGGTAACGGTAAAGGTCGCGAGCAGCCCTCCGGCCAGGGCATAGGCATAGGTCTTCGCCATCGGCGCAAAAATGTGCCCTTCGACGCCGCTGAGCGTGAACAGTGGCAGGAAGCCGGCGATGATGATTCCCGCGGCGAAGAAGATCGAACGATTGACGTCGGCGGCGGCAAGAAAGATTGTCGAGAGCTTGCCCGAAAGGCCATGCACGGAACTGGGATCGCCGATCGGCGCGGCCGCCGCGCTCAAGCGGCGATAGATGCTTTCCACCATGATGACGGTGGCATCGACAATCAGGCCGAAATCGATTGCACCGACGGAAAGGAGGTTTGCCGATTCCCCCCTCGCCACGAGGATGCCAACCGCGAAGAACAAAGCGAACGGTATGGTAGTGGCGACGATCAGCGCGCTGCGCAAATTGCCGAGAAAGATCCATTGCAAGGCGAAGATCAACAGGATGCCGAACGCCATATTGTGCAGGACCGTTCTCGTGGTGATGTCGATGAGGTCCTTGCGATCGTAGATCCGCTCGATGCGCACGCCGGGCGGCAGAATGTTCGAGCTGTTGATCCGCTCGACTTCGCGCTCGACACGTTTGATCGTCGGCATGCTCTGTTCGCCACGACGCATGAGCACGATGCCCTGGATGATATCGTCGTCTGCGTCCTTGCCGGCGATGCCAAGGCGCGGTTTGTTACTGACTTGCACCGTGGCCACGTCCCGCACCAGGACCGGGTTCCCCCCGCTCTGCGTCAGCATCGTGTTGCTCAGCTCCTCCGCCGTGCGGATGAGCCCGACGCCGCGCACCACCGCCGCCTGCGGGCCAATATTGACGGTGTTGCCGCCGACATTGATGTTGCTGTTATTCAGCGCCTGCAGCAGCTGCGGCAGCGTCAGCCCGTAGGCAATCAGCTTGTTGAAATCGACCTCGAGCTCGAAGGTTTTGGTCTTACCACCCCATCCGATGACGTCGATGACCCCCGGCACCGCGCGGAACCGCCGCTGCAGCACCCAGTCCTGCAGCGTCTTGAGATCGAGCACGCTGTAGCCGGGGGGCCCAACCAGCCGATACCGGTAGATTTCACCGATCGGGCTGACCGGCGAAATCTGCGGCTGTGCGTTGTTGGGCAGGGGTGGCATTTGCGAGAGTCGATTGAGCACCTGCTGCAGGGCCTGCTCGTAGGTGAAGTCGAATGAGAACTGCAGCTTCACGTCCGAGAGGCCGAAGAGGGAGATAGTGCGCATTGCAGTGAGGTGGGGCGCGGTAGCCACGTTCACTTCGATCGGAATGGTGATGTAACGCTCGATCTCTTCCGCCGACAGGCCTGGACTTTGCGTGATCACATCCACCATCGGCGGCGTGGGATCGGGATAGGCCTCGATGTTGAGTTCGCGGAACGCGATGACCCCGCCGAAGAGGATCATCACGAACAGCACCACCATGGGGACGCGCTGCTTGAGCGAAAAGGCGACGATCCCGTTCATGACGTTGCGTTCGGTCTGCAACCGACCTTCTACGTGCCCGCCGCCACGCGATCGATGAAGAGACTGCCCTTGGTGACTACGCTATCACCAGGCGCAAGACCTTTGAGCACCTCGACCATGCTACCATTGGTGAGCCCGACCTTGATCCGCCGCAATTCGATCGCCTTGTCATTGTCTTTGTCGCGCACCACCCAGACGCGGGCAGCTTCGCCCTCGTAAATGATGGCATCGCGCGGGACCGCGACCGCCTTGTCGCTTTCACCGCTGAGAATCTTCACGCTCGCGAACATCTCCGGCTTGAGCAGTCCGGCGTCGTTGTTGATGGTCGCGCGCACCAACAGCCGCCGCGTGGCCGGATCGAGCGCCGCAGCCACGTAGGAAATGGTGGCCGGGAAGGAGCGGTCCGGATAGGCCAACACGGTGAAATAGATCTGCTGGCCGACGTGCACGATCGGCGCCTCGGTCTCGCGGATAAAGGCCACCACCCAGACGGTGGACAAATCGCCGATGATGAAGACCGGATCGGTCGAGCCGCTGCCGACGTATTGGCCCGGCCCGACCTTGCGTTGCACGATCGTCCCGGCAATCGGGGCCGTGATCAGCGTGGCCGGATCAATCGTGCCTTTCTCCTGGAAGTCGGTGATCTCCTGGTCGGTCTTGCCGAGAATGCGCAGCCGGTTGCGTGTCGCCTCCAGCGCGACCTCGGAGGAGCGCACGTCGTTTTCGGCGGCATCGAGCGCGGCGCGGGCGTTTTGCACCTCTTTGAGTGGCACCGCCTTGCCCTCATAAAGCAGGCGCTGACGCTTATCGATGATCTGCGCCAGGTTTTGCGCCGAACGCGCCTTGTTCAGCGCGGTGGCGGCCGAAATGAAATCGTTCTGCGCCTGCACCATGTCGGCGGCTTGGACCGTGAACAGCGCCTGCCCGACGGTCACGGTATCGCCGGGCTTGACGAACAGCTTGATGACCCTTCCGGCATAGGGGGAAAAGATCGGCGTCGAGCGGTCCTCGTCGACCGCGATCTTGCCTTCGGTGACGTGCTCGGACTGAAACACCCGCTGCTGCACCGGCTCGACCGTCAGCGTCGCCCATTGCGCTGGGGTTGGATAGAACACCCCCGTGACTTTCTTGGACTGGCCGTTGGCATCCGGATCGCGCGCGTCGCTGTTGGTGCGCGACTTGGCCACCCAAATGCCGGCGCCGACGGCGAATACCAAAATCAGGACGAGCAGGACTTGCACGCGAGCGGGCAACGCGCGCGCCCGGGACTGCGGGCGATCGAGATCGCTGGACACTTGGCTTCCAACCTCCGGGGGACGCCGTTCTCGGCTTATGGCCGGCCTATGATATTGATCGGCGTTCCTCTTACCACAATCATACAATGCCTGGGTGAACCGCGCCGACCCACCCAACAATTTTTCCGGGATGCCATCGTGAAGCGGTCGTTGCGCCACGGCAAACGGAAAAGCTTCTGACCCTGAGCATGGTTAAAGCGTTCCTCGGGCTTGACCGTCATCCGTCCGGAATGATCCTTCCGCGACACCCGCTTCGACCGGACCGCGCCGGCGTCGGAGCGATAAGCCTTTCGCCGTGCTGTCCACGTCACAAGCTCCATATGAGCTTGTTGCTACCAATTCGCAACTATGCCTTGTGTGCTGTAAGCTCTGTGTAAGGTGACCCGCGGCCCCCGTTTCTGTCGGCGGCCGCCGGTCATGATCGCCACTCATGACCGGGCCCCACGAATTGGCGCTAAGCCGGCACGCCGAGCGGCGCTTCTCGCATGCCCGAGGTCGCGGTGTCGGGAAATGCCTCTTTCAGCCGAGGATAGACCTCGCGCGCAAAGGCTTTGATCCCGCGCACGGTTTCGTCGTGCTCGAGAAACCCCGCCTGGCCCATGATCAGGAGATGGCCGAAGCCGCCGACGTGGTCGTACATCTGCTTGATCTGGCGGAAGACCTGGTCGGGCGTGCCGGCAAACATGATGCCGGCCTCGATCGCCTTGTCGACGGTCGCGTTCGCTCGGTTCGCCGCATGCTGGTCGACCGCGGCGCCGCGCAGGATTTGCGCGTGCACCGGCGTCGGGACGTAGCCCGGCGGATAGCAAAAGTGCAGCGGCACCTTGTTCGCCGTCATGTACCAGAGCAGCTTCTCGGCGCCGGAGCGCGCCTCGGCCTCGCTCTCGCCGGCATAGACCAGCCCGGCATAGGCGAGCCGGTGGACGGGAACGTCGTGACCGCGGCCGGCCGCGCGCCAGCCCTTGCGGTAGGACTCGTAAATCGCGGGCGTGCCGCGGTATCCGGTCAGGAACGTCGCCTGTACATAGCCACGCGCGCCCACGCGGCCGGCGCCACCCGGCGTGGTCGTCGACACCCAGATCGGCGGATGCGGCTGCTGATAGGGGCGCGGCCAAATGTTGATGTTGCGGTGATGGAAGAACTGACCCTCGTGGCTCACCGGTCCGTCGTGACTGGTCCAGGCCTTGATGATGAGGTCGATCGCCTCCCATTGCCGCTCGTTCATGCGAACCGGATTGCTGTTCGCCGGCAGCACCTCATAGGGCACGCCACGCACGAAACCGCATTCGAGCCGGCCTTTTGAGAGCACATCCACCATGGCCATCTCTTCGGCCACACGCACGGGCTGGCGACGGTTGGCGACGGGATTTCCCAGGATCAACAGCCGCGCGGTCTTGGTCAGCCGCGCCAGCGCCGCCAGCACCAGCGGTGCCGCCGGATCGACGCAGGTCGCCGTCTGGTGGTGCTCATTGAGCATGATCTCCACGCCCTCGTCTTCCGCCACCAGCCATTCGTCGATGTAACGGTCGTAGAGCGCGGCGCCCTTCTTCGGATCGTAAATGCGATTGGGTAGCGAGACGCGGATCGATTCGTATTCCTCCGCGGGCGGCAGATAGGGATAGGCATTCTCGCTGAAGTGCCACGCCTTCATGATCTTGCTCCGGACGTCTCGGCCGCTTGCGCAGCTTGCAAGAAATGCAACACTTTCGCCGCGGTCGCGGTCGGCTGCTCCACCTGCGGCAGGTGTCCCGCCTCCGCAATGGTCTCGGTCCGCGCCTGCGGGATGAGCGCCGCATAGCGCTCGAGATACTCGGCGGAGACGATGCCGTCGCTTGCCCCGCGCACAAACAGTGTGGGGACGTTCACCCGGTGCAGCCGATGCTTGAGCTTGGGATTGTGCATGTACGGCTCCCAGGTCAACAAGGCTAGCGTCTCGCGGTTACGGGCGAGGATGTGAAGCTCCTCCTCCGGCATCGACGCCAGGTCGAGCGGGTTCTTCGCGGGATCGTGAAAGCGCAGCTGGTCGAGCTTGTGCTGGGACATCGCGAACACGTCCGGGACGTCGAGCTTGTCGGGCGGGCCGGTCTTGACGCCGACCGGGCCGATCAGCACCAGCCGCTCGAGCCGCTCCGGTACCTTGGTGGCGAGGTCGGCGGCGATCCATCCGCCGATCGACAAGCCGACGATGTCGGTTCGCGTCAAACCCAGGCGATCCATCAATTCCAGATAGATGTGGACGATGTCGTCCACGCTGTCGAGCCAGTCGGGCAGCGACGATTTTCCAAAACCGGGATGCGATGGAGCGACGATGCGCCGCTCGCTCGCGAGCAGATCGATGAAGGGAAGGTCGAGCCCGATGCCGCCGCCGCCGTGCAGATAGAGCATCGGCGCGCCGCGGCCGCGCTCCAATATCTCGAGCTCGACGCCCGCGATCGAGATCATGGTTGAGGCTCTCGCCGGTTCGGCAGGCTTGGCGAGGACCGTCACGGCGACTTCCGCTGATAGGGGCCCAGTTCGGCGCTCGCTTTCCGCGCAAACGACATGTCGATCACGTCGCTCGCCTTGATCTGGCCGGTGACCCAGCCCTGCTGGAGGAAGAAGTCGAGGTCCTTCTGCACGCCGGTGGCATTCACCGCGCCGGTCACGTCCACGGCCTGTGAATACATCTCGCGTATGAGGGCGGGATTCATATTGAAGCTCTTCGCCATGATCGCAACGACCTCGTCGGCGCCGGCGCCGGCGATCTTTCCGTCCTTGATCGCATCGTTGTAGCTGCGCACGCCACGCAGCCAGGCGCGCATGAACTTTTCGGCCACCTCTTTGCGCTCGGTCGCAAACCTATCGCTGAAGAAGATCACCGAAATCTGCTGGTACGGATAGAACTCGTTGGTGTCCATGAAGCGCACGCCGTATCCGGCGTTGACGGCGACCGTTGCCTGCGGCTCGATCAACAAGGTGCCATCGAGTGCCCTGTTCTGGAGCGCCGCGATCTGCTGCGGGAACGAAAGGTAGACCGGTGTGATGTCCTCGAACTTGATGCCGGCGTACTTCGCCGCCTCGTTGAGCAACGACAGCGACGTAACGCCCTGCGCGGCGAAGCCCATGCGCATGCCCTTGAGGTCTTTGAGGCTCTTGAACCGGCCGCTGTCGACCAGATCCTTGCGCATGAACACGGTCTGATAGAGATAGCCGGGCTGCGCGTGCCCGCGGTCGGCGACGATGCGAAACTTGATCCCGCGGACGAGCGCGTTCCAGAAGCCGACCGAAAGCGCGCCGCTACCGACGTCGAGCTCGCCGGTACCGAGCGGCGCGATGACTTTCGCACCCGAATCGAGCACGATCAGGTCGACGTCCAAGCCTTCGTCTTTGAAGAAGCCCTTGTCGTACGCGATGTAAAACGGCGCATCGCTGGCCGAGCCGCCGGTTCCGACCGCGACCTTGTCCGCTGCCTGCGCTGTGATCGCAAAGTTCGCCGCCAGCACGCCGGCGAGCGCCGCCCCGATCGGGGATCGCAAGCTCGGCGCCATCGGCGTTCCCCCCAGTATTGCTGTTGAGCCAGCAACCTTAGCCGATCGCGCGAAGCGCGGTAAAGCGCGCGCCGTCATGACAACCTAAACAGCGCCTGCGCGTTGCGGTAGCAAATCTTCTCCTTGTCCGCCTGCGCGATTTCGAGCCCGGCGATCACCTTCATGGTCTCACGGATATAGCTCGCTCCGCCCTGCGCACCGAACGGCGCGTCCGAGGCAAAGAGCACGTGATCGGCGCCGAAGAATTCGAGCCCGCAAACCGTTCCGATGCGGCCGCCGCACAGCGCCGTGTCGGCATAAAAATCCCTAAAGCAATCCATCAGCGGCTTCCCCAACATCTTGAGCACGCCGCCATAGTCTTCATCCGAGGTGCGGCTGCCGAGCGTCGCCCAGCCGGTATCGAGGCGCGCATCGAAGAACGGGATCATCGCGCCGAGGTGATGGATGAGGATTTTCAGATCCGGCAGCCGTGTCGTCACGCCCGAGAAGATCAGTCGGGCCATGGTGCAACTGGTCTCGTAGGGCCAACCCAGGATCGCCCAGATCTCGTATTTCGATTTGGTCTCGGCCGGGAAGTCCGGGACATCGGGCGTGCGCGCCGGGTGCAGCAGGACCGGCTTGCCCGACTTGGCCGCGACTTCGAAGATCGGGAAGAAACGCGACTCGTCGAGGCAGGCGCCAGCGACGTTGGTGTGAAGCTGGAGGCCGTTGGCGTTGCCGTGGATGAGGATACGCTCGGCCTCCTTGGCGGCTGCCTCGGGCGCGTTCATGGGCAGCGCGCCCACGTAGCCCTCGAAGCGATCGGGATGTTTGGCGCACAGCTCGGCGAGGCCGTCGTTGGCGATGCGGGCGAATTCCGTTGCCGCTTGCGGGCCGGCCATCGCGTCGAGCGGCGGCAGCCCAAGCGAGAGGATTTCCGCGTAGTCGTCGAACTCATCCATCATCTTGAGGCGCGCGTCGAGATCGTAGATGGTGCGCACGCCTTGGATGCGTTTACCAATGTCCTTCGTACCGCCGGCGGTGCGCGACATCTTCTCGAACAAACGTGGCGGGAAGAAATGGCAGAAGGCGTCGATGTGGCGCATGGGTCCCTCGTGCAAGTGCGTTGACCGCGAGCGTTAGATCACCGCCGTCGCACGCAATTTGGCGATTTCGCCCGCGTCATAGCCGAGCTCGGCGAGAACGGCATCGGTGTGCTCGCCGAGCGCCGGCGCGGGCAAGGCGCGCTCGTCGCGGGCGCCGTCGATGAGCACGGGCCGATGAATGGCGGTGATCTCGCCTTCGGTCGGATGCCGTTGCCGGTAGAACGTGCGCAGATGACGCACCTGCGGATCATCGAGAACGTCCGCGATGCTGTTGACCGGCGCGAACGGCACGTCGTGTTCTTCGAGCATATTGACCCAATGGGCGCGCGGCTTTGTTGCGACGATCTCGGCGAACACGCGGGTCAGCTCGCCGTAGTTGCTGATCCGCAGGTCCCGCGTGGCAAATCGTTCGTCGCGCACGAGATCGGCCCGTTCGAGCGCCGCCGCCATGGCTTCGAAGAACTTCGGCTGCGACGACAGGTGGACGGCGATGAGCTTGCCGTCGCCGCAGCGGAACGCGAAGGATTGCGAGGCGGCGACCCTGGTCAGCCGGTGGCTTTTGATTCCCGCCCGCGTGTAGTTGGCGAACGGATCGGGAATGAAGGCGATGCCGGCTTCCAGCATGTTGACATCGACGCGATGGCCGCGGCCGCTGCGCGCGCGTTCGTACAAAGCGCCGAGGATGCCATAGCAGGCGAACATCCCGGTGGCGTTGTCCGGGATCGTCGGTCCGCTGGATTGCGGATGCTCCGGGTCGAGTTGGAGACTCGCGATGCCGCTCAGTGCCACCGCGACGTTGTCATAGGCCGGCCGGGCGCTGTAAGGCCCCGATGCGCCGAATCCCGTGATCGAGCAGTGGATCAGCCTGGCATTCGCGGCCGTGAGGACGTCATCTCCCAATCCAAGCTTCTCCATGATGCCGGGCCGGTAATTCTCGAGCAGCACGTCGGCGCGGGCGACGAGCTTGAGCAGGATCGCTCGGCCCTCGTCCGTGCGCAGGTCGAGTTGAATGCCGCGCTTGCCGCGATTGTAGGCGACGAAATTCGGACTGTATTGCTCGCCGCGAAAGGTCCGGAACGGATCGCCGCCCTGCGGATGCTCGACCTTGATCACCTCCGCGCCGAGGTCGGCCAGCATCATGCCCGCGAGCGGAGCCGTGATCACGGTGCTCAGCTCGACCACGCGCACGCCCTTGAGAACGTCGGTCACTGAATTTCACTCCGGATCGTTGCGCGCGCTCAATTGATGGTCTGCCCGCCGTCGACCACGATCGAAGCGCCGTGGACGTAGGAGGCAGCGTCCGAGACCAGGAACGCGGCGACGTCGCCGATCTCCCCGCATTGGGCGAACCGTTGCAGCATGACCTTCTGCAGGACCGGCTTGGGATCGGCTTTACCGCTGTCGAAATACCCTTTAACGCGCGGCGACAGCGTCGGTCCGGGACACAGCGAGTTCACGCGCAAGCCCTTCTCCCCATAGTCGACGGCGAGCTGCCGCGTCAGCGAGACGACGCCGCCCTTGGCCGCGCAATAGACCGGCATGTGCGAGTTGCCGATGTGGGCGAAGGTCGAGGCCACGTTGAGGATCGACGGATTCTTCGTTTCCAGCAGCAGCGGGATGAAGGCGCGGCACATGTAGAAGATGCTGTCGAGGTCGACCGCGATCAGCTCGTGCCACTTCTGCGTCGAGAGCTCGGCGATGGGCGAGATGAAGTTGTCGCCGGCATTGTTGACCACCGCCTTCGCCCGCCCCCACGTCTGCTTGACGAAGTCCCTCAGCCGCGCGACGTCCGCCTCTTTCGACACGTCGGCGGCGAAGGCCTCGGACTTGGCGCCGCTCTTTTCGAGCGCCGCTTTCACCTCCTCGAGCTTAGCCTGCGTGCGTCCGACCAAGACCGTGGTCGCGCCGAGCTCGGCGAGCGCCTCGGCGGTCGCACGCCCGATGCCGCCGGCGGCGCC
>Ga0209647_1002064_pt1 | contig 16513 bp, 19 predicted proteins | sample GraSoi_2013_60cm_FD_185827 | JGI IMG/M metagenome (GOLD analysis project Ga0209647, IMG submission 185827) | Grasslands soil microbial communities from the Angelo Coastal Reserve, California, USA - Sample 9_17_2013_60cm (SPAdes) (version 2) | ecosystem: Environmental > Terrestrial > Soil >...
GAGGCCGATGAAGATGGCCCGCGTTGCCGCGAAGAGGCTGACCTGGGCGAGCTTGTTGGCTCCGCTCTTGCCTTCGAGGCTCTTGATCACGATCAGCGTCGATCCGATCGAGCATGGTTCGACAAACCCGAGCAGGCCGAACGCGAGCGGGGGCAGCACCAAGCTCGTCAGCCCGGGCTGCATTACTGGCGGCCCACGACGCGGTAGCCGGGCCGCTGGATCGTCGCGACGAGGCGATCCTCGTTGGTTGTCTGCGGGTCATAGAGTACCCGCGCCTCGCTGTCCTTGAACGATACCGTCGCTGCTTTCACACCCGGCTCTTTCTCAACGAGCGTCTTGACGGTCAGTGCGCAGCCGTCGCAGTGCATGCCTTCGATCTTGAACGTGGTGGTCTTCATCCGATGCTCCGTTGCGTGGGTCTCTTCGGGTGCGGCTGACGTGCCCCGTCACCGGCACTGTGGCCGTCGGATCGCTGGGTCAGCGCGTCCATGATCGAGCAGGCTTGGAGCGCGCCCCGGCCTGGGCACGCTGCTATCAGGGTCTCCAGCGCGCCGCCGATCTGTCGGAGTTGCTCGATTTTCCGGCGAACCTCTTCGAGCTTGGCCACGGCTTGCTCGCGAACGTCCGAGCAATCGGCCGACGGGTCGGCGCGCAACGTCAGCAGTTCACGAACTTCCCGCAGAGAGAACCCGATCTGCTGTGCCTCTTTGATGAAGCGGATCCGTGCCACCATCTCCGGCGAGTAGGTCCGGACCCCCGATCCGAGTGGCTTCGGAGGCTGCTCGACCAGCGCTTGCCGCTCGTAGAACCGCACGGTCTCGACGCCGACGCCCGCCGCACGCGCGGCCTTGCTGATCGTCAATGCCTTCATGGCTTCACCTCGCACATCCCTAATGTAGGGTCCGTACCATGGTACGGAATCAAGGACAAATTAGTCTCTTGACCTTCCGACCTTCCAGCTGGTGGAAGCCGCTGTCGGTTGCCGTCGCGGGGGCAAGTCCGCGAAATATCGCGCACACTTCGCCCTAGAATGCGGCGGAGAAAAGACCCGGTCCAAAGCGTCTCATTTGGCAGGCCTTGCGAACCAGAGAAGCGCGACGCGCATAGCATTAGTGCTGGCGCTTAAGCGGTCCGGCTGCAGAAGGCGCGTGAGATGGGTCGAAGAGATGCGCAGGAAGTTGTGGTCAGGCCGCCATCAGCAAGGCGCTAGCGCCCCACGCGACGAGCAGGGCACCCGTCACCCGGCTCGTCCGGCCGCCCCACGGGAGCGTCTTCTCGATCAGCACGAGAAGCGCGATTGCGCCGATCCACACTAGGTTCATGATGCCGCCCACAAAGAGCAGCGCCATGAGCATCCAGCAGCAGCCCAGGCAGAAGGCGCCGTGCCGCATCCCACTCGTGAACGCGCCCAGAGCGCCCTCGCGCCAATGGAACATGAGAAAGTCGAGAGGCGAGCGGCAGTGCCGCAGGCACGCCTCTTTCAGGGGCGTCCATTGATATACGCCGGCGGCAACGAGCACGCCGCCGGCGAGCACGGCATTGGCGAAGGCCATCTCCTCGGACAGCAGCCCAGCCACATCGAGCGCCCACTGCAGCACGGTCGCCGCCGCGGCGAAGCCGAACCACAGCGCGAGGTAGCCGAAGACGAAGAGCGCCGTGCTCGCCCCCGCAGCGGAACCGGCGTCAGAGCGCTTCCTGGCGATGCTCGCCACCAGCAGCGTCACTGGCGCGGCGCTCGGTAGCATCATCGCCACCATCATGACCGCCCACATGACGAAGATGATCAACGCGTAGCCAAGCGTCCATTCGGGCAGCATCGCCATCCACTGGCCGCCGCCCATGTCCATCATGTCCATCTGGATGCCGGCGCCGAGCAGGAGGTAGGTCCAGGCGAGCACAATAACGACGACGATGCTGCCTAGCACGACGGCACGGTCGTAGCGCAGCGCGGCGAGGAAGATGCCAGCCGTCATGATCTCATCCGGAGCGGCAGCCGGTCCGCGGACCAGCTGCGGCATCAGCCCTCAGGCGGCGACACCCTGCGGTGTTTGGGTAACCCGAGCCAGCGAACCGTGACCCTCCGGCACCTCGAACTTGATCCCGCCGGTGCTGACGATCCGCGCACTGGAGATTTCGGCGCCGCGGTGCTCGAAGCCTTCCGGCATCATGACCTGGATGCGGTGCGGTTGACCGGTCACGGGATTGCGGATCGGCTCGTTCGCGCTTTCGAGTACGCCCGGGATAGACACCTTTGCTCGACGGCCCGGCATGTCGAACTCAAACCGGATCGGCGCGAAGATCGGATCGAGCATCTTGCTTACGATCAGACTGAAGATATGGAAGATGGTGCCTTCCGCCGAGTTCTGGCCGGACATGATGCCGAAGAGCGCCTCGCGCTGCTGAGGCGTGGCGCGCTCGTCTATGATCGGCTGAAGGGTGCCATTGCCCTCGTGAAGAGCCCCAGGAAAATCGACAGTGACGAAAAAGTTGAGGCCGTCGAGGCGCACGTCGCCGAAATGCCCTTCGGTGATGTGCATGCCAGCGAGGCCCTTGCAATAGCCGTTGGTCGGCCGTGCGTTGAAGTCGCACGGGCAACCGAAGGCGCAATTGCAGTTTTTGATCCACTCGCCCTTGAGACGCCAGTCCACACGTGCCATGGGTCTGTCCTCCCTGAAGACTAAGCGCTGATCGGCTGATCGATAAGTAGCGCTATTACAAGCTTCTTCTTGCCATCTAACCTAACACGCCGGTCCGCGACTCGGTACCGCCATATTGTTGCGGGTTGGCGGCAGCGGTTTTACCGGCGGTTAGCCCGGGCCAATCACTTTCGACAGTGGCGCGGAAGGAGGACCGGCTCCGCGCGCCTCGTCGGCGTGCCGGGTCGGGACAGCAAGCGCGGCAGGAAAATGGGCACCTCTCGCTGATAGCGGCGATGGGCATCGCCGAACAGCGTGGCAAGGTCGCGCTCCTCGAGGAAGATGCCGATAAGCATGTAGCCGGTGGCTGTTACGCAGGGGAACGTTGCACATGGCGGATTGTTCCGTTGGGAGGCAAGGGCGCTGAACGTTCTATGCGGCCATGTCGTCCGAGGCGGATGATGCAGGTCGAAGGTAACGACATCGAAGCCGCGTACAGCCTCGTCGGATTGCTGGTCATCATTGCCGCCGGTCTGGGGCTCCTCGCGATGGCGCTCTGGCGCAGGCCATCGCGCACCATCGAAGCTCCCCCGGCGTGGGCGCAGTACCGCTTCGGGTTCCTCATCTACGCGCTCATCTTCCTCGCGTTCGACATGGAGATGATCTTCATGTACCCGTGGGCGGTGGTGTTCGCCGATCTCGGCATTGCCGCCTTCGTCGACATGATGGTCTTCATCGCCCTCCTCTCGGCCGGGATCGCGTACGCCTGGGGAATGGGCGGTCTCGAATGGGAATAGGCGAAGGCACGGGCTTCGTTTTGCTGGCCTTGCTCGGCGGCGCTCTGCTCACTCACGGCCTCGAGCGGTGGGTCGGGCCGCCGGAACGAGGGCCCGCCCTGCCAGTCTCGCTGTCGTGCGGGACCGTGCTGCCCAACGCCGACCGATGGCTCTTCCCCGCCGGTCCTATCGTGGGGTTCATGGGTGTGCTGCTCGGGACCGTGGTTCTCCCGTTCGGCCCCGATCTCGTTGCCCGGGATCTCGGCATCGGCGTCTTCTACTTCATCGTGGTCATCGACTTCGTGGTGCTCGGCGTTGCCCTGACGGGATGGGGCGCCAATACGCCTGGCGCCGTCGAAAGCTGCTATCGCATCGTCGCGCAGCTGGTGGCGTATGTCGTCCCACTCGGGCTCGCCTATGTTGGCGCCATCATGATGGCGCACTCCCTATCGACGACGCGGATCGTCGAGGCGCAGTCTGGGCTGTGGTTCATCGTGCTCCAGCCGATCGGCTTCGCCCTCTACGTCGTGAGCGGCCTCATGCAGAGCTACCGCCATCCGTTCCTCGAGCCGTTCGCGGACGGCATCGGCGGCGGCATCCTGAGCGTCGTCGGCGGCTGGTCGGCGCTGCTGTGGCGGATCGCGCTCGCGGGGGTGCTGTTCCTGGTCGCCGCGATGGGCGCCGTCCTGTTCCTCGGCGGCTGGTCCGGTCCCTGGCTGCCGCCGCCGGTGTGGATGGCCGTCAAGACCTACGCGCTGATGGCGCTCATGCTGTGGCTGGGCCGCCTGGCGCGCCCGCTGAGCACGGCCGAGATGCTGGCGCTCTCCTGGCGCGTGCTCATCCCGGTCGGCCTCGCCAACGTGCTCGTCGTCGGCATCCTCATCCTGCTGCATGTAGGCCCGGGATGAGCGTGGCAGGCATCGTTGAAATCATCGCGTTCGCATCGAGCGCCTTCATCGCCGTCGCGGGGGCGCTCGGCATGGCGACGACGATGAGCATGTTCCGCAGCGCGATCTTCCTAATGGCGTCCTTCATGGGTGTCGCCGGCCTCTTCATCCTGCTCTCCGCGGACCTGCTCGGGCTCTTGCAGATCCTGATGTACATCGGCGGCATGCTCGTGATGGCGCTGTTCATGGTGCTGTTCATGCCCGATCCGGGCGGGGCCATGATGGCAGCGATGCCGGAGATGATGACACCGATCGGGCGGTTCTTCAGCCTGGGTCTCCTGCCGGAGAATTCTCATGCCGCAGCTGCGGAAATGAGCGGCGCGCACGCGGAGCACGATACGCATGCCGATCATGGCGGCGGACATGGCACCCACGCGCGCCATCAAGATGCCGAGCATCAGCGCGGCCGTGAGCGTAAGGAAGGTGACGATGCTCACGGCGGCGGTGACCACCATGCGCACGGTGCGCAGGGCGGCAGCCACGGCATGGGCCACATGGACATGTCGGACATGTCGATGGTGACACCCGTGCGTGCCTGGGCAGCTTGGCTGGCTGTAGCGACCGGCTGCGTGATCGTCGGTTTGCTCGTGCTCCGGCCAAGCTGGCCGGTGTCGTCCGCGTTGCCCGATCCGCGTTCGGCCGACCAGGTCGGTTCGCTGCTGATGGACAAATACATGGTCGGCTTCGAAGCCGCGGGCTTCCTCATCCTGATCGGCATCGTCGGCGCCGTGCTCGCCGCGCACTCCGGCCAGCACCCGGACCACCGCGACCGCGAGGCCCGCGTGGCGGTGAACGCCCCTCCGCCGCCCATCGAGGCGGATTTCCTGGAGCCTCTTTCCCAGCCGCTCCGGGATGACGACAAATGTTCCCCGGCTCCGGATGGCGGCCATGCGAACCACCACGCCGGAGGCGAGGGGCCGACATGATCGTGCCGCTCACGGCCTATCTCGTGGTCGGCGCCATCCTCTTCGCCATCGCCGTCTACACCGTCGTCGCGCAGCGCTCGGCCGTGATGGTGCTGATGGGCATCGAGCTCCTGCTGAACGCGGTCGGATTGAACATCGTCGCCTTCTGGCGTTTCGTCCGGCCCGACGACTACTCGGCGCAGATCTTCACCATCTTCATCATCACCATCGGCGCCGTCGAGATGGCGATCGGCCTCGGCATCATGATGATGATCTATCGCCAGCGCCGGACGGTCCAGGTGGACAAGTTCACGGAGCTTAGGGGATGAGCGGGCTGCTGATCGCCGTGCCCGTCCTTCCGCTGCTTGCGGGTCCGCTGAGCCTGCTCTTCGGGTCGCGGCTGCCATGGCGTGGCGGCGAACTCATCGTCGCCGCGACAGCGCTCTCCCTGGCGGCCCTCATGCTGCTCATGGGCGAGCACCAGGTGCTCGACGGCACTTGGTTCGAGAGCGGCGGGTTCCGCCTGACGGTCGGCCTCGAGCTCGACGGCCTCACTTGGTTCGCGGCGGCGGTCGTCGCCGGCGTCTCCTTTTTCGTCGGGCTCTACAGCGTCGGCTACATGACGGACGAGCGCGACCGGCCGCGCTTCTTCGCGGAACTCGCGCTCTTCATCGGCGCCATGCTCACGCTGGTGCTGGCGAGCTCGCTCGTGCTGCTCTTCGCCGCTTGGGAGACGGTAAGCATCGCGTCCTACCTGCTGATCGGCTTCCGCTACGAGGAGGAGGGCGCACGGGCGGCGGCGACAAAGGCGTTCCTCATGACCCGTCTTGGCGACGTCGGTTTCCTCCTGGGCTGGCTCCTGGTGCTCTTGGTGCTCGGCACGACGGACATTCGCACGCTGCTTTCGTCGGTGGAGCAAGCCCGATTGTCGCCACGTATGCTTACCGCCATTGCTTTGCTGATGTTCCTCGCCGCCATCGGCAAGAGCGCCCAGCTGCCGCTCACGGCGTGGCTCCCCGATGCCATGGTTGCCCCGACGCCGGTCTCCGCGCTCATCCATTCGGCGACGATGGTCGCGGCCGGGGTCTATCTCCTGCTGCGGCTGTACCCGTTGTTCGCGACGGCGCCCGGCGCGCTGGACGCGGTGTTCTGGGTTGGATCCGCCACCGCCCTGTTCTCCGCTCTCGTGGCAACAGGCGAGATGGACCTGAAGCGCGTGCTCGCTTGGTCCACGAGTTCGCACCTCGGCGAGATGATGCTCGCCATCGGGCTCGGCGGCCCGCTCGCCGCGGCGCTGCAATTCGCCACCCATGCGAGCTTCAAGTCGGCGCTCTTCCTCAGCGCTGGGATGGTCGACAAGCACACCGGGACGCGGGACCTGCGGCGCTTGCGCGGCCTCGGCCACGTCCTGCCCGTGACAACCTTGGCCTTCCTTCTCGGGGCACTGTCGCTGGCGGGTTTTCAGCCGTTCTTTTTCACGTCGAGCGATGAGGTCATCGTCGCCACGGCGCTCTCCTCGGGCTCCGCCGCGGCTTATCTCATGCTTGGGGTCATCTTTCTCAGTGGGGTCTACATCGCGCGCGCCGGCATCGCCGTCTTCGCCGGCGACAAGCCCGAAGCCGGGTCGGGGCCCGGCGAGCGGAACCTTCCGATGCTCATCGGCATGATGGCGCTGGCGATCGCCGCCGCGCTCGGCAGCCTCGTCATCGCCGCCGTTCCGCAGGTCCTGCCCTTCGGGACGGAGCCCGAGACGCCGTGGGCCTGGCGCCTCTTTGTTATCCTTGCTGCCATTGCGGGGCTGGCCGTCGGAGGGTGGCACGCTTGGCGGTACCACGCCGCGCCCGCCATCGCTTGGCTGCCCGGCGCCATGGAGCGCGCGCTCGCGGCCGCCACGGCATTTCCTGTGCAAATCGTCTTCGCCTTCGCGCGCGGTGTGGCCCGCCTGGAGCATTGGGTCGATGCCATCGCCCGCGGCACCGCGACCGCGGTGTGGGCCCTGGCGATGGACACTGATCGGCTCGAGCGGCGGGACTTCGGCGCCGGTGGCGACCGCCTCGCTCAAGCTTTCGCATCGCTCGGCGAGAGGTTGCGCCGGCTCGAAACCGGCAAGCTCTACCTCTACACGCTTGGCCTGTTCGTCTGGTCGCTTGTCGTCGTTGTCGGTGGCCTGGCCTTCGGCTTCTGACAGGCGGACGGATCGAAGGAGGACCGGAACGTGCTGAATGCGGTCATCTACATCCCGCTCTTGACCGGCCTCGTCGTGCTCCTGGTGCCAGGCTCACGCCCCGACCTGGTGCGCCGCATCGCGTTCGCGGGGTCGGCGGCCACGCTCGTGCTGTCGCTCGTTCTCTGGGCAGGCTTCGATGCGGCCGGTCCCGACCTCCAATGGCGGTCGACCGCGGACTGGATCCCGAGCATCGGCGCCGCCTACGACGTCGCCGTCGATGGCGTGTCGCTGCCGCTCATCGTGCTGACGGCCTTACTGCTCACCGTGGTCATGGTTTACGTGCTGCCGGAGCACGACCGCGCGCACGCGCATGCCTTTCTCTTTCTGCTGCTCGCCACCGGCCTCCTCGGCGTCTTCGCCGCCCGCGACCTGCTCCTGTTCTATCTCTTCTTCGAGATCGGGCTCGTGCCAATGTACTTCATCATCGGCATGTGGGGCGGCGAGCGGCGACGGTATGCCGCGTTCAAGTTCTTCCTCTACACGCGCGCCGGGAGCCTGGCCATGCTGCTGGGCTTCCTTGGGCTCTATCTCTCGATGGAGCCGCACACCTTCTCGCTCCCGGCCATCATCAAGGCGCAGCCCCTGGCGAACGCCCCCGGCGCCAGCGCGCTCGTCTTCTTCGGGCTGCTGCTCGGCTTCGGCGTGAAGCTGCCGACCGTCCCCATCCACAACTGGCTGCCCGACGCCCATGTCGAGGCGCCGACGGAAGGCAGCGTGGTCCTGGCGGGGCTCCAGCTGAAGATGGGCGGCTACGGCCTCGTTGCCGTGCTCCTTCCCGCCCTGCCGCAAGCGGTGCAGCGTTTCGGCTGGCTCCTCCTCGCCCTTGCGCTCCTATCCTTGCTCTATGGCGCGCTGGCCGCCTTGGCGCAGTCCGACATGAAGCGCCTCGTCGCCTACACCTCGATCAACCACATGGGCTACGTCACGCTGGCGATCGCTGTCGCGGCGATGTCGACGAGCGCGAGCGTTCGGTCGCTCGCGCTCAACGGCGCCATCATCCAGATGGTGAGCCACGGCTTGCTGACCGGCGGCATGTTCCTGATGGTCGGCATGCTGCAGCACCGAACCGGCACCCGCGAGCTTGCCCGCTTCGGGGGCCTCATCGGCAAGCTGCCCGCCTACAGCGCTCTCTTCGCCGCGCTTGCCTTCGGCTCCTTTGGCCTGCCGGGGCTCTCCGGCTTCATTGCCGAGTTTCAGGTGATTGGCGCTACCTTGAACGTCAGCGTATGGATCGCCGCGCTGGTCGTCCTCAGCCTCGTCATCATGACCGGCGTCTATCTGCGCCTCGCCGGCGTGCTCATGGGAAGATCGCCCGAGAGCATGCCGTCGCTCGCGCCGCTCTCGGCGCGCGAGCTTGGGCTTGCGGGGGCGCTTACGGCGGTCTCCATGCTCATCGGCATCGTGCCAGGCAGCCTAGTGGCCGCCGTCTCCGGCGCCACTCGCCTGTTCGCGCAGTTCTGAGGTTGGCATGCCGAGCGAACACTGCATGGATGTCTGGGCCGTCGTGCCCGAGATGGTGCTCGCCGGTCTCGCGCTCGCGCTCGTCCCGGTGGTGGGCTTCGCACGCGGACGATGGCGTGCGTTTCCCGCCATCGCCGCCGTCATCGGGCTCGTGGTGGCGCTGGCGGTGACGGCATTCATGCTGGCCCTTCCGCCGACGGCGGCATTCTGCGACACCTGGGCGGTCGACCGGTTCGCGACCTTCTACAAGCTTCTCCTCGAGTTCGGCGCCCTCATCACCGTCTTGGTTCTGGCGTCGCACTTTCACGGCCACCGGCAGATGCCGCACGCGCCCATCCTCGTGCTGTTCGGCACGGTGGGCGGCATGGGGCTTGCCGCCAGCCTCGATCTCGGGCTCATCATCCTCTTTCTCCAGATGGTGAGCCTGCCGTCCTATCTGCTGGTCGGGCTCGTGCGCAGCGACCGCCGTGCGCAGGAAGCCACGATGAAGTATTTCCTCTACGCCGCCGCCGCGCTGGCGGTGATGGCCTATGGCCTGACGTTCCTCTTCGGCCTCACCGGCAGCCTCGAGCTCCGCGCCATCGGGAAAGGCTTGCACGGCGCCGATCAGGTCTGGGTCGTGGTCGCGTTCGGCCTCGTGCTCGTCGGCTACGCCTTCGAAGCCACGCTGGTGCCGTTCCATTTCTGGGCGCCGGACGCCTACGAGGGTGCTACGGCCCCCGCCGCGGGTTTCGTATCCGTGGTGCCGAAGATCGCCGCGTTCGGTGGTTTGCTGCGCTTGCTCCTCGAAGCGCTCGCCGGCGGCGAGGCGGCGTGGCCCCTCGTCATCGCCGCGGTCGCCGTGGCGACGATGACCTTCGGCAACCTGGTGGCCCTGCGGCAGACCGGGCTGAAGCGCCTCCTGGCCTACTCGAGCATCGCCCAGGCCGGCTACGTGCTGATCGCCGTGGCGGTCGCGGACCGGGCGGAGGGGGCCGTCGCCGCGGTTGGGTTCTATCTGCTCGCGTACCTCCTCATGAACCTCGGCGCGTTCCTGGTCGTGGCCCAACTCGAGCGCACGTTCGGCACCGACAGCATCCGGGCAATCCGCGGCTTGGGACGACGCTCGCCCTGGCCGGGGGCGGCGATGGCCCTATGCCTGCTGTCGCTGGCAGGCATTCCGCCGCTCGCGGGCTTCGCGGGCAAGGTGTTCCTGCTCTCCGCCGCCATCGACGGCGGCATGACGTGGCTCGCGGTGATCGGTGCCGTCAACATGGCGGTGGGGCTCTACTACTATGTGCGCGTCATCGCCGAGATGTACTTCGAGACGCCGCTTCGCGGGGAGTCCGTGACCGGCGGAATCGGCTACCTGGCCGGGCTCGCCTTGAGCGTCGCCGGTACAGTGGTCTTCGGAGTCGTCCCGAACCCAGCACTGTTGCTGAGCAGTCTTGGGCAGTTATTGCACTGACCCGGAACCCTGGTCGGTCCCGAAGGATGGAGAATGCAGCAAGATGATGCAAGGCCAGAGTGCCGGGGCCCATACCGCCGGTTGCCAGCGCCGCCATGAGCGCAAGCTCGATCGCGGTGATCAGCAATTCGCTGCGCCTGCGCGCAACTCCTCTGGGATGATTGTGCGCTGGACGCTCGGATGAGCGCCGCCGCCGTCAAGAGCGCCTTCTCCGAACGGGGCCGTTCGGTCTTCTTGCGCTATCTCGCGGTAACGGCCATCGCGAACCTGGTCTGGGAAACCGTCCAGATCCCGCTCTACACGATCTGGAGGACGGGCAGTCCAAGCAAAATCGCTTTTGCCATCGTCCACTGCACGGTCGGAGACGTTCTGATCGCGGGTGCCGCCCTTCTGCTGGCACTGCTTTTGACCGGCAGAGTCGCATGGCCGCGCAGCCGGGATTTGCGGGTCATCGCCGCGGCGACAATGCTCGGTATAGCCTACACGGTATTTAGCGAATGGCTGAACGTCAGGGTCAGAGGGAGTTGGACCTATGACGCGATGATGCCCGTGGTGCCGCTGTTCGGCACAGGACTCACGCCGCTGCTCCAGTGGGTCATCATACCGCCGCTTGCCTATATGATGGCTCTCTCCGAGCGCTGAGTCAGGCACCACATTCAGTTGAGGAAAAACGCCGCAACAGCTAGGTAGGAAGTGATGGGTGCAAGCTGCTGTGATCATCATTGTTCTTCCTCGGAGCCGAAGGCGGATAGGCGTTACCAGCGGACCCTTTGGGTCGCATTGCTGGTCAACCTGTCGATGTTCTTGGTCGAGATCGTCGCGAGCATCGCGTCGCAGAGCGTCAGTCTTCGTGCTGACGCACTGGATTTTTTGGGCGACGCTGCGAACTATGCCCTCGCGCTAGTGGTCGTCGGATTGGCGCTACGATGGCGGGCGATGGCGGCGCTGTTAAAGGGTGTCGTTATGGGCGCGTTCGGCCTCTGGGTGGCCGCGAGCATGATATACTACGCCGTTGCAGGTACCGTGCCGACAGCCGAGATCATGGGTGTGGTCGGCTTTTTAGCCCTGGTCGCTAACCTCACCATTGCGGCACTCCTTTACCGCTTTCGCCAGAATGACAGTCAGGCGCTCTCGGTATGGCTGTGCACCCGCAATGATGTTCTGGTCAACCTTGCGGTAGTCGCCGCCGGAGCAGGCGTCTGGGCCTCCGGCACACGTTGGCCGGACATCGCGGTCGCCGCCGTCATCGCGTACCTCGGTCTGTCCTCCGCCGCGCCGATCGTCCGGCAGGCTCTCAAAGAGCTGCGCACTCAGCACGCAACGGCCGCGGCAGAGTAGCTGCGATACCACGAGTTCTCAGTTCTGCTTCTCCGAATTTGTCACCCTCGTTCGCGAGCAAGTTCCGCCAACAGCAACGGCCAGGCCGCGTGATCCATGTTATTCAGCGGCTATCGGTCGCGGTGATCGATATCACTGATTTTGCTTGCTGATCTGTTTCGCGATCAAATCCGGCTCGTCCTTCAGGTGAATGAAATCGAGGACCTCACCGTCACGCGCAACCAGATACGCGAAAGCAGGGTGCACACCTCATACCTATCGGGCGCTGATTGACGTACGCGGTCGTCAACAGCGCCGTACGCCGCTGTAATTTTGCTGACCGCTTCGATCGACCCGGTCAATCCGACGAACCGGGGATGGAATGCGGAGAGAAATTCCTTGAGCCGCGCGGGCGTGTCTCGTTGGGGATCGACACTGATAAAGATCGGCACCACTTTGAGACCACGCCCGTCGAGAACATCGACCACGGAGCTGATCGTCTGTGCGTCAAGAGGGCATGTATCAGGGCAGTTCGTGTAGCCGAAATAGATCAGCGTCGGCGTGCCGCGAAAGTCGCTGTCGGACAAGATGCGGCCGTTCTGGTCAATCAGGGAAAAAGGACCGCCCACAGAAATATGAGCCGGCCGGGTTATCGTGATGGAGGTCGCCGCGGGATCGGACGCGGAATGTGCCCATGCGGCTCCCAACCACGGCGCCACCAAAAGAGAGGCGAGCAGTGCCATAGCGGTTCGGAGCATCATTGTGACCTCATAACGTGACTTCATAAGGAGACGAGCGGTCCTGACCTATGGAAGATAGACTCCCGTGAGGTCGATGCTATTCCGTGCCCAGCCCCTATCCGGAAGCCGAAAGATCGGCAGGTGGCAGACAAATGCGATCAGTACAGGCCTGCACGGTCACCGTGGCATGCAGCGGCGAGGCCTCCTCGAGTGCTCCACTGTGGAAGAACGCGGTGATGGTGACGGTGCCTTCGTACACGTCCAAAGGCTCGTCCGAGAACGCCGGTTTGAAGCGAGTGGATAGCGGATAGATGATCTTGAATGGTGCCGCGTCGATGAAGCTGAGGGTGGTCGGAATCAGATAGGGTTGCGAGGCCGGATTGGCATTGATGTGGAAACCGCGATCGACGCGGAGCGTGACTACGACCTTGTCTTCCCCGGTGACCCGGATGAGGCCGACGATATGGACATAGTCACCGCTGTCGGCAAAATGGTGATTGCCGTTGTCGGTCGAGGCGGCAAGGGTGGGAGCGATCTCCCAGACCAACATTCCAGCGAGGGCAAGGTTTCGGATCGCGTGCAGAAGGACAGAGCCTGCTGAGGTTCGCGTGCGTTTGTTTCTCATGTGCGACTGACCACCGTCGAGCGGAAGATAATGCGAGCCTGGCAGCCGCCAGGCCTTTTGGATGTTAGGATCTATGCGCTGAGCGGTTAAGCCTGTTGCGTCTGGACGCTCAAAGCGCGGCGGCAGGGCTCTTCGTGCCCTTGGAATTCATATCGGCGGGTGCTATCTCTGCTGGTGCCATGATGAGATTGGGACTGACTCGGTTCCGCGCATTTCTCTTGCTCTTGGTCTTCGGCGCCAGCCTGACCGGGCAGATCATGGCTGGCGCTGCCATGGCCGCGCCGATGGATATGCGTTTGGGCACCCATGTATCTGCGGCAAGTAGCTGCCCGGCATGTAATGATGGAAGCTCGGACGGCATGCCGTCGCAGTGCGTCGCTGTCACCTGCTGGAACTTGACCGCCATTCCAGCAAGCGACCCTCTAATGCCCCCAGTCGGGCCAATGGGTTTCGTCGCGGCCACTTACATGGTAATTCCTGGCCTTTCGCCGGGGCCCGATCCCCACCCTCCGCGAGTCCTTTTCTCCGTCTGATCGAGGTCGTCCGCTTCTCGCGGGCGCTTCTTTCACTGCGTGCTGCTCGAGCGGCTGAGCCGGTCGAGCCGCACGACGCTTCCGCTGCTGGCGAGCTGCGCCGGCAGCGTGGACCGATGGAGGATAGAGGGTGGAAGCTCTCGCAAAGCCGGTATCCCGGCGATCGCTTTTGCTGACAGGCGGAGCGGTCGCTGTCAGTGCGGTAACGCCTTTCTATCGGAGCAACGCCGCTGCTCCAGTCGTACAAAAGCGCCTCGTAGCCAAACCGGCGCGTGCGCCTCTCGTCGGCGAGCCTTACCCGCAGACAAGCGTGTGGTCCTACGACGGCGAGGTCCCCGGTCCCGAGATTCGGCTGCGCCAGGGTGACCGCCTGCGGGTAGTGGTCGAGAACAAACTGCCGGAAGACACCACTATCCACTGGCACGGCGTGCGCGTGCCAAACGCGATGGATGGTGCACCCGGCGTGACACAGCCACCGATCCAACCCGACGGAAGCTTTGATTACGAATTCACCGTGCCGGACGCCGGCACGTATTGGTACCACCCCCATGCGCATAGCGCCGAACAGGTCGGCCGCGGCCTGATGGGCGCTTTCATTGTCGAAGAGCCCGAGCCGCTGCCGGTGGACCGCGACGTTGTCTGGGTGCTGGGCGACTGGCGGCTCAAAGACAATGCAGCGATCGCCGGCGGTTTCAACAGCCCGATGGAAATGAGCATGGCGGGGCGGGTCGGGAATACCGTCACGATCAACGGTCGCGTGCCCGATCGCTTCGCCGTGCGCAGTGGCGAGCGGCTGCGTCTTCGTCTCATCAATGCCGCGCCTGCGCGGATCTTCGGGCTCGAGTTCAAGGGCCATCGGCCGCTCGTGATTGCGCTTGATGGGCAGCCGATCGAACCCCATCAGCCGGAAGGAGGCCGAGTGGTCCTTGGGCCGGCCATGCGGACCGATTTGGTGTTGGACATGACGGGTGAGCCCAGTAGCGCGGTGGCGGTCATCGACCGCTTTTACGAAGGGCTAGCCTACAAGCTCGTCGATCTCGCCTACAGCGACAAGTCGCCGCTCAGAGCAAAGCCGCTGGCGCCACCCACCGAACTTCCGGTCAATCCCATCCCAGATCCAGAGATCGCGAACGCGCAACGCCACGAGGTGACGCTGACCGGCGGCATGATGGGCGGAATGGGCATGGGTGCAGGCATGGGTGGAATGATGGGTGGCACGGGAATGGGTGGCGGCATGCGCGGAATGATGGGCGGCGGCGCGATGTGGGCGATCAATGGCGTCGCCGTGGCGGACGACGACATGGCGCACATGAAGCCGATTCTCACGCTCACGCGAGGCAAGTCCTACATCCTCGCTATCAACAACGAGACCGCCTGGTACCACCCGATCCACCTCCACGGTCACTCGTTCCGCGTGATCACGCGGAATGGCACGCCGACCAAGTACCGCGAGTGGCGCGACACGGTGCTGATCCCGCCGCGCGAGCGCGCCGAGATAGCCTTTGTCGCCGACAACCCCGGCGACTGGATGTTCCACTGCCACATCCTCGACCACCAGGAGGGCGGGATGATGAGCGTCATCCGCGTGACCTGATGCCAATGATGGCGAGACTCGTTTCACTCATGGTCGCAACCCTGGCGTCGGTGGCCGTTCTCGGCGCACACGCCGTGACGCCATCGGGCGATGCCAAGCGAGGAGCGCAGCTTTTTCGCGCCTGCGCCGCGTGCCACTCCCTAACGCCTGATCGCAACATGACAGGCCCGAGCCTTGCGGGCGTGTGGGGGCGCAGGGCGGGAGGCCTTGACAGCTTCGAACGCTATTCGCCCGCCCTCAAGGCGTCCAACGTCGTATGGGATGAGAAGACACTCGATCCATGGCTCAAGTCGCCATCCCGCTTCATTCCGAACAACCATATGACCTTTCCTGGAATTTCGGACGTGCGGCAACGCGCCGACCTGATCACCTTTCTCATGGCCGCGAGCACCGGGCAGATGCCGGCTGCTGGCGGAGGCATGATGGGCGGGGCGACGTCCGGATTTGAGGACCTCAAGAAGCTCGGGCCCGATCACCAGGTCCAGGCGATCCGGTACTGCCGTGACACCTATCACGTCACGACGGCCGACGGTCAGAGCAGCGATTTTTGGGAGGCCAACCTCCGCTTCAAGACGGACTCGAGCGACACCGGACCGCTCAGCGGCAAGCCGGTCATTATGCCGGCCGGAATGACGGGTGACCGGGCATCGCTGTTTTTTGCAGCGCCGGAGGAGATGAGCACCTTCATCAAGCACCAGTGCTGATTCGGAAAGGATCATGATGATGAATGTCTCGAAAGACTCGATCGATTTGAGCGACCGGCAGCCAAAGACGTTTGATACAAACCGCCGAGCGATCTTGATGGCGCTGGTCGGAGGCGCCGCGGTCATCATATCGCCTTACGCCCGAGCAGCTGACGATAGCAAGAAGGTGACCCTCTATAAGGACCCGCAATGCGGCTGCTGCGAGGGATATGCAGATTATCTCCGCAGCCACGGGTTCGAGGTGAGCATTGTGCCGACGCACGATCTGCCGCTTCTTGATGAGAAGTACGGCATCCCGACCGAACTCCAGCCCTGCCATCTTTCATTGGTCGGTGGCTACGTCGTTGGAGGGCACGTACCAATCAATGTCGTCAATCGTCTGCTCGCTGAAAAACCTCGGATTACCGGCATTACGCTTGCCGGCATGCCGCTCGGTTCGCCAGGCATGAACGGCGAGAAGACCGCGCCCTTCAAAATTTACGAGATCGCGAAGGGCCCGCACCGCGTGTACGCGGTGGTGTAGCGACATGGCGGTCGCGAACACTCCAAAGGCAGCGGGCGCGCCCGCAAGTCGGTCGTCGGACTCGGCGCGGCGCCTCCG
>Ga0209647_1002067_pt1 | contig 16494 bp, 15 predicted proteins | sample GraSoi_2013_60cm_FD_185827 | JGI IMG/M metagenome (GOLD analysis project Ga0209647, IMG submission 185827) | Grasslands soil microbial communities from the Angelo Coastal Reserve, California, USA - Sample 9_17_2013_60cm (SPAdes) (version 2) | ecosystem: Environmental > Terrestrial > Soil >...
TCCGAGCAAAACGGTCCGTGCACGCGGCTGATGCGTCCGCCGCCGGCCATGTAGAGCATGTCGCCCTGCCCCAGCAGCTGTTCGGCGCCCTGCTCGCCCAGAATGGTGCGGCTGTCGATCTTGGAGGTGACCTGGAACGAGATGCGGGTCGGAAAATTGGCCTTGATCGTGCCGGTGATGACGTCGACCGACGGCCGCTGCGTGGCCAGGATCACGTGCAGACCCGCCGCGCGCGCCATCTGGGCGAGGCGCTGCACCGCGCCCTCGATGTCCTTGCCGGCAACCATCATCAAATCCGCCATCTCGTCGACGATGACGACGATGAAGGGCAGCGGCTCGAGGTCGAGCTCCTCGTTCTCGTAGATCGCTTCCCCGCTCTGCTTGTCGTAACCGGTGTGGACGGTGCGGGTGAGCTTGTCGCCTTTCGCTTTGGCCTCGGCCACGCGCGCGTTGTAGCCGTCGATGTTGCGTACGCCGAGCTTCGACATCTTCTTGTAGCGCTCTTCCATCTCGCGCACCGCCCATTTGAGCGCGACCACGGCTTTCTTGGGATCGGTGACCACCGGCGTGAGCAGGTGCGGGATGCCGTCATAGACCGACAGCTCGAGCATTTTCGGGTCGACCATGATCAGCCGGCATTGCTCCGGCCGCAGCCGGTAGAGCAGGCTCAAGATCATGGTGTTGATGGCGACCGACTTGCCGGAGCCGGTGGTGCCGGCGATCAACAGGTGCGGCATGCGCGCGAGATCGACGATCACGGGCTCGCCGCCGATGGTCTTGCCCAGGCAGAGCGGCAATTTCGCGCTGCTGTCGACATAGTCGCGGCTGGCGAGCTGCTCGCGCAGATAGACCTTCTCGCGGGTCGGGTTGGGCAGCTCGATGCCGATCACGTTGCGTCCCGCGACCACGGCGACGCGCGCCGAGAGCGCGCTCATGGAGCGGGCGATATCGTCGGCGAGGCCGATCACGCGCGAGGATTTGATGCCCGGCGCCGGCTCGAGCTCGTAAAGCGTGACGACCGGGCCCGGCCGGGCATTGATGATCTCGCCGCGCACGCCGAAGTCGGCGAGGACGCCTTCGAGCGCGGTCGCGTTCGTCTGCAGTGCGTCGGCGCTGAGCACAGCGCGCCCGATCGCTTTCGGCGCAGCCAGCAGTTCGAGCGAGGGCAGCACATAGCCGCCGCTCGGCGATTTTCGTGGCGCGCGCGGCGTTGCTTTCGGTTTGCGCGCGGCTTGCGGGCTCGCCTCGTCCTCCTCGTCCGCCTCCGGCGCGATCGCCGGCTGCAGCGTGGTACGGGCGCCCGCATCGAACCGCGGTTCGACCCGGGCATGCTGCGGCGTCTCCGAACGCACCGGTGCGCGCGCCGAAGGGCGGCGCGTCAGCGCCCGCGCGAGCCGCGCTTTGAGGCTGAGAAAGCCGTGGGTGATCCAGCCCAGCGGAACCCATCCGCGCGCTTCATCCTCTTCGAGCGGACCCTCCGCATCGTCGCCTTCGGCGCGCCATCCAAAGCCGGCGGCGACCGCGAAGCACAGCAGCATTCCCGCGCCGGACGCGACCGCGACCGCGATGCGCGCCGGCCCTGCGAGCGTTCCGCCGGAAAGCGCCGTCGGCAGCCGCAGCATCCAGTCTCCGATCACGCCGCCGAGCCCAACGGGCAGCGGCCAGGCGCTGCTGCGCGGCAGCGCGGCGGCGCAGCCGGCGGTGAGCAGCACGCCCAGCAGCCAGAACAGCAGGCGCACGCGCTCGCGCTGCATCGGCCGGTGGGTGACGAGGCGCCAGCCCCAAATGGCGATCGGCAGGATGAAGGCGAGCGCGGCCAGGCCGAACAGCTGCGTCAGCAGGTCGGCGACAATGGCGCCGGGCACGCCGAGAATGTTGCGCACCGGCGCATTCGTGGCATGGCTGAGCGAGGGATCCTGCACCGACCAGGTCGCGAGCGCGAGCGCAACGAGCGTCGCGAGCACGATCAGGGTGAGGCCGCCGAGCTCGCACAGGCGCCGACGTAGACCTTCGCGCATGGCGTCGGAGAGGAAGCTCAGACTGTCGAAGCCGCGGTCGATGGCCGCCATGATCTCCCTCAGCCGAGCACCGCGACGAGGCGGTGGAGCGCCTGTGCCGTCGTGTCCTGGTCCTGCACCATGGCGACGCGGATGTAGCCGCGCCCGGGATTCGAGCCGTCGGCTTGGTCGCGCGCGAGATAGCGGCCCGGCACGACGCGCAGCCCCGCCTCGCGCCACAGCCGCGACGCCACCGCTTCGTCGCCGCCCTGCGCCGAGACGTCGAGCCACAGAAAGAATCCGCCGGCCGGCCGGCGGTAACCGTAGCGGTCGCCGATGATCTGGTCGGCGAGATCGAATTTTTGCGCGTAGAGCCGGCGATTTTCTTCGACATGCGCCTCGTCGCCATAGGCAGCGATGGCCACGCGCTGCGCCGGCATCGGCACTTGCGGCGCCGAGACGTTGCGCAGCTCCAAGAAGCGCGCGAGGAATTGTCGGTCGCCGGCGGCAAAGCCGATGCGCAGGCCCGGCAGGTTCGAGCGCTTGGACAGCGATTGGAACTCGACCACGTTCGCAAAATCGGGGCCCGCCGCTTCGAGCATGCCCGCAGGCGCGCGCCGGGTATAAATCTCGGAATAGCATTCGTCGCTGAACACCAGGAAACCGAACCGCCGGGCGAGCGCGACCACGCGTGCGAGATAGGCGAGGTCGGCAACCGCGCCCTGCGGGTTGGCAGGCGAGGCGATGAAGAAAGCAACCGTGCGCGCGAGCAGCTCTTCGGAGAGCGCGTCGAGATCGGGAAGAAAGCCGGTCGCGGCGGTCGCCGGCAGATAGACCGGCTCGCAATTCGCCGCCACCGCGCCCGCGGCATAGGCGGCGTAGAAGGGATTGGGAATGAGCATCGCCGGGCGGCCGCGGCGGCCGCCGACCGAGCGTGCCGCCGCGATGGCGGCGAGAAACAGCCCCTCGCGCGAGCCGTTGAGCACCAGGATTTCACTCGCCGGATCAATCGGCCGCGGCAGCGCGAAGCGCCGCCCGAGCCAGCCGGCGGCTGCCTGGCAAAACGCGTCGAGGCCTTTGTTCATGGGATAGCGGCCGAACTCGTCGATATGGGCGGCGAGGACCGAGGCGACGAACGCCGGCACTCCATGCTGCGGCTCGCCCACCGCCAGGCTGATCGGCGGCTTGCCGGGCTCGGTGTCGCCCAAGAGCTCGCGCAGCCGCACGAAGGGCGAGCGGCCAACGTCGGCCCGGGCGGGCGAGGGGGGAGGAACGCGTTCGGCGGCGGTCATGAACATCGACAAAGCGGCGCCAGCACCCGCCGCACCAGGGATGTCCTACCATAGGTGCGGCGAGGTTAAGGCGCGATTAACCAAGGGTCCGGTGAGGAGTGCTGTGTCGTCAATGACTTAATTGGAGCAAATAGCGAATTGTACCCGGACTGAGCCGCGCTATTCGCGCCCATCCTTTTGATTGCACTGGAGTTCAAAGTTGCTCGCTGCTGCAGCGATCCTCGCGCAGAGCGTATTGGGCACAGGCTGCGGATCGCCGACCGCATTGGTATCTGTGACTTCAGCGGTCGTGACGGGCTGTGGATCGCCGACCACATTGGGATCTGTGCCTTGAGCGGCCGGGATAGGCGTGGGGTCGGCGAGGGCAGCGTTAATCTCCTTGTTGAGCTTGTTGACGATCCCGGCCGGCGTCACCTTCGGTGCGCCGACGCCATCCGACTGCTGATCGTGACCCGCACAAGCTGCACACATGACGACAGTCGCAGCAATTGCAATGGCGCGCATCATGGCGCTCCCCCCAGGCCACCGCACTGGATTAGCAGTTTTACCGTGATTGCGGCGCAATTGGCTCGAACATGCAACGCGCTCAAAAAACCAGGAAACGTGCGTAATTTGCTGCACAGACCAGCGGACGCGGCGTTGAAGCGCCAAAAAGTGAGGGGCCCCAGCTTGCGCTGGGACCCCCCGACGGCAAGGGCGGTGCCGGGTCTCCGCCCTAACCGTATCTCGTCAATGAACGGTCTCGCCGTGCAGCGCGAGATCGAGACCCTCGCGCTCCACCTCGTCGGTGACACGCAGTCCGATGAAGATGTCGACGACCTTGAGGATGATCAGCGACACGACCGCGTCGTAGACGAAGACGATGACGATGCCTTCGATCTGGTTGATGACCTGCATCGCGTTGCCGTCGATCAGCCCGGCCGTACCGCCGTATTGCTCGACCGCGAACACGCCGGTGAGCAACGCGCCGACCATGCCGCCGACGGCGTGCACGCCGAAGGCGTCGAGCGCGTCATCGTAGCCCAGCATGTGCTTCAAGCCGGTGCAGCCCCAGTAGCAGAACATACCGGCGGCGATGCCGATGAACAGCGAGCCCATCGGGCCGACGAAGCCCGAGGCCGGGGTAATGGCGACGAGGCCGGCAACGGCGCCGGTGCAGATGCCGACGACGGTCGGCTTGCCCCGCATCATCCATTCGACGAGCATCCAGGTGAATGCGGCTGTCGCCGTGGCCATGTGCGTCACCAGCATGGCCATGCCGGCCTGCATGCCCGCGCTCACGGCCGAGCCGGCGTTGAAGCCGAACCAGCCGACCCACAGCAGCGAGGCGCCGATGAAGGTGAGCACCATGTTGTGGTTCGGGCCGGTGTCTTTGCGCTTGCCGAGGACGAGGCACGCCATCAGCCCCGCCACGCCGGAATTGATGTGCACGACCGTGCCGCCGGCGAAGTCGAGAACCTTGATCCATGCGTCTGGATTTCCGGAGGCGAGGAACCCGTCCGGCCCCCAAACCCAGTGCGCGATCGGCGAATAGACGAAGATCGCCCACAGGCCGACGAACCACAGCATCGCCGAGAATTTCATGCGCTCGGCGAACGCGCCCGCGATCAGCGCCGGCGTGATGATGGCGAAGGTCAACTGGAAGCACAGATACACGGTCTCCGGGATGGTCGGCGCCAACGGATTGGGATTGCCGATCCCCTTGGAGATGTCGCTCACGATGCCTTGCAGGAAGGCGCGGTCGATGCCTCCAATGAACGGGGTGCCTGCGCGGAATGCCAGGCTATAGGTGCAGACCAGCCAGAGAATGCTGATGAGACAGGTGACGGCGAAACTCGTCATCACGGTGTCGCCCACGTTCTTCTTGCGCACCATGCCGCCGTAGAACAGGCCCAGCCCCGGAATCGTCATCATCAGGACCAGCGCCACCGAGGTGAGCATCCAGGCGGTGTCGCCGGAATTGGGCGTGCAGTTTTCGAGCACGGCCAATTTCGGATCGGGGTTGCCGGCGCAGGCGGGCGGCGCCGCGTCCGCGACCGGCGCAGCCGCGGCCTCTTCGGCGTATGAGTGGTCGATCACCGACAGGCTCAGGAACAGAGCGAAGAGAGCCCCCAACGCGAGAGCTAGGAGCCCCGCACTGGTTGGCTTCTTGAACGTCATGGGTCTAACTCCTGTCGCTCGACGTGTGGGTGCGGGGTCTCAGAGCGCTGCGGCGTCGGTCTCGCCGGTGCGGATGCGCACGGCGGCGTCGAGGGCGAGGACGAAGATTTTTCCGTCCCCGATTTGACCGGTCTTGGCGGCTGCGCAGATGGCGTCGATCGTCCTGTCGACCTCGTTGGCTGCGACCGCCACTTCGATCTTGATTTTCGGCAAGAAGCTCACTGCATATTCGGCGCCGCGATAAATTTCCGTATGGCCCTTCTGGCGCCCGTAGCCCTTGACCTCGGTCACGGTCATTCCATGCACGCCGATCCCGGTCAGCGCGTCGCGGACCTCGTCGAGCTTGAAGGGCTTGATGATGGCCATGACGATTTTCATGGGTTCGGCCCCCCGCTTGGGCCCTCCCTGCGGGAGCAGGGTTGACAACGGTCTCGCTTGCGCGTTTTCGCGAGAATCCTCGCTTCGCCGAGCAATGCCGCTGCCACCAATCAAGCGCCGTGCCAGTTCGCTCCGTCGGCCGTAAGCGCCTGGAAACAAAAAGCATTTGCGGATCGGCCACGACCTGCCTGCGACCTTTTGTCAAGCGCCGCACAAACCCCGCCCAAGCCTGCTCAAATTTTAATCAGGAGGTGCGAAGGGACCGAATGCCTCCGCCTTGAGCATCGATGCCCGCGGTCGCCTCAGGGGTATTGCAGGCGCGCACGTCGAACGCGGCCATGCGCCACCCGCGAAACTCATCGGGCGGACGGCGGCCCGCGGCGGCCTCGGTGCTGCGCTTACTGCAGCGCTTCGCCGTGCTGGGTCAGATCGAGGCCTTCGATCTCGTGCGGCTCGCTCACCCGCAACGGGACGAGCAATCCGATCACCTTGAGGAGAACGTAGGTCAACACGCCGGACCAGATGAGGACTGTAACGACCGCGTAGAGCTGGATCAGCACCTGCCTGGCATTGCCCTCGAACAGGCCCGGGGAGCCCTGCGGCGCGTCCGGGCTAGCGGACAGCGCCGCCACCGCGAACACGCCCGTGAGCAACGTGCCGGTCGCGCCGCCGATGCCGTGGACGCCGAACACGTCGAGCGAATCGTCATAGCCGAGCCGCAGCTTCAGCGACGTGCAGGCCCAGAAGCAAATTGCGCCGGCGATGAGGCCGATGATGACGCCATGCCAGGGCAGCACGAAGCCCGACGCCGGCGTGATGGCGCCGAGACCGGCGATGGCGCCCGTGATCATGCCGAGCACCGATGGTTTTCCGCGCGTCGACCATTCCAGGAACATCCAGGTCAGCGCGCCGGTGGAGGCCGCCAGATGCGTGGCCGTGATGGCAAAGGCGGCGCGCGAATTGGCGCCGAGCGCCGAGCCGCCGTTGAAGCCGATCCAGCCGACCCACAGCAGGCCCGTGCCGATCACCGCCAGCGACAGGTCATGGGGGGCGAAATTGTCGGTGCCGTAACCGTGGCGTTTGCCGAGCACATACGCCGCGACCAGACCTGCAACCCCCGCGTTGAGATGGACGACCGTGCCGCCGGCGAAATCGAGAACGCCGGCACTGGCGAGAAAGCCGCCGCCCCATACCCAATGCGCGATCGGCACGTAGACGAAGAGCAACCAGCCCGCGACGAACCACAAGAAGGCGGAAAACCGCATGCGGTCTGCGACCGCGCCCGCGATCAGCGCAACCGTGATGATCGCAAACGTCATCTGATAAACCACATACAAGAGTTCCGGAATGGTCGGCGCGAATACGCTCGTCGTCTCCATGCCGATGCCGCGCAAAAACAGCCGCTCGAACGTTCCGAGCCAGGGCGCATCACCGGCAAAGCTCAAGCTGTAGCCGACGGCGAACCACAGGAGCGAGCAAACGGCGGTGCAGGCGACGCTCTGCGCCATGGTCGCGAGCACGTTCTTCTTGCGCACCATTCCGCAATAGAACAGCGCCAGCCCTGGGATGGTCATCATCAGCACGAGCGCGGTCGCCGAGATCATCCAGGCGGTGTCGCCCCCGTCGATCTTCGATGTCATCTCCTGCGCCAGCGCCGGCGCGGCGGCGAAGACCAAGCCCAGCGTGGCGGCAATGCCGCACGCCATGCGACCGATGTCTCTCGTCATGCTGTCCCTCTGAATCGTTCAGGCGCCTACAACGCGTCTACGTCGGTCTCGCCGGTCCTGATGCGTACGGCTTGATCGATCGCGGTGACGAAGATCTTGCCGTCACCGATCTGCCCGGTCTTGGCTGATGCAATGATGGCCTCGACGGTGGCGCCCACGCGATCGGACGGCACCGCCACCTCGATGCGAATCTTGGGCAAAAAGTTCACGACGTATTCGGCGCCGCGGTAGATTTCGGTGTGGCCTTTCTGGCGGCCATAGCCCTTGACCTCGCTCGCTGTCATCCCGTGCACGCCGATCGCGACCAACGCATCGCGCACGTCCTCGAGCTTGAACGGCTTGATGATGGCGATGACCATTTTCATGGATTCGTCCCCCCGTGAGGCGCCTGTACACAATATCGGCGTTATGGCCAAAGATTAAGCGATTAGTTTAGGGGTTCGCGCCCGCGTGAGCACCAGGACAGGGCGCTTTTAGCGAAGGGTCTTGCGCTCGCGCAGCAGGCCCTCCTGGGCCACGGAGGCCACCAGCGTGCCGTCGCGGGCGAAGATGAGACCGCGCGAGAAGCCGCGGGACCCCGAAAGATTGGGGCTGTCGTGGGCGTAGAGCAGCCAGTCGTCGGCGCGAAACGGGCGGTGAAACCAGAGCGCGTGGTCGAGGCTCGCGGCCATCAGCGTCTGCTCGAACACGGTGCGCCCATGCGGGATCAGCGCCGAGTCGAGCAGCAGCATGTCCGAGGCGTAGGCGAGCACGCATTGATGGATCGCGGGCTCATCCGGCAGCCGCGCGGTCGCACGGATCCACACGTGGAAGCGGCCGTCCTCGATTTTTTTGCCGAGGTAACGGTCGAGCTCCACGGGTCGCCATTCGATCGGGCGCTCGCGCTCGTAGTAGCGCCGCACCGGATCCGGCATCAACGGCAGCACGCGCTCCTTGATGTGGGCTTCGTTCGGCAGGTTCTCCGGCTTGGTCACCTCCGGCATCTTGGCCTGGTGGCTCATGCCGGGCTCGTCGCGGTGAAACGACACCGCCATGGTGTAAATCGCCTGCCCGTGCTGGATCGCGACCACGCGCCGCGTGGTGAAGCTCTTGCCGTCGCGGATGCGGTCGACCTCGTAGATGATCGGCACCTTGGGGTCGCCGGGGAGCAGGAAATAGGCGTGCAGCGAGTGCGGCGGCCGGCCCACCACGTCGACGGTGCGGCAGGCGGCAACAAGCGCTTGCCCGATCACCTGCCCGCCGAACACGCGCTGCCAGCCGACCTGCGGCGAGCGGCCGCGGAACAGATTGAGCTCGAGTCGCTCGAGATCGAGGATGGCGAGGAGGTCTTGGACCGCGGAGGACATTGCAAACCTTTCGTTTCGACGCCCATCATCGTCCGCTGAGGCGGGACATGACAATGCTATAGTCGCGGCAGGAGGCGGCCGTGGAGTCATCGTCGAAGGATGCGCAGAAGGTCGACGTGCTGATCGGCGGCGCGGGCTTTGCCGGTCTCGCGCTGGCGATTGCGCTGCGCCAAGGCCTTGCGCCGTCGTTCTCGGTCACGGTTGCCGACCCGGCGCTGGCGCGCCCGCCAAAGGACGCACGTGCCTCCGCCATCGTCGCCGCGGCGCGGCGCCTGTTCGAGACCATCGGCGTCTGGCGGGACATCGAGGCGCAGCCCATCCTCGATATGGTGGTGACCGATAGCCGCCTCGCCGATGTCGTGCGGCCGGTGTTTCTAAGCTTCGATGGCGATGTGGAGCCGGGCGAGCCGTTCGCCCACATGATCGAGAATGGCCCGCTGCTCGCTGCGCTGGCGGCGAAGGCGAAGGACGAAGGTGTGGCGCTGCGGCCCGCGGCAGTCACGGATCTCGCGTTTGCGAGCGACCACGCTGATGTGCGCTTGTCGAATGACGAGGCGCTCGCCGCGCGGCTCCTGGTCGCCGCCGACGGCGCGCGTTCGGCGATCCGCGAGCGTGCGGGGATCGCCAGCCACGGCTGGAGCTACGGCCAGTCCGCCATCGTCACCACCGTCGCCCACGAGCGCGACCATCACGGGCGCGCCGAGGAGCATTTTCTTCCCGCCGGGCCGTTTGCGATCCTGCCGCTGACCCGCGATGCCGCCGTGGGCCACCGTTCGTCGATCGTGTGGACCGAGCAGGCGCAAGAGGCGGCGCGCCTCGTCGCGCTGCCCGATGCGGAATTTCACGCCGAGCTCGAGCGGCGCTTCGGCCTGCGTCTCGGCGAGATCGCGGCGGTCGGCCCGCGCCGCGTCCATCCGCTCGGCCTTTCGGTGGCGCGCGCGTTCATCGCCGATCGCCTCGCGCTCGTGGGCGATGCCGCCCACGTCATCCATCCGATCGCCGGGCAGGGGCTCAATATGGGGCTCAAGGATGTCGCCGCGCTCGCCGAAGTGATCGTCGATGCGGTCCGGCTCGGGCTTGATCCCGGCTCGCTCGCCGTGCTCGAGCGCTATCAGCGCTGGCGGCGGTTCGACACCATGGCCATGGGAATTGCGACCGATGGGCTCAACCGGCTGTTTTCCAACCAATCGGACGTGCTGCGGCTCGTGCGCGACGTCGGCCTCGGTCTCGTCGACCGTCTGCCCGCGCTGAAGCATCTTTTCATCCGCGAGGCTGCCGGGCTCGTGGGCGAAGTGCCGAGGCTCCTGCGCGGCGAGGCGTTGTAGCGCCGGGCTCGCGAGCGGCCGTCAGACGAATGGGATCGCCAGCACGTGTTGCTTGAACGCGGGACGCTGCTCGATGGCAGCGAACCAGCGCTCGAGGTGGTCGAGCGCAGGGCGCTCCGGCACCAAGCGGCGGAAGCGGTAGGCCATCAGCGCGACCGGGATATCGCCCGTGGACAGTGTATCGCCGGCGACGAACGCGGTCTTGGCGAGGTGCGCGTCGAGAATCGTCATGGCTGCGATGCACTTGACCTTGCCGGCCTCGATCGCTGCGTGATCGCGCTTCTCCGGCGGCGTGCGGATCAGTCCCCAGAACACCGGCGTGAGCGGCGGATGCGCCACCGTGAGCTGCCAGTCCATCCAGCTACTGGCCCGCGCGCGCGAGCGCGGGTCGGCGGGCTCGAGCTTGCCGGCGCCGTATTTTGCCGCGAGGTAGCGCACGATCGCGTTCGATTCCCACAGCAGGAAGCCGTCCTCTTCGAGCGTCGGCACCAGGCCGTTGGGGTTCATGGCGAGATAGGCGGGCTCCTTGTTCTTGCCGAAGGCGCCACCGACGTCGATGCGCTCGTGCGGCAGCTCGAGCTCGCCGACCGCCCACATCACCTTCTGCACGTTGACCGAGGTGTTTCGCCCCCAGATTTTGATCATGGCTTTCCCTTCGCTTCCTCGTGATGGCCGCTTTGTCGTTCCGGCCATTCATCGCTTCGGGTGGGCAGAAAACAAGCCGCGGGTCCCGCCAGTGAAGGGGAGCGAGGCCGGCACACGCTGCAGTTGCAAAATCCATTGTTAAAAACAATCCGAAACAACAGCCGCTTTTCTGCTGCAGCTGCCGGTTGCATTCGCGCTCGGGGTGCTGAACGCCAGGGCCCAGCAACAAAAAAGCCCGGCGCGTTTCGCCCGGGCTGCTTGGCGCAGCTTTGCTGAATACGCTTTTCTGGAAGATTCTCGTTACGCGAGTCAACTGAAAAAGTGTGGCGCGCGAATTATCCGCCTGCGGACGCAACTGGCGATCTTGAGCGAACCTCAATCCAGCCGGCGCGCTTCTTCGGGCAGCATGATCGGGATGCCGTCGCGGATCGGATAGGCGAGCTTGGCCGAGCGCGAGATCAGCTCCTGTTTCTCCGCATCATATTCAAGCGGCCCCTTGGTCAGCGGGCAGACCAGAATTTCCAGGAGCTTCGGATCGACGCTGCCGGCGGGGCGCTCGGGCGAGGTGGTCATGGGGCCACTCCAAACTGCATGCGGCTTGCGGCGCAAGCTTGGCTGCGGCGCCGAACACGCGCCATCAGCTATAGCACGCGGGCGCGCTTCCCTACCGCCGGAAATTGGGACGGCGCGCCGGCGAGGGGCCCGCGTTTTCGTCCTTGTGGCGGAAATTGATGCGGCCGCGGGTGAGATCGTAGGGCGAGACCTCCACGACCACGCGGTCGCCGACGCCGGTGCGGATGCGAAACTTGCGCATCTTGCCGGACATGTACGCGAGAATCACATGTTCATTGTCGAGGGTGACGCGGTAATTGCCGTCGGGCAGCACCTCGGTCACCGTGCCGTTGAATTCGAGCAGCTCTTCCTTGGCCATTTTCTCTCCTCCGATCCGGTGCGTGGCTTTGGCCGCAATGACGGCGCGCGCCATGCTTGAGTTCGACGAACGTCCCAGTATCGCGGCGGCGACGCGCCGCGCTCCGCGCCCGATCTGCGCCCGCGCGTGCGAGGACACTAGTGTGGTGGATTTGAAGTTTCTACGCGTCTGCAGCGAGCTTCGTATAGGAACTTCAAATCAAAAACCACACTAGAGTCATAAGTTTGCTAGTGTCCCTTAGATTCCGAAGTTCGCGCGAGAGTGTGCTGCAAGGCCTTGCGAACTTCGGAATCGGGACACTAGTGCCTTCATTGCAGGGGCGTTTCGCCGCCCGATGTCTTCTTGGCAAGCTCGATCTCGGTGGCCGCGATCAGGATCTCGGCGCGGGTCTTGAGATCGGGCGCTTCCAACAGCGCCTGCTTCTCGGCCGTCCCATAGGGTGACATCATTGCAAGCGCATTGACCAGCGCTTCGTTGGGCGCATTTTCGATGCCCTCCCAATCGGCCTTGAGATCGTTGGCCTTGAGAAAATCGGACAGCGCCCGCAGCAGGCCCGCGCGGTCGACATCGTCCTCGCCCTTGCGGGCGGTGAAATCGTCGATGAAGGGGGCATAGCTCACGCGGCATTGGCGATAGGGCGTCGACACGCTGAGCTCCTCCTCGACGCGAAAGCGGGCAATGCCGGTGAGCTGCAGGAGGTAGCGGCCGTCGCCGGTTTCGGCGATCTGGGTGATGCGGCCGACGCAGCCGATCTTGTAGAGGTTGGGCTTGCTCTCGGGTCCGGGATGGGCGTCGTCGGGCTGGATCATGCCGATCAGGCGGTGACCTCCGCGCAAGGAATCATCGATCATCGCGACATAGCGCGGCTCGAAAATGTTGAGCGGCATTTGTCCGCGCGGGAGCAGCAGCGCGCCGGGCAATGGGAACACGGGGATCACAGCGGCGAGGTCGCCGGGATTGTGGTAGGCCGCGTTCATCGGCATCGTCGCTCTCCCGCGGCGGCAATGCGACCGGAGCTGCTCGCCTCATCCTCGCCCCGAGGCGCGCGCTCGGCATGAGGCCGCTTGAGCCTCACGTCACGAAAACAAGATCGACGACAGTCGTTTGCGGCCGTTGACGGTGGCCTCGTCGGTCGGCCCCCAGGCCTCGAAGAACTGCACCAGTTGCTTGCGCGCGCCGTCGTCGTTCCATTTGCGATCGCGCTTGACGATCTCGAGCAGATTGTCGACCGCCTCCTGGCGGCGCCCTTTGCCGTTCAAGCCGAGCGCAAGATCGAACCGCGCCTGATGGTCTAGCGGATTGGCCGCGACCTTCTGTTCGAGATCGGCGACGGGTCCGACCGATTTCGCCTGCTCGGCGACCTCGAGCGCCGCCTGGGCGGCGGCGACCGCGGGGTCGTTGCGCTTGGCTTCGGGCACCAGGGCGAGCGTCTGCTTCGCCTGTTCGGTGGCGCCGGTGCGCACGTAGCTGCGCGCAAGGCCGGCGAGTGCGGCGACGTTGCCGCTGTCCTGCGCCAGCACCTGCGCGTAGAGATCGGCGGCGCCCGCGGCATCGCCCTTGGCGAGCGCGTCATCGGCGCTCTTCAACAGATCCTGTTCCTCGCCGCCGATGCGGTCCTTGGTGACGCGTTCGATGAAGGCCGCGACCTGGCCTTCCGGCAGCGCGCCGAGGAAGCCGTCGACCGGCTGGCCGTTGACGAAGGCGAACACCGCCGGAATCGACTGGATGCCGAGCTGCCCCGGAATCGTGGGGTGCTTGTCGATGTCCATCTTGACGAGCTTGACCTTGCCCTTGGCGGCGCGGACGACCTTTTCCAGCACCGGACCCAGCTGCTTGCACGGCCCGCACCACTCCGCCCAAAAATCCACCAGCACCGGCTGGCGCTTGGACTCCTCGATCACGTCCTTGACGAAGGTTTGCGTGGTCGTGTCCTTGACCACGCTGGGGGCCGCTGCCTCGCCGCTCTGCAACATCGTCATGTCGTCCGTCCTTCGTCCGTGCCATCTACACCGGCCGCCGTCGGCCGTTTCATCAGACCGTTTGAGCCGTTTGATTGGGGCGCCTTGCCGATCCCGGCTCACAAGGCGGGCCCACCCCGCGCCGAAAACCCGAATATGGCCAATTAAATGGTGTCAGCGGGGGTGTTTGCAATCGATAAACTCAATGCGGAGCCGGCGCTTCCTGTTCCGTGACCGCCAAGATCCGGGGCGGATGGCCGGTGGCTTCGAGGAATCGCACCAGGTCCGCGCCCGCGATCGAGGTGGTCATGGTGTTGACCAGCGGATGACAGTTGAGCGTTTCGTGGCGCATCAGGGCGGTATCGAGCACCACGCTCACGCGCCGCTCGCTGTCGTTCATCGCCGCGAACGGGGTGACCGCGCCGGGCTCGATGCCGAGCGTCGCGCGCATGAGGTCGGCGGGGCCGAAGGAGAAGCGGCCGGAGGCCGCGAGGCGCCGGTGCAGCGATTTCAACTCGATCACCGCGTCCTCGAGCGCCGTGACCAGGAGCAGCGCCCCTTTCTTGTCCTTGAGGAAGAGGTTCTTGGTATGACCGCCAGGAATGGTTCCGCGCAATTGCTGCGATTGCTCGACGGTGAACAGCGCCGGATGCGTCACCGTCACGTGAGCGATGCCGAGTCGGTCGAGGAAGGCGAAGAGGTCGGACGGAGTGGCGGGCATGGGGCGCGCAGTCATAATCTGCGATGAGTGCGTTCACGCGGCTTTCGGCGCCGGCCTGATGTCGAACCCCTGATTGATCGCGGCGAACATCTGATAAAATCCCGACAGCACGACGATCTCGACCAATCCGCGCTTGCCCCATTGGGTGACGGCCTGCACCTGCAGGTCGTCGGGCACGATCTGCCACGCCATCGTCTTTTCCAGGATCGCGTGCGCGAGGGCGTAGGGTTGCGGCAGCGCCGCGGTGCGAGAAGAGCCGATGCAATCGATCACGTCCGCCGGCAGGCCGGCCGCGCGCGCGTGCGCGATGTGATCGTGCCATTCGAAGCCGGCGCCGGTCGCGCGCGCGACGGTGAGCACGATGAATTGGTAGATCGTGCGCGGGAGCGCGCCCTCGAACTTGAGGAAGAAGCCGAGCTCCTCGATGCGGCGCGCGAGCTCGGGATGGTTGAGCAGCGCGAGATAGGGGCCGCCGAAGCCTTCGCCCTGGGCCTTGCGCCGCGCCGCCATCTTTTCGTAGAGCGCGCGCGCGTCGGCCGGCAGCGTCGCGGGATTCATGTCGAGCTCGCTCATCGAGCATCTCCTATTCGTGATAGGACCAGGCGCGCGCGCCGGCGCTGAAATCGTAGACCGGGGTCACACAATTCTTGTCGGCCTTGACGTCGATGAGCGCGGTGGTGGCGGCGGCGAGCGCCTTTTGAAACGTGCTCTCGAGCTCCGCAGGGTCGCGCACGGTGAAGCCCTGCGCCCCGAGCGCGCGCGCAAATCCCGCCCAATCGTGATCGGGAATGCTGGTGAGCTCCGCCGGCAGCGCGCCGTATTGCCGCGCGCGTAGCCAGACGTTGCCGAGCGCGGAATTGTTGATGACCACGTAGACGATCGGCAGCCGGTAGCGCGCCGCGGTCTGCACCTCGATGCCGTGCATCTGCATGCAGCCGTCGCCGGTGATGACGGCGACGCGGCGATCCGGCCGCGCGCACTGCACGCCGACGGCCGCCGGTATCGCCCAGCCCATCGGTCCGAGATTGGTCGCGGAGATGTAGGTTCGCGGCGCGTAGGCGCTCCAGTAGTGCCCGGCGAAGGCGCGGTGCGCGCCGGAATCGACGAGCACGATGCCGTCGCGCGGGAGCGCCTTGCGCAGCGCGGCGATTGCCGCGGCGGGATGGATGGGGGCGATCGCTCGGCTCAGGTTTTCGACGTCGTGAAGCCGCGGCTGCGCCTTGATCACCGAGAGCCATTCGCGCCGGCGCGCCTCTCCCGCCGCGAGCGCTGGCGCGAGGGCGGCTGCGCGCTCGTGCATGAGCTCGAGGAAGGCGTGCGCGCTCCCTGGCACCACGTGACCCAGGTCGCCGTTGGCGGTGAGCTCCTCCATGTCCGTGTTGACGTGGATCATGAAAGCCTTGGAACGTTCGCGCACGGTCCAGTGCATGGTGTCGCGCTCGTTGAAGCCGGAGCCGAGGACGAGAAGGCAGTCGATGTCGCCGTCGAGGATGGCGGCGGTCGCATGCCGGGTGCCGGCATAGCCGAAGACGCCGAGCGACAGCGCATGGTCCTCCGGGAACACGCCTTTGGCGCGCAGCGTGGTCGCGACCGGAATGGACCAGCGCTCGGCGATCTCCTGCAAGCGCGCCGCGGCCGCGTCGTGCTCGACGCCGGCGCCGGCGAGAATGGCGATACGGCTCTTTGCTCCCGCTTTATCCGCAAGCAGCCGCAGCGCCGTTTCGGCGGTCTCCATGCTCAGCCGCCACGCATGCGCGAAGAAGCCGGAGACCGCGACGTAGTCCGCCGCGCATTCGCCGGCGAGCGCGTCGTGCGTGAGCGAGAGGTGGACGGGACCGCGCGGTTGCGCCCACATCGCGGTGAGCGCGTGGCGGAACCAGTGGTTCAGGTTCTTGGCGCTCGCCACCGTCTTGGACAGGCGCGTGAGCGGGGCCATGACGGCGGTGTCGTCGAGGGTTGCCTGGCTCGCATCTTGAAAGGTGCCGCGATCTTCCAAGTCGAGCGGCACCTCGCC
>Ga0209647_1002068_pt1 | contig 16493 bp, 16 predicted proteins | sample GraSoi_2013_60cm_FD_185827 | JGI IMG/M metagenome (GOLD analysis project Ga0209647, IMG submission 185827) | Grasslands soil microbial communities from the Angelo Coastal Reserve, California, USA - Sample 9_17_2013_60cm (SPAdes) (version 2) | ecosystem: Environmental > Terrestrial > Soil >...
TAATAGGAGATCCAGACACCCAAGCTCGCTGGTATTTTGAGCTAAAAAAGCAGTGGCAGTTAGCGGTACAGGATGAGGTCCAATTTCTCAACCCGCTAAAGCCGCAAACTCTGGAATGGATTACCTAAACTCCGCGGTACGTGGTTGGAAAAAGATCGATCTTACGTCGCCAGACCCATCTTACCGGTCGCCGACGCGGCAGCGCTCACCATGACGTTGCGGGGCAGCAGACGAGGAAGCCAAATGGCGACCCGCACGCTGAACCGTCCAGGATAGGCGACGGACTTTTTCTGATCGAACGACAGCAGGGTACGGCGGACCACCAGCTCGGCGCTGTCGAACACATCGGCCTTCATCTTGGTTGATACACCCTCGAAGAAACTCGTCGCCGTCGGTCCGGGGCAAACGGCCATCACCTCAACGCCTCGTCCCCGGAGTTCGAATTTCAGTGCTTCGCTGAAGTGGAGAACGAACGCCTTCGCTGCCGCGTAGGTCGCCATGTGGGGAAGTGGCTGGAACGCGGAATTGGATGCCAGATTGATGATGCCGCCTACGCCTCGCAAGACCATTTTGGCGCCCAAGGCATGCGACAGTCCCACCAGCGCCTGCACATTGACCTGGATGCTGGCCAGCTCTTCGGCGAGGTCGTGAGATAGGAAGTCGCCGGTTAAACCCAGCCCTGCATTGTTGATCAGCAGATCGATCTTCAGATCCAGGCGCTCGAGTTCCGTCACGATCCGGTTTACGGCGTCCGATGTGGCAAGATCGGCCTGCAGGACCACGCATCTTACGCCATATTGAGCGGTAAGGGAGTCGGCGAGGGCTTGCAGCGTATCGATCGAGCGGGCGACCAGAACAAGGTTCATACCGCGGCCCGCAAGCTCTTTAGCAAAAGCCGCACCCAATCCCTTGGAAGCGCCAGTGATCATCGCAGTGGAACCTCTGTAGGTAAACATCTTTGGCTCCTTTTTTTTCACGCCCATCTTGGCAGACTTCATTCGCTATCCAGAGTCTTAAGCGCTTGGACTCGGAAGACCCGTTTCAGCGACCGCTCCGCGTTGCACGACGGGCGTGTGGTTCTGATTTTTCAATGGTCCCAAAAAGTTGTTGCGGTTATGACGTGATTCTCGCGGTCCTGTCAGCGCAAATTACTTCGACGGTAATCCGAGAAAGAGCGAAATCATCGCTAAACGTGGATCAGGTTCAAAAGGCTAGCGGCCAGGAAACCCGTATCTGGCCTTTTATGATCTCAGAACCATCGAATGTGAGCCTGGCGGCGACGGTAGTTTCTGCGAACCGATCGGGGGCAGTCGCACCCAATCGCACCGTTCCGAATACGAAAACCAGTTGATGGCGGCTAATACAGCCGGTGAGATCTCCGGCAAACACTTTTAAGGTCTCTTGGAAATACCGCGCCAATTGTCGGCAACCTTCCTTCCCGGAAAATGTAATAGCATCCGGAGAGGGTTCCTCACCCATAGTTTGGGGATCAGCTGCCGAGAGGGTCCACTGAACGCTGGCCGACAGGAACCGATCCAACTCTTGCACATCGTTCAAACTAACGAGAGCGTTATAAAACAGTTCGGCGATCTCTGCTCGCTCCATTGAGGTGCGCCTAAAAGAATTTTGCGGTCAGTGGCTGGCGCTCTCCTTGTGGTTGTGTCGGATATTTCCCTATAGAACCTTGCGCAAAGGGGAGCGCTCTATCTGTCGGCCTGCTTAGCATATCGACTGATTTTCTGTTCAGCTTCTTCAAAATATCGCAGTTGATTCCGGTTTTTCGAAGTATTTCTAGTCTCCTGTCCACGAAATAACATGCCTTTCGGGGATTGAAATGGGCCGCTGGACTGGCGGTCCGAGCCTTCCTCCTTCGTCATCCTGACTACGGCGGACAGGTCGGGGCAGAGAACCCACTCCGAAACCTTATGTTATGCTCATGGGCAGCCGCCGCCCATTTTCATCGCAAACCCACCGGGCCGCGGTCGCCGAGATTCATTTCACGATCAAGCGTAGTGGGCACGGCGTGAATTACGGTTTGCCAGCGTGGGGAGACGACGTAGCATTGACAGTAGCGGTCGAAGGCATCTGCAAATAACTAACCTCGGCCGGAGGGCAGGAGTATGGACGCGTTCGTCATTTCGAAGGTGGCTTTTCTACTGGCCGTTGGAGTCGCCAGTTTCGTTGGGTCAATTTTCCTTGGCCGGCTCTTTGTTAAACAACCCGAACAACTGCGAGTCGCACTCTGGTGGTTACTCGCCGCCATCCTCGCTGCCAGTTGCGCCTGGGTAAATGGTGGCTGGCCTTTTCCGCCGCGCGAGAGCCAACATTGGATTGGGTACGTACTCTTATTCGCGGCACTTCTTCGGAGCGTTCGCTTCTTGGCCGCACAACTCATTTCGGCTCTGGCCAGCGCAACTCTGGGCGTCGTGGTTACTCTGCTGCCAATCGCCCAAAATGGTTGGCCGCCCTGGGTGTTTGGCTTCTGGTTCTTCGCCAGCCTCTTTAGCTACCTCCTCGTCCGATTAGTATTGCACAACGAATTCGAAACGGCTTCTCTACGCACGCCTTTGCTGCTCGCGATCCCACTATTCGTTTCCGCGGTCATGTTGTTCTTCGCTGGATCAGCAACGTTGACCGAGCTTGCTGTTGCTGGCGGCATTGCGGTGGCCGCTGTCTATTTTGCTCGCCGTTTCTCGGCACTGGGTCGTGGTTTCGTCGAGATCACGCTGCTCTTCCATTTTCTTCTCTTGCTGAACGGTACGATCTACGCTGAGCTGCCACCCGGGTTGGCCTGGCTGCAATGGATCGTCCCTGCATTCGTCATCCTGGTAGGGCGGACCCTCCGTCTGCGAAAAAAACTGACCGGGGGCGGGCAATACGTTGCCACGGTCGCCGGCCTTGGTTTGGCAGAATGTGTGGTCGCGTTGCTCTTCTATTTCGTGGTCAAACCTACACTACCGTTTTGAGGGTTGCTGATGAGAGTTGTGGAAAGTGGGAGAAACGAATTGGGAAACGGAAAATGATTTTATGAAACCATTGCTTTTTACACCGTGGGAATTGAGGGAGGTCCGCCTGCGCAACCGCATCGGGGTCTCCCCGATGTGCCAATATTGGGCGAAGGATGGATTCGCATCGGATTGGCATCTGGTTCACCTGGGCTCGCGAGCCGTTGGTGGTGCCGGGCTCGTGATGACCGAAGCCGCCGCCGTCGAGGCGCGCGGACGAATTACTCCCTGGGATGTCGGGGTTTGGTCTGACGAACACATTCCGATGTTGTCCCGCATCACCGAGTTCATTCACGCCTATGGAGCGGTGGCCGGATTGCAGCTGGCCCACGCTGGGCGCAAAGGCAGCGCCATGCGCCCGTGGGAAGGGGGTCGTTCTTTGTCCGATGAAGAAGGAGGATGGGAAACCGTTGGTCCGAGCCCGATTCCCTTCGGTGGCCAGAACAACGAACTTTGGCGTATACCTCACGAACTGACCGAAGAAGAAATTGAAGAGATCCTGGCTGCTTTCGTCGCAGCCGCCCAACGCGCTCTGCAAGCTGGGTTCCGGTTGATCGAACTGCATTTCGCTCACGGTTATCTGGGACACAGTTTTCTTTCTCCGATTACCAATCAGCGTACCGATCGCTACGGCGGTTCGTTCGAAAATCGGATTCGATTTGCGGTAGAAACGACGAAACGCGTCAGAGCGGTCTGGCCGGCATCGCTGCCGCTGGCAATGCGGATCTCTGCTTCTGACTGGATTGGCGGCGGTTGGGACATTGACCAGACCGTTGAACTGGCGAAACGGTTGAAGCCGTTGGGCGTGGACCTGTTTGATTGCAGTTCCGGCGGTATCGCGCCGGGCGTCCGTTATGACGCCCGCACGGCCTATCAGGTTCCGTTTGCGGAGCGGGTCCTCAAAGAGGCTGAATTGCCGACCGCGGCGGTCGGCTCGATTACCAAGCCGAAGATTGCGGAGGAGATCCTGCAGAAGGGGCAGGCCACACTGATCTTCCTGGCGCGAGCGATGTTGGACGACCCGTACTGGCCGTTGCACGCAAGCTTCGAACTGGGCAGTCGCAGCGAAGTCAGCTTGCCGCCGCCTTACGAGTATGTCTTGCAAAACCCAGTTATCGCCGCGCACAACTGATGGTGCTTTAGCGCAGCGCGCCGGACCAGGCATGAATCCTCGCGGAAAAACAAGATTTCTAGCCAGTGTAAGTTCAAGGGGTGTTTTTTCCCGTTTGGTGTAGGGAACTCCTACTGATCTTTCGACCTTGTAACGCGAGGTCCTGGTGTGGAGCTCCGACCTGAGCGGCGAATCCGAGCGAATGTTCTCGTAGGAGCTGCGTTGCCCGTTTCGCATCGCCCCGTTCGAGCGCCTCGAGGATCGGCTCATGGAGTTGAGCTATCTGCACCATGTCGAATTCTTTGGAGGCGAGAAAGATTCGAGTTCGAATCTCGAAACCGAGTCCTTCCCAAGCACGGAGAACAAAGGCATTCTGCCCCGATTCGACGATTAGCCGATGAAAGGGAATATCGTTTTGGACGTAAGCTTCTATGTCCCCGGATCGTGCCGCGGCCAGCATCGCTAAATATCGTTTCCGCAGCGCTTGGCTATTTCCTTTAAAGCTACGGGCCCCTTTTTCTGCCGCGTAAGATTCCAAAACGGCTCTTAGCTCATAGGCTTCCACCAAATCAGTTGGCGTGACCTGCCGGACCCGCACACCTTTGTACGCTTCCGACTCGACAATCCTCAGACTCTCCAACTCTCGCAAAGCCTCGCGCACGGGGATAGGGCTGGTATTGAGTTCCTTCGCCAAAGCGACTTCTCGTAACCGCTGACCGGGCGTATACCGACCTTTCAGAATTCGCTCGAGAATCTGTTGTTTAACTTGGTCTTTGAGAGATCGTCTTTGGACGGGCATAGCTTTCCAGCAAGATATTCTATGGAATACTTAATGCAAGGATAGCGGCGGATCCAGACGGAAAAAGTTCGCGTAGTCGGGCGATGGAAGTCTTTAGAGGCAGACATTCTTGAGGCGAGTGCTACCAACTTTAGCGCCGGTTATCGAAGAGTTTGACAAAGGCATGATTCTATATACTATAGAACAATGTCTAGTAACGCACCCGTTCGAGATTATAAAAAGATCGTCGTCTTCGGCGCCACCGGCACCATAGGTAAAGCTGTCGTCGCCGGGCTTTCGCCCAAATATGAAGTCCTCAAGGTCGGCAATCGTCAGGGCCAGTTCAAAGCTGACCTCGCCGACGCCGACTCCATAATAAATGTCTTCCAGGCCATCGGAAAAGTGGATGGTATTGTCAGTGCCGCCGGTGCAGCGAGATTCGCGCCGTTAGGAAAACTAACTGACGAAGATTTCCGCTTCAGTCTCGCCAACAAGTTGATGGGCCAGGTCAATCTCGTCAGGATCGGCCTAAAATATCTCAACGATAAAGGTTCGATCACCCTTACCAGCGGCATCCTGTCGCATCAGCCGATGGTGGGTGGTGCCGTCATCAGCCTGGTGAACGCGGGATTGGAGGGTTTCGCACGTGCCGCGGCGCTCGAAGCGCCGCGGGGCATTCGTGTTAACGTCGTCTCGCCACCCTGGGTAACGGAATCTCTGAGAGCATTGAACATGGACCCGAGCCTTGGCAAACCCGCGGCCGAGGTGGCGAAGGGTTACGTTAAGAGCATTGAGGGGCAAAAAAGCGGCGAGGTCATCGAAGTTTAGCCCATGAGAGCCGCAAGGAAATTGAGTACTACCACGTGGATGGCGGAGTTTGTTCGCTCATGTTTCTAATTTATCAGCCAACCCAAAATGAATCGCAGAACGTTTATCACCACGAGCACGGTAGCCGCCATTGGCTTGGGAATTAACTCAATCCTCACGGACCGCGCTCAAGGAAAGGACACTATGACAAACTCAACGCAAAGCTTCTGGCCCGATCAGGCCCGACTGGTCATCTCGATCTCGATGCAATTTGAAACCGGCGCTCAACCGGATCGCGGAGCTGGCAGTCCCTTTCCGCCCATTGACCCGAAATACCCCGATTTACCGGTGCAGAAGTGGTATGAGTATGGTTTTAAGGAAGGCATCCCTCGGCTGCTTGATTTGTGGGATCGGGTTGGCATTAAGGTGACGTCTCACATGGTCGGTCAAGCTGTCGAAAGACACCCGGAACTGGCGAAAGAGATTGTCGATCGCGGACATGAAGCGGCCGGGCACGGCCAGACCTGGGAGCCACAATACTCCATGACTCCCGAGCAAGAACGCGCCGGGTATCAGGCCAGCATCGACACCATCCAAAGGGTTACGGGTACTCGGCCGATTGGTTTCAACGCCTTCTGGCTGCGCGGTACACCGAACACTTTGGGAATTCTTCAAGACCTGGGCTTCATCTATCACATTGATGATATCAGCCGAGACGAGCCGTTCACGGTGACGGTAAAAGGCAAACCTTTTGCCGTCGTACCTTACACGATTCGCAATAATGACATCGTGCGCTTTGATTCACCGGCCACGACCAACGAAGCTTACCTGCAGGATCTGAAGGATGATTTTGATGTCCTCTACGCGGAGGCTGTCGCCCACCGTCGGATGATGTCGATCAGCACGCATGACCGGATATCCGGGATTCCGGGACGCGTTAAACTGATGGAAGAGTTTATCAAATATGCTCAAAAGCAGAAGGGCGTCGTCTTCATGCGCAAAGACGAGATTGCTAAGTGGGCTTTGTCAGCTTCCGACATACCTCGTGAGAGCTGAGACATGCAGGTTTTAAGTCACGGATGGCCAACAACGGTCTTGTGAAAACAGGCAAAAAGATAACAAACGAACGGAAGGAAAAAAGATGTCCATAAAGAACGTCGTTTTGATTGCAGGTGTCCACGGAGTGAGCGGCCGCGCCGCCGCCGAGCATTGGAGCTCCCTCCCTGGCACGCAGGTCTACGGATTTTCACGTCGCTCCGCGCCTTTGCCGGCGGGCGTGGAAGCGATCAGCGGGGACCTGCTCGACCGGGGCGATCTGCAACGAAAGCTCGGACAGATCAGCGGGATCACTCATATCGTGTTCGGCGCTTATATCGAAAAGCCGACTGCGACCGAACGAAGCGAGGTCAATGTGACCATCCTGAAGAACCTGCTCGATGTCGTTGAAAAGACTTCTCCCTCGCTGCGACACGTCGCGTTCTACCAAGGCGGAAAGGCCTATGGTGCCGATCTGGGTCCCTTTAAGACGCCCGCCCGCGAAGACGATCCGCGGCTCATGCCGCCGAACTTCTATTACGACCAGGAGGACTTTCTCCGTGAGCGACAACACGGGAAGGCGTGGCATTGGACCGCGCTGCGCCCGGAAGCGACAACCGGCTTTGGTCTCGGCAACCCGATGAATCTTGGGATGTCGATTGCTGTCTATGCCGCCATTTCAAAGGAACTCGGCCTCCCGCTGAGGTTTCCGGGCACGGAGAAGAGCTATGGGATTTTGTATCAAATCACGTCGGCAGAGATTCTCGCCAAGGCGACCACGTGGGCTGGCCAGTCCGAGGCGGCCAAGGACGAGATTTTCAACATCACCAATGGCGACTATTTCCGTTGGAAACACCTTTGGCCGCGCATCGCCGCGATGTTCGACATGCCGGCGGCCGATCCCATTCCGACGCCTCTTACCGTGTATATGGCCGACAAAAAGCCTGTGTGGGAGGCTATTGTCCGCAAGCATGGATTGCAGGGTCTACCCTACGAACAGGTTTCGTCGTGGCCCTTCGCTGACGCCGTTCTCCGTCTCATGGAATATGACAACATCACGAGCACCATCAAGGTTCGGCGCGCCGGATTTCACGACTGCATAGATACCGAGGAAATGTTTTTGAAGTTTTTCAACGATCTTCGCCAGATGCAGGTGATCCCGTGAAGAAATAATGCTGCGGTTATTAAGAAGAAATCCACCGCGTTGCTTGCTCCTTAGGTATCAATTTAGATATGCTCGTCGCTCGCGCCTTGAAAGAAAGCCAACTGATCCGGCGTCTGCCCATACGCGTCAACTTAAGGAGGCGAGGCGACACGGGAAAGGGCGAGTGGACGAAGGGATCTGTCGGCATGATCTTGCCCATTACGGTAGGGCGAAAACCTCGGCGCGCTCAGTAGGTACGCCCTTTCGTTATGCTTCCCGGTGCGCCGGGTTTGAGCCACTCGTCGCCCGCTGATAAATACTGTATCGGTGTACGGCTCGATTGGGTAATACACCAACATGGGTATTGGCGTTCAACACGGGTTGGAGGGGGGCTCAGAATGTGGCCTCCTTGCTTTAGCCTGGGATGAAAGTCGTATAATGCGGGCAGTCTGAAGACCTGCGTACCGATTGAGCCGGTTTTGTCACAAACCGAAGTCACTGTAATCGGCGGGCAACGTATGGCTCAAACCCGGCGCATGGGGAAGCATAACCAAAGGGCGTGCCGGCCAAAAGCGCCGAGGTTTTCGCCCTACCGTAATTGGCAGATCACGCCGACAGATCTCCTCGTCCACTCGCCCTTTCGCCGCATGGCCCATTCGCCTCGCCTCCTTAAGTTGACGCGCATGGGCGTCTGCCAGACGACGTCATCATTATATGCGAGAGGGTACACGGGGTCGGTTTGATCAGCGTCGACAAGCGACGGGTTAAAAAAAGAGGCCAAGTCACTCGATCTCCGACCCGTTGCCTAGGACGTTCACGGCGATGCCATCCGCGAGGCCAGCCGGAGGACTGATGATAATCTGATCCGATTCCGACAAACCTCGGGAGATTTCCAGTTTTGAGCCGAGATCGCGAACAATAGCAATTCTTCGGATCTCGACTGTCCCATTCGGACGGACCACGCCAACCGAGGGTTTTCCTGATGTGAAGAACAATGTTGCCGCGGGGATCATAAGGTCACCGTTAATATGGTCGATCTTCAGAGTGACCTGGACATAGGCGCCCGGGAAGAGTTCGCCTGTTTCATTGGGCACTTCCAGTTCAGTCAACAGTCTTTTGGCGGTCGGGTTGATCGCCCGAGAGCCGACCCTATAACCCGAGCCGCAAATTTTCGTCCTGCAACTCGTCCAACCGTAAGATCGGCCTCGGCACCTACTTTCACAAATTCCGTTAAGGGTTCTGGTACATCGACGTACACACGCGGCGGCGAAATCCGTGCCATCTGGAAAAGTTGGGTTCCAGAGCCCAAGGGGATGTATGCACCAATATCCGTATTTCGCGCCGTCACAATTCCATCGAATGGAGCCCGGACGATCTTAAACGCTTCCAGGGCCTCCAGCCGATTCACGTTAGCCTGGTCTGCGTTTACCGTAGCCTCATTTTGTCCATAGTTATCGGTTGCAGTGTCGCGGTCCTGTGCGGAAATAACTCTTTCCTGAAAGAGATACTGGAAGCGCTGGTACGTTACCTTCGATAGATCACGCGTTGCTTCTGTCACTTTGAGTTTGGCCTGTGCTTGCGCCAGCTCCGCATCGACCTCCGGGGTATCAATCTCGGCAAGAACAGCTCCGGCCTTGACCTCAGACCCGATATCAAAATACCACTTCTTCAAATAACCCTTGGTCTGGGCGAATATCGGTGCGTCGGTGTATGGCATCGTCTGACCGGATAACTGAAGTGATATCACCTCGGTGGCCCTGGTCGGGTGGACTACCTGCACCATCGTGCGGGCAGCTTTATCCGTGAGTTGATGAAGTTCGATGGTGCTCGCTTTCCGGGAATAAATTCCCTGAAGCGCAACGCCGATGAATAGCGCGCCTCCGGCAAGGAAGAAGAGCTGGAGGCTGCGCTTGATTTTTTCAGGTTTACCGGGTGATTTGCCGGGCAAACATCCTGTTTCCTTCAAGGCGTCCTGACTAACTATTATTTCTGAGGTATTATTCATCTTGAGATCCCTTGGACGTTAGTCCATTTAATCTTGCATTTCGGATTCGCTAACTGCCTCGAGCGAAGATTTGCTCGTTGGAGATCTCTTACCTCTTCTGATGATCATGAAGACGGTCGGAACAAAGAACAGTGTAGCCCCGGTCGCGAAAATCAGACCGCCAATCACTGCTCGACCTAACGGAGCGTTTTGCTCGCCGCCTTCACCGAGACCTAATGCCATCGGAACCATTCCGATGATCATGGCCACCGCCGTCATGAGCACCGGCCGGATACGAGCATAACCAGCCTCGAGCGCTGCCCGGTAGGGGTCATGATACTGTTCAAGCTGTTCATTGGCGAAGGTGACGACCAGAACGCTGTTTGCCGTGGCTACTCCCACACACATAATCGCGCCCATTAAGGCCGGCACACTCAAAGTCGTGCCTGTTACGAACAGCATCCAAACGATCCCGGCCAACGCGCAAGGGAGAGCCGTGATGATGATAAACGGTTCGGTCCAGGATTGGAAATTCACCACCATCAACAGGTAGACCAGCACCATTGAAAACACTAAGCCAAGGTACAAGCCGATGAATGAATCGTGCATGGTGCTGACCTGCCCCCGAAGATAAATGAAGCTTCCTCTGGGTAGGTTCTTTTTTGAGGCGTCAATTAACTTCTGTACCTGATTGGCAAAGTACCCAAATCTTTGCCGTCGACGTTACCGTAGATATTGATCACAGGTCTGATGTTGTAATGATCAATGACCGGGAACGTGTTGCTCCGTGAAATCGGAGCGACATTTGCGAGAATCTGACCTTGTCCAGTTCCGCCCAGGATCGGCAGGTTCCGCAAGGCGTCGAGAGAATTCATCTCATCTTGCGGCACTTGTGCGTTAACCTGATAGTTTACCCCATTGGTCGGATCGACCCAATAGTTCTGGGCGTTCTGTTGCGACCCGGCCAGCACGCCGAGAACACTGTTAGCTACCGATTGCGCGTTAATGCCAAGGATCGATGCTTTGGTACGGTCCATCGTAATGTCCAGCTCAGGCGCATTATTCGGCTCCTGGATCCGAAAATCCACAGCACCAGGAATCTTACGAATCTGGTTCATGAGATTACTCGCGAACTGGAAGTTAGCTTCTTGATCGGCCCCGATAATCTGAACATCGATGGGGGCCGGTAAGCCGAAGTTAAGAATCTGGGCCACCATATCGGCCGGTGGGAACCAAACACTGACCCCGACAAAATCGTGCTGCATGCGAGTACGGATCGCCTGGATGAACTTATTTGTCGGATCGTGATTTTGGTTGAGCGAAACCAGAATGTCGCCGTCCGCGGCACTCATCGTTCCAGTATTATTGTACGAGGTGTTGATACCGCTATAGGGAATCCCGAGGTTATCGATAATCCCCTCGAGTTGGTTGGCGGGGATAACCTGGCGGATCATCTGTTCGATCTGATCAACCGAGCGAGCAGTTTCTTCGATGCGGGTACCGGCTTTCATCCGAACGTGCATATCGAATGCTCCGGCATCGACCGAGGGAAAGAAATCTTGCCCGAGAAAAGGGAACAAGATCATGGTGCCCACCGTAAAACCAAGCACAATTGCAATAAGCTTACCGGCGTTGCGGAGCCCGAAACCCAACAGATCGCGATAACCTTCACGAAATTTTTCGAATTGATTTTCAAACCAGCGGTGGAAACCGGAGAACCAAGAAAAAAGCGGAAACGTCTTCCTCCCTTTGCCCTGGTCTGACGCTTTATTGTGCCTCTTGATCCAATACATCGCCAATGTCGGGACCAGTGTTCGTGATAGGATGTAGGAGGCAACCATGGCAAAGATCACCGCCTCAGCCAGGGGCGAGAACAAGTATTTTGCCACTCCGGAAAGGAAAAAGATCGGAACAAAAACGATGCAGACACACATGGTGGACACTAGGGCCGGGAGGGCGATCTGAGCTGCGCCATCGCGAATTGCGTCCAACGTGGGCTTACCTTCGGCCAGGTGCCGATCGATGTTTTCGATCGTTACCGTGGCGTCGTCGACCAGAATGCCGACCGCCAACGCGAGTCCTCCCAAGGTCATGATGTTCAGCGTTTCTCCGATCGCACTGAGCACAGCGATCGACGTAAGAATTGCCAGAGGAATTGAGATCGCGATGATGAGGGTGCTTTTCCAATCGCCCAAAAAGAGGAGAATCATGATCGCAGTGAGACACCCTGCGATCACTGCCTCTCGGACTACGCCCTCAATCGCGCCGGTCACGAAAATAGATTGGTCCGAGAGCATGGAAATACCCAATGCCGGCGGCAAAGTCTGCTTCAGGTCCGGTATTTTATTTTTGACACCCTGCACAATGTCCAAGGTCGACGCGCTACCGGTCTTTTGAATGTCAAGCATTGCTGCTCGCCGGCCGTTGAAACGGGCAATGTTGGTTTGAGGAACGTTCCCGTTGAGAATGTTCGCCACATCTCGAATGTAAATGGTCGTGCCGTTCGGCTAGCTTGAGAAATCGAGGTGACCTGCGCTATCCCTCTCGGCACGCTGGCGGTGGGCTGTAGATAGATTTTCACTACTGCAATTCCGAACAGGGATTCCGATTCAATATGCTCGATGTTATCGACGGTCGTGGTAAGCACGCGTTCGTAAACCGTGGTGAGATGCTGCTCCAAATCCCTCGGCGCCATGCCAGGAAAATTGAAGATTACTGAAACAACCGGGATATTGATCGACGGAAAGATGTCCTTCGGAGTGCTCAAGATCGAAAGGACACCGGCAATGAGAATAAAAATCGCCAGTACTATGAAAGTATAGGGCCGTTTTAATGCTAGATTAACAATCCACATTTGATACTACTCCTTTGTCGTCTGCTTTTGGTTCAGGATTTTTACGGTCATGCCGTTCGCCAGGCTGTCTGAAGGATTCACGATCACCTGGTCAGCCACTGACAATCCTTGGGAAATTTCCAACTTATCTCCGAGATTAAGGCTGATCGCGATGTTGCGAATCTCCACCTTTCCGTCTGCGTCAATTACTCCCACCGTCGTGCCTTCTGACCGGAAGAGCAGTGCGTTGGCTGGGATTATCAGAATCCCGGTGTTGTCATTGACTTGCAGCATTACCAGAGCATAGGCACCCGGAAAGAGTTCACCGGTTTCGTTAGGCAGCTGCAGTTCGGTCAGTAGTGCTCGAGACGTCGGATCGATTGCACTGGCGGTGTTAGTCACCCGTCCGATAAATTTCCGGCCAGGGAACTCATCCAGAGTGAGATCTCCCTCAGTGCCGATTTTGACTAGATCGGCAAAGGCCTGAGGCAAGTTGGCATAAACGCGCAACGGCGAAGACTGCTGCATGCGAAAGAGCTGTGCGCCCGAGCCCGAAGCGATGTAATCGCCAATATCAGTGTTTCGCGCCGTGACAATACCAGTGAATGGTGCCCTGATGATTTTGAATGCTTCGAGCGCTTCAAGCTGATTGATGTTGGCCTGGTCTGCTATTACTATCGCTTGGTTCTCTCGATAGGTGTCAGTCGCAGTATCATAGTCCTGCGCGCCAATAACCTTCCGGTTGAAAAGGTCCTGCTGGCGCCGCCAGGTGACTTCCGCCAGGTGAAGCGCTGCCTGTGCCACCTTGAGTTGAGCTTGCGCTTGCGTCAGCTCTTGGTCGACTTCAGGAGTGTCAATCTCGGCAAGTACGTCGCCGGCCTTGACCTTAGCCCCAATGTCAAAATACCAGTTTTTCAGGTACCCGCTCGTCTGAGCGAAAATCGGCGCGTCAGTATAGGCTTCCGTTTGTCCGGGCAGCACCGGAATCGTAATCGCAGCTTTCTGAGGATGGACAACGGTCACCTCTGCGACCGGCTGCCAACGTTGCCGGACCGCTTCTGTTCTCGAGGGCCGCACCTTACTTCCAATCACGGCAAGCGCAATTAAGACAACAGCTCCAGCTAGAAACGGGAATTTTCTCCTTGTTTTCTCGGCCCGTTGTGGAGCTGATTTTTGTTCCGAAATTTCAACTAAGCTACCTTGGCTCATTTTTGGTTGTTTCTGGAATCGAATTGGGTGCTACAACATTCATTGATTCTCCGTCGTTGCGGATCGGTCGTTGGCTGCGGCTTTGTGTAAATTTTGAGAATAACCATCTCGGTGCGCAGTTTCTGGTCACGTTCATAGGTAACATGGGCGTTCCTGTAGGTAGTCTTCGCAGCGTTTCTTACTTCAACCGGGTTGACCTTGGACGCCCACTTGTGTGCGGCTCCTCTCGGGATTTGCCATTGAGAGTGAGGTCGAGGTGGAGGCAGCTGTACCGGCTCAACGGACGCGCAACATCGTAACCCTACGATGCTTGGTGAATTCAAATTACGAGTTTTGTCGGCTACCTGGGATTGCGCAAAGATTTCACGTAAATATTGCTGCGCGATCTGCAATTCGAACCAAAGAAGTGCTAACGTTTGCATAAACTTTTCGCTTTCCAGGCTGGTTGCGCTCTCGCGCTCGCCATCGGCTCAAGGAACATCAGCTGCTGAGATGATCTTCGACGGAACGGGCGTAGAGAATTACTTTGTAATTGCCGTTATGGTAGGTGCTGTCTACCAGTGCCGAACGCATAACGCTCGGTCGGTGTTCAACAGGTGGACAGCGTAGTCCGGATCCGTTTGCGCGATTCTCGCTCGCTTCAGCGAGGCCTAAAAGAGCAGACGCACGAACTACTTATCAATCCACTTGAAGCACCAGCCGAGCATACGAATCAGGCGGCATGTAGTCTCCGGAGATCCGCAGAAAGTGATAGTTCACTCAATTGAATAGTTCCGACTGCTTGATCTGTTCTGGCCGATGCAACAAATCGGCGCGGTAGTCCCCAAGAGACGCTCAGAAATCGTTGAAAGTTAAACTGCAAGCTGCCGAGCGTGGAATGGAGCAGGGGACAGCCATCTGTCATCTGTCAATGCGTTTCGCCTGCGTTACCAGGCAATCGTCGTACTGCGTCAAAGAGAATTTTGGCAAAGTTGTTCACCGTGGCCACTGGTTCGGAATGCTTTTTTCCGATGACATTCAATTCGAACTGGCTCTTAGATTCCTGCAAAACGTGAAAGTTGATGGCCGGACTGCGACCGCAGAATACGTTAGTGAACTTAGCAACCATTACCACGTCCTACCAATGGACCCTGATTCCATTACCTAACCTGCCTGCATGGCCCAGTGTTATCAGTAACCTCGCTTTTGCGCCCGGCACGATTGCTTACCAAGTGATTGTTACTCTAGCGGAACTCCAGACGAAAACAAGGCCGTCGTGCAGGGGAGCATCGCCTTCTTCGGTACCTACTCGGTAAACGAGACAGATAAGACCTATACCCAGCACGTTGAGAGCTGTACGTTCCCGAATTGGAACGGGACCGAGCGGAAATATTCTTTCAACATCTCCGGGGATGAACTCAACATCACGGTTATCTCTACGCCGTCCACCGGTACGGGAACCGCTCACCTGGTCTGGAAGCGCGCCAAGTAGGGATCGGTACACGAAGCCGATGGTGCGGGCTTGGGCCTAAGAGTCAATACGCAAAATGACGTATTGGCGCGGGCGTTTTTAAAATTCAATTCTTGGCATTAACAACCGTTCCGAGCGCACGTAGAGACCACCCGGTTAAAGAAAGGGAATGCTAGTTGCCTGCTTCGGATCGGGTTCGGGAAGCTTGGAATATTCATTAATCCCCCCGGTGATTAACAAAGGGGCGGCTGAACGCCTAAAGGGTGTTTCCTCAAGAATCTGAAGCAGAGCAGCATCGATCTACTACAGCCTCGCCCCGGATTCTTTGAGCCCGGCGGCGTGAACAGTTGGCGTGCTCCCCCAATCCGCCGGATCACGCCAGGAATGCCAGGTTCAATTCGAGGCGAATTCCTTGGGAAATTCCTGAAAGTAGCGGAGCGCTATGCGGAGCTTGTACGCGATGCTACCGATCGAGTTTCGGTCGATATCGAGGGACAGCCGGTGAAGTGGAGAGTAACCGCAGGAGGTAAACGACGCGATGGTTGAGTTTTTGCAGCGACTATAACAGTCTGTTAAAAGGCAATTCAGTGCGACGCTGCGCAGTCGACCGGCTTGTCTGGCCGGTTAGGGAATAATCGAACTCAGGGTAGAAGTCCGTCAGAAGTCCCTTAACGATCCTGACCAAGTAGTGATCAGCACGTTCGGGGGGGAATAGTAATTGCAGTGGCAGGGAATTGAATTCCATTTCGCTCGACGAGAACCCGGACCGCGGATTGAGGCTGCGAACCACTTCCGAACACTATAGTGATTCGACCGCGCGGCCGACACCGGGCGTTGGACATCTATTGGTCAACGTTTACGTACAAGTAACCGTAACGGCGCAGGATCCGGATAGCAGTCAGCTGCTCCGCGACTTCGGAAAAGTTTTCGTCGTAGCGCGCCGAATTCTTCAGTGGCCGGCTCCCATTGCCATCAAGATGAACAAAGCGAAGCCGACTAACACGATGACACCGACAACCATCCCGCAGGCCCAGTCGAAGTTCTCTTGCTCGGTTCGCTGCGCTTCGGCTCTGATTAATCGCTCCAGCTCTGCTTGCAGCTTCGGATCCATTGGCTGACTTGAATTGGATAAAGTCA
>Ga0209647_1002069_pt1 | contig 16489 bp, 14 predicted proteins | sample GraSoi_2013_60cm_FD_185827 | JGI IMG/M metagenome (GOLD analysis project Ga0209647, IMG submission 185827) | Grasslands soil microbial communities from the Angelo Coastal Reserve, California, USA - Sample 9_17_2013_60cm (SPAdes) (version 2) | ecosystem: Environmental > Terrestrial > Soil >...
CTCGGCAACATGCTAGGGCAGATGGATCATGCACTCCAAGACTTTCAGCACAGTGCTGCGCAGCGAACATTGAAATGGGATTTGCAGCACACGCTCTGGATCCGCGATTATCTCCAGCATATCGCAGTACCAGAACGACACGCCATTGTTGAGAACTTCGTGGAGCAGTTCGAGGCCCATGTTTTGCCCGTGCTGCCGACCTTGCGTCAGAGTGTTATTCACAACGATGCCAATGATTACAATGTCCTGGTGAGTCCCGCCACTATCGGAAGTGAACCGCTGGTCAGCGTAATCGATTTTGGCGATATGGTGCACACGTATACGGTCTGTGAACTCGCCATCGCGGCCGCCTATGCGATGTTGGGCAAGAACGATCCCCTCAGTGCCGCCGCGCAGGTTGTCGCTGGCTACCATGCCGCATTTCCTTTGAGCGAGGCAGAGTTGGAGGTGCTCTACCCATTGATTTGTAGCAGGCTATGCATCAGTATAGTCAACTCGGCCTATCAACAGAAAGTGGAACCAGGCAATGCTTATTTGACCATCAGCGAAAAGCCAGCGTGGACCCTCCTCGAACAGCTCGTAAATATCCACCCGCGGCTGGCTCACTACACATTTCGCCATGCCTGCGGCCTGCAGCCCTGCCCGAGCACCACCGCGCTTGTGCAGTGGCTGACAAACAATGCTGATACCTTCAGCAGCGTCGTTGAGCCCGATCTGCGCGTTGCTCACACGGTTATCTTTGACATGAGCGTGGGCAGTCGCGAGCTGGGCAATTTGCTGAATGTGTCCGACCTGGCATGGTTCAACCAGCATATTTTCGAGCGCATGAAAGCTGCGCAGAGCAGTGTAGGTATTGGCAGGTATAACGAGGTGCGCCAGATTTATACCAGCGATACCTACAGAGTGGAAGGCAACAATGGTCCCGAATGGCGCACGGTCCATGTGGGTCTCGATATCTTCATGGAGCCGGGTTCGCCCGTGCTGGCACCGCTAGATGGTATTGTACACAGCTTTCACAACAATGCTGCTGCGCTCGACTATGGTCCGACCATTATTTTGCAGCATACGGTTGCTGACGGGCAGCTCACATTCTTCACACTGTACGGTCACTTGAGCATAGACTCGCTTGATCAACTAGAAACCGGTCAACCTATCCCCCAGGGCACAGCTTTCGCGAAGATTGGGAACGACCAGGTCAATGGTGGTTGGCCGCCGCACCTGCATTTTCAAATCATCACAGACATGCTCGACAAAATGGGTGATTTCCCCGGCGTAGCCTTCCCCAGCCAGCGAGCCGTCAGATTGAGCCTTAGCCCTGATCCCAACCTGATCACATGTATACCTATAGAGCGCTTTCCTAAAGAAGGATTGAGCAAAGAGCAGGTTCAACGTGTGAGATCGGAGAGGATTGGCAGGTCATTGAGCATCTCATATCAGCAGCCCCTTAAAATTATGCGCGGCTTGCAGCAATACCTGTACGACGAGAATGGACGTGCCTACCTTGACGCGGTTAACAATGTTAGCCATGTTGGTCACTGTCACCCACGTGTGGTCAAGGCGGGACAGGAGCAGATGGCGGTGCTCAATACCAACACACGCTACCTGTATGACGATCTCGTACTCTACGCTGAACGGCTGTGTGCTACCCTGCCAGAGCCATTAAGCGTCTGCTTCTTCGTATGCTCGGGCAGCGAAGCCAACGAATTAGCGCTGCGGCTGGCACGCACACACACGCGCAAGCAGGATATCGTCGTAGTCGATGTCGCGTACCATGGCAACACCACAGCCCTTATCGAGATCAGCCCATACAAGTATGAGGGGCCGGGTGGTACAGGCGCGCCAGGGTACGTCCACAAGGTGCCTATGCCTGACGTTTATCGTGGCGCATATAAGAGCAGCGATCAGCAGGCAGGTAAGAAATACGCGCATTATGTTGAAGCAGCCGTCCAGCAACACCAGGGTGAGGTGGCTGCATTCATTTGCGAATCGCTGCTGGGCTGCGGCGGCCAGATCGTTCTCCCAGATGGCTATCTCAAGGAAGCATACCGCCATGTGCGCAATGCGGGGGGCGTCTGCATTGCCGACGAAGTGCAGGCGGGCTTTGGGCGCGTCGGTACGCACTTCTGGGGCTTCGAGACCCAGGATGTTGTACCCGATATCGTGACGATGGGCAAGCCAATTGGGAATGGTCACCCACTGGCTGCTGTGGTGACCACACCAGAGATTGCGGCTTCTTTCAATAACGGTATGGAGTATTTCAATACCTTTGGCGGTAACCCCGTTTCGTGCGCCATTGGGCTGGCGGTCCTCGATGTCATTGCAGATGAGCAATTGCAGGCGAACGCTTTAGAGGTGGGGCAGCATTTGATGGACGGTTTGCGCAAGCTGATGGATAAGCATGCCTTGATAGGTGACGTACGTGGGCTGGGTCTCTTTGTGGGCATTGAGTTAGTACTGGATCGCGCAACTTTGGCACCAGCGGCGGCCCAGGCTGCGTACATCGCAAATCGTATGCGCGAGCGCGGTATCCTGCTGAGTACCGATGGACCTTTCCATAATGTGCTAAAGATCAAGCCGCCGCTAGTCTTTACGGCAGCAAATGCAGATTTCCTGGTCACCACGCTGGATGAGCTTCTGACAGAAGATAGAGCAAAAAGCTAAAGAACCCGTCGCCATCACAAATAAATATGAAAGCGCCGCAGCGCTGAGAAGTCAAGCCAGAGAGACGTAAATAGTCACCCGATATTTATTGTAAAACTCCGCCAGTATGATATACTATTCTTGAGAGTATGCTATGATTCCATAGAATATTCTATAGTACTACCGTTAGGAGAGTGTGAATGCCTTACTATTAGGGAGGGTGTTATGTCGTACCAGCAAAAAGAGACAAACACCATTTTCATCGTTGAAGATGACAATGCCAATGGCGCGCTTCTCACGGAAATTATTTTACAGGAAACCACCTGCCACGCCCTGCTACTTATCAATGCCTGGCAGGTCTTGAAGGTCGTTCAATATCAGCGGCCACTACTATTCGTACTCGACTATTACCTACCTGACATGAATGGCATTGAACTCTATGACCAGCTCCAAGTCATTGAAGGACTGCACGACGTGCCTACGCTTATCATAGGTGCCAGTCTGGAAACACATGAACAAGAGATCGAAAAACGTGGGCTGGTTGCTCTTGCCAAACCATTCGAGCTGGACGATTTTCTCGCTATCATCGAAACACTTTTAGCTGCTACTATCCGAACAGCAGATCAGAGCGCACTCATCTATCAACACGGACAGCTAATCTAGCCTTATTTTGAGACGAGGATTTGCGGCCTGCCATAAATCCTCAATTTTTATCCCTGGAAGTAATGAATCTCATCCTTTTAGCGGGCGGCTTGACATGAGTCGAGTTACTTTTGTATACTATTTGTAGTTACACATACGCTCTTACACAACTGAACACATGCAGTATCGACTGCTCTCATCCAGAGAGGTGGAGGGAAACGGCCCGATGAAGCCCGGCAACCCCCCTGCAAATATATTGCGGGAAGGGTGCCAATTCCGGCGGAACATTCCGCAAGATGAGGGGAATAAGCCATAATACGCTAAGACCCCTGAAATCCAGGGGTCTTTTTTTACCCTCTGCCGTTAGCTACTACTGTGACCTTATTGATTGTGCGAATATACATCTAACCATAGTACTTACTTGCTTTTAGCAGGAAGGAGACCGCCTTTGAGCAATTTTATGAAAAGCCCTAAATCACTTTTCACCAGCGAATCGGTGACCGAGGGTCATCCCGATAAGCTATGTGATCAGATTTCAGATGGTGTCCTTGACGCCATTATCGCCGAGGACCCGCTAGCGCGCGTTGCCTGCGAAACCGCAACCACCACCGGACTTGTACTGGTAGCTGGTGAGATAACTACCTCCGCCTGGATTGATATCCCTGCCATCGTGCGCAAAACCATCGAGCAAGTCGGCTATATTAATGCTGACTATGGTTTTGATTATCGTACCTGTGGCGTGGTCACATCAATCGGCAAACAATCCCCTGATATTGACCTGGGCGTCAGTCGCTCGGCCGAGGTGAAAAGCAGAGATATACTGCTGAACGACGATGAATTAGAAAGCATTGGCGCTGGCGACCAGGGTATGATGATTGGCTTTGCATGCAACGAAACTCCCGAATATATGCCTCTCACCATTAGCCTTGCGCACAAACTTACTCGTCAGTTGTCACAAGTGCGTCGTAAATCATGGGGTGGCATTGGTCCCATGGCCTACCTGCGCCCGGATGGCAAGAGCCAGGTCACCGTCCAATATGAATATGGTCAGCCTGTGCGCGTCGACACAGTGGTTATCTCAACTCAACATGCCGACTATGTCGCCCAGGAGCAGATTCGCCAGGATGTCATCGATCATATCATCAAGCCTGTTATTCCCGCTCATTTGCTCGATAGCAACACCAAGTTTTTTGTTAACCCCACTGGTCGTTTTGTCACAGGCGGCCCCATGGGCGATGCCGGGTTGACCGGACGTAAAATTATCGTTGATACTTATGGCGGTATGGCTCGCCATGGCGGCGGTGCTTTCAGCGGTAAAGATCCGACCAAAGTTGATCGCTCGGCAGCATACGCGGCACGCCATATCGCTAAAAACGTTGTCGCGGCAGGCCTGGCCGACCGCCTGGAGTTACAGATTGCCTACGCTATCGGCGTAGCTCGCCCCGTCTCCCTCTTCGTCGAGACATTTGGCACCGGTAAAGTTTCCGACGAAGAAATACTGCGCCTCATCAACGAGCATTTTGACCTGCGTCCTGCAGGCATTATCCAGTCCCTGGACCTGCGGCGTCCCATCTATCAGCCTACCGCTGCCTTCGGCCACTTCGGCCGCACCGATATTGACGCTCCCTGGGAAGCGCTCAATAAGGTGCCCATGTTGGGCAAAGGTATAGGGGCTGGCGTCGAAAGGGCCACCGAAGCTTAAGAGATTATCTTGTGCTGCAATGAATAGTGTTCGGCCCTGGTTATTATGCCGGGGCTGAGCATTATCCATTGCAGTACGGCATTATTTTCCTGCCTCGCACTTGCTCTCATCGCGTATAATTATTTTGTTGTGAAAAACCGTACTATAACTACTAACACATGAGCCAAAGAAAGAGAGCATAGCGCGATGGACTTTACGCTCAATGAAGAGCAGTTGGCGATTCGGGATACTTGCCGGGCATTCGCGGAACAAGAAATCAAACCAGTGGCCGAAGAGATGGATCGTACCGGTGATTTCCCCTATACCATTATTCGCAAAATGGGCGAATTAGGGCTACTAGGACTCCCTTTCCCAGAAGAGTACGGTGGTGCTGGGGCCGACTTCCTCTCCTATTGTATCGCCATTGAAGAGATTTCGCGTGGAGACACCTCCGTTGGAATTACCATGGAGGCACATACTTCGCTGGGTGCCACTCCCTTCTACCTTTTTGGCAGCGAAGAACAGAAACAGCGGTTCCTCAATCCCCTGGCAAGCGGCCAGCAACTGTGGGCCTTTGGTCTGACCGAACCTGAAGCCGGTTCTGACTCTGGAGGCACCCAGACACGTGCGGTCCTCCGCAATGGTTCCTGGCATATTAATGGCTCTAAAAGCTTCATCACTAATGCCGGCACCGATATGACTGCTGGAGTCACCATCACTGCCGTCACCGGTCAACGATCCGATGGACATAAAGAAATTACCAATATTATCGTGCCAAAGCATACCCCCGGCTACATCATTGGCAATCCTTATAAAAAGATGGGCTGGAAAGCCTCAGATACTCGTCCCCTTACTTTTGAAGATTGTACTGTACCTGAAGAGGATATTCTGGGCAAACGAGGCGAAGGTTTCAGACAATTCATGCACATCCTCGACGCGGGCCGCATTGCCATCGCTGCTCTCTCCGTTGGCCTGGCCCAGGCCTGCCTGGATGAAGCCTTGAGCTATGCCAAAGAGCGCAAGCAGTTCGGCCAACCCATCAGTAAATTTCAGGCTATACAATTTAAATTAGCTGATATGGATACAGAAATAGAATTGGCGCGTTTAATGTATTATAAGGCTGCATGGCTACACATGCAGGGCAAGCCTTTTTCCAGAGAAGCCTCGATGGCAAAGCTTTTTGCCTCTGAAACCGCTAAACGTGCTGCAGACCAGGCAGTGCAGATCCACGGTGGCTATGGCTTTATGGACGAATACCCAGTCTCACGCTACTGGCGTAGTGTAAAGGTCAACGAAATTGGTGAAGGCACCAGCGAGGTACAGCGTATGGTGATCGCAAAACACCTCGACTGCTAGTCAGCAAAAACTCAATTGCGCAAAGGAGAGACGTTGAAGAATGGACATCACCCCTACCGGCAAGGACGCGGTAACAACGCCGCACACTCGCAACCACACTGAAGCCTTTTTGCACATGTTTGAAGGTAAGCACGTTAAATTCCCCACTTTCAAGCATGAACATCCCCCTATCGTAGATGTGAACAAAACAGCTGATGAGCAGTTGACGATGGGGCAGAAGATTGCTGATAAAGTAGCTTCTACTGTTGGTAGCTGGCCTTTTATCATTACACAAAGCATCATTTTGCTGTGCTGGCTGGTGGTAAATTCTCTGGCCTGGATAAAAGGGTGGGATCCGTATCCTTTCATCCTTTTAAATCTTGCATTGTCATTCCAAGCCGCGTATGCGGCTCCGTTTGTGATGATGTCCCAGAACCGCCAGGCCGAAAAGGACCGCCTGACAGCCCAGAATGACTACCTATGTGATACAAAAGGTGAAGAAGAAATCCGCAATATCATGGATCACCTCGAGCATCAGGACACCGTCATCTTGCAGATTCTCCAGCGCATGGAAACTCAGCACAAGGAAGTCCTGTTCCACCTCAGCCAGCTTGATCCCGAAATGGCTCGGCGCTTAGGTACTGACCTTCAGCAGATCAGCGAAGAGATCATCGATGAAGGTAAGAATATTAGCGGCAATTCTTAAGCCGCATTTAGGATAAAATACAAGCTAGCCTGCAATGTTCAGGCTAGCTTGTATTTTATATTCGTTAATCCAATAGTCCAGCCTAACTTACTTCCATATCCATATCCTGTATGACAGCTATATTTGCCCTGGACAGGGGGCCTATACTCAGCATTTCTCGCAACTCATTCCAGGCATAGGCTAAGGGAGCCTGCTGGTATCCGGTATCGCCGGCATTTACCTGCAAAGTAAGGTTGCCCACTGTTGGTTCCCAGGTGGAGTGATCCCTGGAACGCACGAGTTTATGGCGAAGAGCGTAATCCAAAAACGCCTGGTCAATTTTTGTGTTGAGCGCAGAGAGAGCAGGTCGTTATCAACATAACGGCCTCCCATCGCCAACATTACTGCTTGTTGGTGAACATCCAAAACAAGATCGTCCAGTGTAAAGGGAGCAGACCCTGTACGTCCCCTCTTCACAAGAAATCCACTCGCAAGCTGCGTACAAGTAAAATATGCGCTCTGTAGCCATCCACGACGCAGTTGGAGCTCAAGTTCCTTGGCGTGCAGCGAGGGAGCCTGCTCAATTGGAGGGGCCAGGTTCACAAAGATACGTAACCGCCCGGTCGTCATGAAGTCGTAACTGATAGATATGGGGATAACACAGGTATCCGCCGGACTCCCGTTCAGGAGGCGATCCAGCACAGGTGTGAACATACTCACTTTTCCATCAGGAGAGAGTCTCCCTTCCGGGGAACCCCAGAGCGATCCTCCACGTGACAACCAGGCTGTTAGATCGGCAAGTTCCTGTTTCAGCTTGCGCAGAACAACCTGCTTTATACGTTGTCGCGCAGATGTGACAAAGATATCTACGCTGTACCAGGTCTGAAGGATCTCTTGAAAGCGCCAGGAGAGTAAGTGAGAGAGAGGTCGCGTCTTCAATAGCTGAATATCTTCACCGCTCACTATGGCTACATGTTGCAGGAAAGACAGCGAAAGAACCTCGTCGGCACGTTCATCGCCTGCTGTCTCAAGCCAATTGCGTATCCACACCTCGGCGGGCCGAATATGGATGTTCTCCAGCGGATGTAGACCCCACTGCGACAAAATCGCCTGCAATGAGAGCGGGCGCAGGCAGCGAGCTAATCAGCGGGGATGCCTGATTATACGTCCCAGGAAGCCGCGCGAGAAGGCATCGCTGCGCAAGGCGAAGTGTACATCACCTATCAACGCACGCCAGCCACGGCGGGCCAGGATAGGTGGAACCTCAACCAGTGGATCAAGATCGCGCTTATGTGCCATTGCGAAAAAGGTGGGTTGTTTGCCCCTGGCATACTCTAATCCATGGAACTCAACATGTAGAGTGCCCGGACTACCACCCAGAAGATCCCTGCAAGCACTATCCGGCAAAACGCGGCCAACATCGACTTGATGCAATTCACGGTTCTTGCTCGCTGTGTTTCTTATGGGAGACTCACTTACTTATATATAGTATTCTACCATTATATTAGCACAAGAACTCGTCAGACGTAAAGCATGTCAAGGTGGTGTAGTTACCGCTCGCCACTATTCTTACCGTAAGGAGCTAGCCGTGCCTGGAGTAAAAAGTAAGGATGCTCAAGTTGTTCATGCTCGCGAGCATGAACAACTTGAGCATCCTTACTTTTAATATGCTACGGCCATACGTCCCTCAAGGTAGCGAGAAAGGAGGGCAAGGGGATAGCAGATGGCCAGGTAGATCAGGGCGCCGAAAATGTAGATAAACAATTTCTTGTTGGCATCGAGCAGGGGATCGGCGATGGTAGACATCTGCTGTTGTAGTTCAAGGACGGCAATTGTGGAGAGGAGAGCCGTATCCTGCACAAGGGTAATGAAATTATTGGTAAACGGTGGCATGGTTAGACGTATAGCCTGGGGCAGCACAATTCGACGCATGACCTGGCTTGAGTTTAAGCCCAGGCTCAAGGCTGCTTCGCTCTGGCCTTTTTGCACAGATTCGATACCAGCGCGAAAGACCTCAGTCAGGTAAGCTCCATAATTAAAACTCAGTCCAATTACGCCATAGAAGAACGCCGTAAAGCCATCTGGCACTAAACTATTGCTCTGGAAGACCGTCATGAACTGAAACGCGGCATTTTGCGGGTCAAAACCTGCCTGGGAAAGGACAACGCCGACACCAAAGTACCACATCAACAATTGCACAAGGATAGGTGTGCCACGTACTACCTCAACATAGGTTGTCGCCAGCCAACGTACAGGAGCAAAGCGGGAAAGACGTCCCATGGCTCCCAGGAAGCCCAGGATCATGGCAAAGACGACACTGATGACCGATAAGATAATCGTTACGGCAGCTCCCTGCAATAAAAATGGCAGGTCAAGGGCAATTGTATCCCGATAGGTGTAGAGATAATAGATGAACCCCAGGACAGCCGCAGCAAGAATTGCATAGAAAAGATAATCCAGGATCACCAGCCAACTGCGTGGCTTGCGTGTAACCCTGGGAAGTGACTCAGGAAGTGACTGCTGCATTGATATTTCCTTCTTCATTTAACTACAGAGCCGCACGCAACCGACCTTCAAAGTAACGAGCAACATATGATGTAGGCAGACTGAGCAGCAGGTAGAGAGCAATAGCGAGAGCATAGAGAGGCAGAGGATTACTGCCATGACGTGAAACCCAATAATTTAGAGTTGACGTGATCTCAGAGCCGGAAATTACGCTAACGATTGCAGAGTCCTTGAGCATGTAGATGAAATCATTGACAAAAGGTGGGATCATCAAAGGAATAGCCTGGGGCAAGACAATCCGGAAAAAGTTTTGTCCCGAGGATAGGCCCAAAGATAAGGCCGCCTCGGTTTGCCCATGTTCAACCGAGAGGAAGCCTGCGCGGAAGACTTCGGCCTCATAGGCGGCATAATTAAGCGATAATGAGGTGATACCGGCTACCCAGGCATTATCCAGGTGAGCCAGGTTGAAATTGACGAGGATGGCTCCTACACCATAGTACAGCAGAAATAGCTGGGTAATAATCGGCGTACTACGCATGACTTCAATAAAAATATTGGCAGGCGTACTCAGCCAAACGAAACGCGAGCTTTTCATCAATGCGAGAAGCAGCCCAATAAGTAGGGCCAGGGGGAAAGACGAAACACAATATAAGATTGTGCCCCATGCGCCACTGAGAAAAGCTGGAAGAGCCGACTGGATCAGACCCATAACCACTTCCTTTGTTTTTTTCACTTGTGGAAATAGTGCCTATAAGCAATATACTCCATGCCGTTCAAAAAAGTGAAACGTAGGCCCTTTTATGCCATGAGCCTACATTTCACCTGCCAGGATCTTCCCTGAAAGATAGGTATCTTAGTAGCTATACCAATGTTCAATTATTATGGCATCCTACACAATACCAATCTCAGCCTGCTGATCATTCCACAGATTCCACTTCTGGTAAATTTGCTTGAGCGTACCGTTCTTCTTCAACTCAGCAATAGCCTTGTTAATCTCGGGAAGGAGAATGGCCGCGTTGGGATTACTCTTGTTAAAGCCAACGACATACACATCGGGGAATAGGGGCTTGCCGATAGCCTTCAGCTTAGGATCAGCAGTACCGCCAGGGCCAGCGCCTTCAACATAATACGTCACAATTGGCAAGTCCACCATCATAGCGTCGATCTTTTTCTGTTTGAGGTCATCAAAAGGCAAATTGCCGTCATACAACTTTGTGGTAATCTTGGGATCTGTCGCCAGATCATCCGCTGCCTTATAGCCGGTACCTGTACCAACGGTCATACCTTCTAAGATGCTCAATGTTACAACGCTGGCCTTGGTGTATGAGCTAAAGCGACTATCGTCGGCCCGTACTACGATCTGCTGGCCGTAGCGATAATAGGGATCGGAGAACAATTCTGTCTTCTGGCGGTCAGACGTGATTTCCCAACCATTCATGGCAAAGTCGAACTGGTTCGCCAGCAGGGCCTGCTCCAGGTGTCCATAGTCGGTCTCTACCTGTTTGGGCGTAATACCCATGAGATTAGCCATAGCGGCCGCGATTTCGACCTCGAAGCCAACCAGGTTATTGGGGTTAGCGGGATCTTTAAATACATAAGGGGCGCCGGACACAAAGTCTGATCCCCACTGTAGCTTACCAGGTACCTTGAGGCCCTTGCTATCTATTTTTGTGACACCAGGGGTCGTCGCAACTGTACCTGTGGCAACATTGCCTCCACAGGCAGCAAGGAGAGCTTCTACGCTTCCTCCCGCGATAACCAGACCTCCGGCACGTCTCAAAAATGTGCGCCTGTTTAATTCTAGATTCATCGTGCATAATGCCTTTCTGATCTGATGATCTTCCTGAAAATAATGGTTCATCTCACTCTATGGTAAAACGGAGAGCACACGCTCCAAAAATACCTGCGTACGCTTCTCACGGGGATGTTTAAATATTTCTTCTGGATCTCCCTGCTCGATAATTGAGCCATCCGACATGAATACCACCCGATCAGATACGTCTCGTGCAAACTGCATCTCATGGGTCACAACGACCATGGTACTGCCTTCGTAAGCGAGGTCCTTCATGACTTTTAGAACTTCGCCCACCAGTTCGGGATCAAGGGCAGAGGTTGGTTCATCAAAAAGCAAAGCTCGCGGCTGCATGGCTAAAGCGCGCGCGATAGCTACACGCTGCTTCTGCCCGCCAGAGAGACGACTAGGGTAAACGTCGCGTTTCTCGGAGAGACCCACCTTGACAAGCAATTTCTCACCCAGGGCTACAGCCTCAGCTTTCGGCATTTTACGCACAAGCAGGGGTGCTTCAATAATATTTTGCAAGACGGTCATGTGAGGAAATAAATTAAAATTCTGGAAAACCATGCCAAGTTCACGACGAATGGGGCTGAGCTGTTTAATCGATAAATTGGGGTCAAGCTGGTGGCCGTGGATGTTAATCTCTCCGCCGGTGGCTTTCTCCAGACCATTGAGGCAGCGGATCAGAGTACTTTTACCGGAACCACTAGGGCCAATCAGTGCAACGACTTCGCGTTTTCGAACCTCAAAGTCAATATCTTTGAGAACATGTTTATCACCGAAATACTTATTAAGCCTGGTAGCACGTATGATCACTTCATCTTCAACAACACTTGTTGGCTGGGCTAGAGAACCCGAATTGCTCACAGCAAGTGTCTCATTCAATATACTTTGATCGGAGTCCATATGAACCTCCTCTACTGACTGCATTTTAAGGATTGGCAAATGAGGGCACCAAAAATGCAGGTGGGATGTCGTCACCAAGTATAGTCATCATCAATAGAAGTGTCAAGCATTGGCACAGGTAACTTTTATGTATATCTCACAACAACGTGTTATACTGTCATCAGGGCGCACCACGTTAACGTCTTTTTCTTTAGTGCATGTGAGCGAGCAAAAGTATGCCTTTTCTGTCAACTCCCCATACTACTCTTTACTACGACATTTTAGAGCCAAATTTCACTTTACCACAGCATACTACACAAGAAGTACTACTACTGCATGGTTTCGCAAGTACACCGGTAAGTGATTTCAGTGGACAACTTCCCTCTCTGCGCACTCGCTACCCCACTACGGCACTGACTTTATCGGTATACCGCCCTCGCCGCCCGTAGCACAGCAGCAAAAACGCTCATTTCTGCTACTGTGGGTGGGGCTGGTTATAGCTATCCATCCTGCTCTTTCTCTCAGCTGGTCTGTTTTACCTGGCTCGCTCTTTTTGCTGTCAGCCAGGAAAAGCCGACATTGTACGCTTTGTGCCAGTGACGCCAACATCTGGGGCGACAGCAACACCAACAGCACGCCCCCTATACTGCCCAGGACATCCTGAACGAGATGATCGCACATAATTTGCCTGTGGGTGGCTCTGCATATGGGGTGTCTCTCGCATACTTTTTACTGACCCACTCTACAACAACGCTGTAAATGTTCCTTTTCAGAGTTCCGTGATATGGAGTGTCTATGCAGGGCAGACAAAAGCAGGCTACTGCGACTCATGTGCTGGAGATCTGTCCTTTTCGGGCCACGTCTGTTCGTCGTATGAATGAAAGGATTTTTCAGATTCTTTCTGAGGAAGATCACTGAAAAGAAGGAGAAATACCCCATGAAGTACGTCCTTTTGTTCTGCGGAAGAACCCCACAGGATGCAGCCCGGTGGGAGGCAATGTCTGAGGAAGCCCATGCCCAGCGCGATGCCAGGGTTGGCCAGTGGTTCGCCGAGTACCGCTCCAAAATCGGTGGAGCAGTTCAACTCCAAGCGGCGCACGCGACGACCAGCGTGCATTTCACCGCTGACGGTCGGCCACTGGTCACTGACGGCCCGTTTCTTGAAGGAACCGAGGTGATTGGTGGCTATGCTGAGATTGACGTTGCCGATCTCGACGAGGCTCTGCAGATGGCTAAAACGTGGCCTGCGGGCGGCGTTGAGATCCGACCGGTAGCCAGCTCTGACCGATCATAACTGGTAGGAGAGCGACGAGATGCAGGAGTCAACACACGACGAGACGCATGCTGCGCTCAGCACCGTTTTCCGGGAAGAAGCCGGGAGATTGGTGGGAGCTCTCGTCCGCATTCTGGGCAACTTCGAGATTGCCGAGGAGATTGTCCAGGATGCCCTGCTTGTCGCGCTTGAACGCTGGCCAGTCGAGGGGATTCCAGCCCAGCCGGGCGCGTGGCTGGTGACCGTGGCGCGCCGCCGGGCCATCGACCAGCTGCGGCGCGATGCGCGCTACCGCGACAAGCTGGCTGCTCTGGAGTACCCGGTCGCGCAGGAGCCGGACGACCGACTCCGGCTGATGTTCACCTGCTGCCACCCGGCGCTCTCCCGCGAGACGCAAGTGGTCCTGACGCTGCGCGCGGTCTGCGGCTTCACGACCGCCGAGATCGCTCATGCTTTCCTGGCCTCGGAGTCGGCGATGGCGCGGCGTATCGTGCGAGCGCGGCAGAAAATCGTGCAGGCTGGTATCCCCTATCGCGTACCCCGCGATGAGGACCTGGACGAGCGGCTGGGCGAGGTGTTGGCGGTGCTCTACCTGATGTTCAACGAGGGCTACCTGGCCAGCGGAGGCAGCGCACCCGCGCGCCGCGATCTCGCTGAAGATGCTGCCTGGCTCGCCGCATTTGTTACGCGGCTCTACCCCAGAGAGCCGGAGGCGTTGGGCCTGCTCGCTCTGATGCGCCTGCACCTGGCACGCGTTGAGGCGCGCTTCGACGTCGGGGGAGAGTTAATCTTGCTCCCCCATCAGGACCGCTCGTGCTGGGATCGACACATGATTGCGGAAGCCGTGGCGATGATCGAGCAAGCTGCAATGTTGGGACGTCCGGGCCCCTACCAAGTGCAAGCTGCGCTGGTAGCCTGCCATGCCGAGGCGGCTTCGTGGCAGGCTACGGACTGGACGCAGATCCTGGCCCTCTACGATCTCTTGCTTCAGATGACGCCCTCGCCAGTCGTGCGACTGAACCGAGCAGTCGCGCTGCGCTACATGGCCGGGCCAGAAGCAGCGCTGGCTGAGGTCGAGGCCCTTGCACGCGATCTCGACGGGTATCACCTCTTCCACGCCATCCGTGGAGAACTCCTGCTTGAACTTGGCCAGCGTGAGCAGGCCCAAGCAGCCGAGTTGCGGGCGCTCACGCTGACTGGCAACTGGGCCGAGCAGTCTCTGCTCCGGCACCGACTTTCTTCTGCTTCTGCCGAGTAGGTGGTACAAGACGTGTGTCCGCCGCGAGAGGCAAAGAGCGAAAGGGCACAGAGAAGTGCCTCCTTTTGCCCTCCGCCACCCCATTCATGGCGTTGTTCGGACGTAACCGACTGCCTCATCGTTCCACCCTCAGTCGTTTCCTGGCCACCTCCACACAAAAAAACAATGAGCTGCGCCGCAGGCGTAGCGAGTTAAGGCAGCAGCGCGGAAGAATACAAGAGGTCAGCTACGTGATGCTGGTTATCCACTCTTTGAGCACGGCGACCAGTTCCTCTGGCTCTTCCATAAATACCATATGACCGGAGTATTCAAAGACATGCAGTTGGGCATGAGGAATATTCCGAGCCATCTCCTCTGCACCTGCCATTGGGGTTACCCAGTCGTAGCGCCCCTGGAGAATAAGCGTTGGTATGGTAATCTCGGTCAGGCGCGGACGCATATCGTATTCCTTGCTCAATGTGCCCATCATATACGTTGCGATATCCATGTTCACCATGGGATTGTCAAATAGTTCACCAATATACTCAGGCTTAAAACCCTGGTGCCAGTAATAAGGCATAATCTCTTGCTCAAAACGCTTCAGCTCTGCCTGAGTAGCTGTTCCTGTCGATTCACGATAAGCAATCTCGCGCAATTCTTTACCGCGCTCACCACCTATCATATTTTCCAGCGTTTCAAGATCATAACCACCGGTCCAGGCCGGTGAGGTATCAAAGAGCACAATACCTGCCGCGAAGTCAGGGTGGCGAAGAGCGATAGTGAGAGCGACGAAGCCACCAAATGAATGACCAAGCACAAGAGGATGCTCAATATCCAGGGCATGGCAGAGAGCCACGACATCATCGGCCATAATACCTAACTGGTAATACTCGTAACTGTGGCGTGTCGAACGACCACAACCACGCTCATCCACATAGACCAGTTGGGCGACTTCGCCAAGGGGATCAAGCCAGGGGCGAAAAAAGGTGTGATCAAAACCTGGGCCACCATGTAAGATAATAAGCGTTGGTTTTTGACGAAAGCCTGACGCCGCATCTAAACCACTGCCAATTACATCAAAAAAGAGTTCCGTGCCATTTACACTTAGTTTCATAGTTCCTCCTTTGAGGCAATATCCTGCTCGTCAACACTTTTCAATAGCTCTTCTGCAACAGAAGGATGATTGCCATTCGTGCGATTGCGCACACGCACAAGACGTTGCCATCCTTTATCTGTACGTATCTTAGCCCCCAGGCGTACATACAAGAGTGAACCCAGCAAAAGTGACTCGACAATGCCTACACCCGCAGCAGCCAGGGGAATGGCGAGTACCGCGTGCGAGCCGGTAAAAAGTTTGAGGAACAGGACAAGGAGACTCCAGCGTATCGCAAAGCCAAGTATGTTGACGAACATAGGCGTGCGAGCATCTTTGAGCGCATAAAAGCCGATCACGAGTAGGCCAGCCACGGCCATGCCAGGCAGCGCCACAGCATAGCCGAGCAGCGCAGTGCCTGTAACAGCAGATGAATGTTTACCAAACGCACCATGCTGAAAAAGCAAACGAATCATGGGCTTGCCAAAGAAGTACAGCCCCAGTGAGGCGATGGCAGTGAATATCAGCGCACCCCCAACCAGCTTGATCGTAGTTATACGCAGACGCACATAACGGCCAAGTGTTGCCAATGAGGCCATCTGTGGTAGGGCCGCCTGGGCTATCGCCTGTGTCACCAGGGCCAAAGGAAAGGCATAGAGCAGGTAGGCATTGTGCGCAGCAGCCAGGCTCGCTTTATCTGGCATATAAGAAATAAAGG
>Ga0209647_1002070_pt1 | contig 16485 bp, 19 predicted proteins | sample GraSoi_2013_60cm_FD_185827 | JGI IMG/M metagenome (GOLD analysis project Ga0209647, IMG submission 185827) | Grasslands soil microbial communities from the Angelo Coastal Reserve, California, USA - Sample 9_17_2013_60cm (SPAdes) (version 2) | ecosystem: Environmental > Terrestrial > Soil >...
AGGCAGGCCGCGCATTGCTGGCCGCCGGGTTGAAGGTGAGTACCGCCGAGTCCTGCACCGGGGGCTACCTGGCCGGGACCCTGACCGACGTGCCGGGCTCTTCGAGCTGGTTCGAGCGCGGGTACGTCACCTATTCCAACGAGGCCAAGGTCCAGGACCTGGGCGTGGACCCGCGGGTCCTGGCGCGGCATGGGGCCGTGAGCGCGGCGGTCGTCGAGCAGATGGCCGCCGGTGCCTTGCGCGAGAGCGGAGCGGACCTCGCGGTGGCGGTCAGCGGCGTCGCGGGTCCCGATGGCGGTACGCGCAAGAAGCCGGTCGGGCTGGTGTACATCGCCGTGCTACGCCGCGGCGAGCGGGTGGCGGTCTCGCAGGGACAGTACTCCGGCGATCGCGGCGCGGTGCGGCGTGCGGCGGTGGAGAAAGCGCTGCGATTGATCACCGCCGCCGCGTTGGGCGAGCTGGCGGCACCGCCGCCGCCCCCGGGCAAGCCCGGACGCTGAGCCGTCGGCGCGCGTTTCGGGTGCTAGCGGCAAGATTTACCGCGCGCGCCGCGCACCCGTTATGGGATAATTCCCAGTACCCCCACAGAGGAATTTCCACGGCATGGAAGACAACCGCAAGAAGGCGCTTGCCGCCGCACTGGGCCAGATCGAGAAGCAGTTTGGCAAGGGGTCGGTCATGCGCCTGGGCGACGCCCCGGCGATCTGGGACATCGACGCCGTGCCCTCGGGCTCCCTCGGCCTGGACATCGCGCTGGGCTGCGGCGGGCTGCCGCGCGGGCGCGTGGTCGAGATCTACGGACCGGAGTCCTCGGGCAAGACCACCCTCACGCTCGCCTTCGTGGCCGAGGTGCAGAAGCGCGGCGGCACGGCCGCCTTCGTCGATGCCGAGCACGCCCTCGACCCGGCCTACGCCGAGAAGCTCGGCGTCAACATCCAGGAACTGCTGGTCTCCCAGCCCGACACCGGCGAGCAGGCGCTGGAGATCACCGACATGCTGGTGCGCTCGGGCGGCGTGGACCTGGTGGTGATCGACTCGGTCGCCGCCCTCACGCCGCGCGCCGAGATCGAAGGGGAGATGGGCGATCTGCAGGTGGGATTGCACGCGCGGCTCATGAGCCAGGCGCTGCGCAAGCTCACCGGCAACATCAAGCGCTCCAACGCCATCGTCATCTTCATCAACCAGATCCGCATGAAGATCGGCGTCATGTTCGGGAGCCCGGAGACCACCACCGGCGGCAATGCGCTCAAGTTCTACGCCTCGGTGCGCCTGGACATCCGGCGCATCGGTGCGATCAAGAACGGCGAGGAGGTCGTGGGCAACCAGACGCGCGTCAAGGTGGTCAAGAACAAGGTCGCGCCGCCCTTCCGCGAGACCGAATTCGAGATCATGTACGGGCAGGGCATCTCGCACGAAGGGGAGCTGATCGAGCTGGGCTCGACGCACGGCATCATCGAGAAATCGGGGTCCTGGTACAGCTACAAGGGCGAGCGCATCGGCCAGGGCAAGGACAACGCGCGCGTGTTCCTGCAGTCGCACAAGGACATCGCCAACGATATCGAGACGCAGATCCGCGTCAAACTCCTGCCCGTCAAGCTGCGTGCCGAGCCTGAGGAAAAGAGCGCCTAAGCGCCTGCCCGCCGCGGAACTGTCGGACGCCGCCGCCGCCGAACGGGTGGCCGTGGGGCTGCTGGCGCGCCGCGACTATGGGAGCGGTGAGCTGGCTGGCAAGCTGGTCGAACGCGGCCTGGCCGCCCCCGTGATTGAGGCCCTGATTGTGGAGCTGAGCGCGCGCGGGCTGCTCGATGACGAGCGCTACGCCGGGCACTTCGTCGCCTATCACAGCGCGCGCGGGCAGGGTCCGGTGCGCATCCGGCGCGATCTGGGCCAGGCCGGCGTCGCCGCCGCGCTGATCGAGGCCGCGCTGGCGGGCAGCGACTGGGCCGGGATCGCCCGCCAGGTGCGCCGCCGGCGCTTTGGCGCGAAGGCCCCGGCCAGCTGGGCCGAGAAAGGGCGGCAGGCGAGATTTTTGCAATACCGCGGCTTTACCAACGATCATATCCGCTCTGCCCTCGGGCCCGATTTCGATCCGGATTCATGACAGCCAAGACTCCGCCCTTCATGAGCGCGGCCGACGTGCGGCGCGCGTTCCTCGAATTCTTCCGCGAGCGCGGCCACGTCATCGTTCCCTCCGCCTCGCTGGTGCCCGGGAACGACCCGACGCTGCTGTTCACCAATGCGGGCATGGTGCCGTTCAAGGACCTGTTCCTCGGCAAGGAGCAGCGTGACTACCGGCGGGCGGTGAGCAGCCAGCGCTGCGTGCGGGCGGGCGGCAAGCACAATGACCTGGAGAACGTCGGCTACACCGCGCGCCACCACACCTTCTTCGAGATGCTGGGCAATTTTTCCTTCGGCGATTATTTCAAGCGCGAGGCGATCCTGTTTGCCTGGGAACTGGTGACGAAGCAGTTCGGGCTGGATCCGAAGCGGCTCTACATCACGGTGTACCGCGATGACGATGAAGCCGCCGAGCTGTGGGTGAAGGCGGCGGGGGTGGCCCCTGAGCGCGTGACGCGCATGGGCGAGGAATCGAATTTCTGGGCCATGGGCGACACCGGGCCCTGCGGGCCGTGCTCGGAGATCTTCTACGACCATGGCCCAGGGATCGCCGGCGGTCCGCCCGGCTCGGCCGAGGAAGAAGGAGATCGCTACGTCGAGATCTGGAATCTCGTCTTCACGCAGTTCGATCGCGCGCCGGACGGCACACTCGCGCCGCTCCCGAAACCCTCGGTCGACACCGGCGCCGGGCTCGAGCGCCTCGCCGCGGTGCTGCAGGGGGTCCATTCGAACTACGACATCGACCTGTTCCGCGACCTGATCCGGGCCGCCGCCGAGGCGACCGGCACCAGCGATTTGTCCTCGCCGTCGCTGCGCGTGATCGCCGATCACATCCGCGCCTGCGGGTTTCTGGTCAGCGACGGCGTCGTGCCTTCCAACGAGGGTCGCGGCTACGTGCTGCGCCGGATTCTGCGCCGCGCCGTCCGCCACGGCTACAAACTGGGCCAGTCCCAGGTCTTCTTTTACAAGCTGGTGCCGGTGCTGGCGCGGGTGATGGGCGAGGCCTATCCGGAGCTGCTCGAGCGCGCCGGGCCGATCGCGCGGGTGCTGAAGGCCGAGGAAGAACAATTTTCAGTCACTCTGGCCAAAGGGATGGCCCTCCTGGAAGAGAGGCTGGCCGAACAATCCAAATTGCCCGGCGGGCAGCAGATTGCCGGTGACGTTGTGTTCAAATTGCACGACACCTATGGCTTCCCGCCCGACCTCACGGCGGACATCGCCCGCGAGCGGGGACTCACAGTCGACATGGCGGGGTACGAAGGCGAGATGGAGCTGCAGCGGGAACGCGCGCGAGCGGCGAGCCGCTTTGGCGTCGATCTGCGCGCTGGCGAGGCGATCGATGCGCGCACCGAATTTCTGGGCTACGACCGGCTCGCTGCGGACAGCCGGATCGTGGCGCTGCGGCGCGCGGGGGCGCGGGTCGAGAGCCTGCAGCCCGGCGAGAGCGGCGAGGTGGTGCTGGAGCGCACGCCGTTTTACGCCGAGGCCGGCGGCCAGGTCGGCGATACCGGCCTGATCACCACGAAAAAGGCGGGCGGCAAACCCGGCGGCGCCTCCTTTGCGGTCTCGGACACCCAGAAAGTGGGCCGCGCGATCGTTCATATCGGCGCGCTCCAGGGCGCGGCGCTCAAGCTGGGCGATGCCGTGACGGCGCACGTCGATGAGGCGCGGCGCGCGGCGATCCGGCTCAATCACTCCGCCACGCACCTGCTGCACGCCGCGCTCCGCCAGGTGCTGGGCACGCACGTCACGCAGAAGGGGTCGCTGGTGGCGCCCGACCGGCTGCGCTTTGACTTCTCCCACTCCCAGCCGCTGAGTGCCGAGGAGATGGGAAAGATCGAGCGGCTGGTGAACGATCAGATCCGCGCCAACCTCGAGGCGCGCACCCGGGTGATGGACTACGAGCAGGCCGTCGCGGCCGGCGCGATGGCCCTGTTCGGCGAGAAGTACGAGCGCGAGGTGCGCGTGCTGGCCTTCGGTGATTTCTCCACCGAGCTGTGCGGGGGCACGCACGTCAGCCGCGCGGGCGACATTGGGTTATTCCACATCGTCAGTGAGTCCGGCGTCGCCGCCGGGATCCGGCGCATCGAGGCCCTCACCGGCCAGGGCGCGCTGGATGCGATCGCCCGCAACGAGGAGGTCTTGCGAGAACTCGGCTCGCTCCTGCGCGGCTCGCGCGATGAGCTCGGCGAGAAGCTGCGCGAGACGCTCGAGCGCCTGCGCGCCCAGGAGCGCGAGATCCGCGGGCTCAAGGACAAGCTCGCCTCCGGGCAGGGCGGGGACCTGGCTTCCGGTGCCATCGATGTGCTCGGTACCAAGGTCATCGCCGCCCGCGTCGATGGGGCCGATGGCGGGTCGTTGCGCAGTGCGGTCGATCAGCTCAAGAGCCGCCTGGGCTCGGCGATCATCGTGCTGGCGGCGGTGGAATCACCCACCAAGGTGGTGCTGGTCGCGGGCGTCACGCCCGATCGCGTCGGGGCCATCAAGGCCGGCGAGCTGGTTGGCGCTGTGGCGGCGCAGGTCGGCGGCAAGGGCGGCGGCCGGCCTGACTTCGCGCAGGCGGGGGGCAACAATCCGGCCGGGCTCGATGCGGCGCTGGCCAGCGTCCTGCCCCAGGTGCGTGCGCGGCTACAACCGTGACAATTGTGTCACGCACAGCGAGTAGCGTGGGTTCAGAGGTAATAGCCATGCTCATTCTCACCCGGCGAGTCGGCGAAAGCCTGAAGATCGGTGACGAAGTCTCGGTCACAGTGCTGCGCGTCAAGGGCGATCAGGTGCGGCTCGGGATCGAAGCCCCGAAGAGCGTCACGGTGCATCGCGAGGAACTTGCCGAGCGCCTGGAGCGGGAAGCGAGCGCCGCGCGGAGCGAGGCGGCCGGACACTAGGCGAGCGCGCCTTTACCTGACCCTGGCCCCTCAGTATCATGGCGCCCCTGCCGGCAGAGGGCGTCTTCGATCAACTTAAGCCGTTGATTCCCTTTCGCTTTCAGGCATAAGCGGAGAGATGGCCGAGTGGTCGAAGGCGCACCCCTGCTAAGGGTGTAAGGGTCAAAAGCCCTTCGAGGGTTCGAATCCCTCTCTCTCCGCCAACTTACTGGTTCAAGCCGCCTCAGTAAGTCAAATACCGTAGAAAATGCCTGATTTTGAAGGCTTTTAGATTCTCAGGGTGTCTCACTCACCCTTCAGCCACACTCTGGAATCCGGCCTGCGCGCAGGACCCGAAAGAGCGCAGAAGATGGTGGCTTGTACCTGATTGTCGTGCCGACAGGCGGTCGATATTGGCGGTACAACTGTCGCTTTGCCGGCAAACAGTAGGCGCTCGCCCTTGGGATCTATCCGGACGTGCCGATCGAGCGGGCCAGGCGTGTGACCAGGCAGTGCGAAAAATCCTGACCGCAGGGATGTATCCGTCGTCCCGGATGCTTGCAGTGTGCGACTTTCCGGCCGCTGACAGGCGAGCGGTACTGCCAACACGCAATGGGCGAACCTGCCCGGTATGTCCGTCCAGACCAGCAACGGAAGCTGCGGGCGGGTTTTCTGCATAGATCCACTGGTGAAATCCGCCGGCAACCCCGGAGGCGACCGCCTGGCTCACATGCTGCTTCGGCCGAACGGCGGAGAGGATCTCCCGGCTGTTTACAAAGAGAGCCGCGAGTTCTGGGCGATCGCGCCGCGGCTGGCGAATGGCTCCAGCGCGTCCTGCCGCGCGACTCACACGAAGAGGCCCGCGTCCGACGTCATCAAGCGCACGGCCATGGTGGCTCTAATGTACAGGCCGCAAAGGCCAATCGAGGTCGGATTATTCATGAAGATCACCACGTCATGAATTGCCGCTTGCCGCGACCCCTGCGGCATACGCCCGCAAGAAATCCTCCAGGAACTTGCGCGTGCCGTTGACCAGCTTGCCATTGGCGTCGAACAACTTGTCGGCGCCTCCGATATACGCCTCCGGTTGCGCATCCGACGTCCTTGATCGGCACGGCACACCCTTCAAGCGCTGCCACAGCGGATAGGCCGTCCGTAGTAGCCGACAGTGAAGGTGCAGAGCGGGTCGTTCGTCGGGGCTAAAAGCGCAACTGGGCTATGAACATCGTGAAGTCCACATCCTTCCCCCCGGGCTCTTGAATTGCCGATCCGCTCGCGACGTGCACATACTCTCCTTGGAGTGTGATCCAGCGGTTGGCCCGCAAGGTTGCATCCAGGACCGTCCAGCGTCCGACATATCGACCGGCCGGCCCCACTGTCTGCGCGATCGCGACAAACGGAATCAGGTACAGTGCGTCCTGCACACTCTCTTTCCAGCGCCAGGCTTCGCTCACCTGGAGCGTCAGCCCTCTCAGCGGCGCGATAGCAATGCTCGGACGCACCGAAAGCAAGTTCGCGTAGGTCGTCAACATGGACTCATCGAAGTAGAGTCCTTTCGGAAACAGCGGGTTAAATGTGTCGATCGAATTCGGATCCGCGCTTGAGCCGCCGGAGGCGCCGTCGAACCTCAGACCCACCCGCGGCTTCCAGACCGCGGGAAGCGTGAACCCCAGATCCGATCCCACGGCCCAGGCGCGGATCTCCCGTGACCCAAACGTTCCATACTGCCACGCAAGATCCGTATCAAAATCCCAGCCTCCGTTCCGCAGGGCGACTCGCGTTCCGATAGTGCGCCGCCGCTCGGATGCCACTGTGGCGCCGTAACGGGCATTCCAGTGGTTGTACGCCAACCAATAGAGCTCGATCACATTCTGCGGCTTGCCGAGCGTATGCGACACGTAGACCCCAGAAAATAGGGTGCTGGAATCGCCGCGATTATCAAATGCGTCAGCCTTGACCACGATCACGGGCCGTAAGCTGAAGGCGTCAACTTTCCAGTGTCCGGCGTTCCAAGTGAGCCGCGCACCATCGTAACTCTGTCGTAAATTGGGTCCCTCCCGTGCGCCGATAAACCGCTGCGTTGGATTGAGCACCAATTCCTGCCGCCCGACTCGGACCCGCCAATGTTCGGAGCTTTCCGGAATCACATCGATGAACAGGTTTTGTATGTTGGTCGGGCTCTGGTCGACCGGTAACACGGCCGTGCTTTTGTTGAACACGTCATGCTTGCCGATCTCGGCGTAGATCCGAAATCGCTGTCCCATATGAAAATCGCCATGGAGTAGCAGGCGCTGCAGATCGTAAGAATCCGAGCGAGTGGCGATTCCAAAGCGCGGCGCATCAAAGACGTCATATCGTTCGCGAAGCTCGCCGCCGAATGAAAAATACGACTCGCCGCTTGCCGATACCGGCAGGTATTTCCACGGCTCGGGCGGCGGGACGTAGGTGCCCGACAAGGGGTGAGGATTGTAGTTCTCGTCGGATCTCACAAGCTGGAACGGCGCAGGTGTATCCGCGGCACTGGCAGCGGCAGCGAGCAGCGTCGCCAACAGCGAGGTAGGAAGCGTTCTGTTCACGGTGTCTATCACCGCCCTGCCTGAACCGCCAGGACAAACACGAGGACGGTGGGCAGTGCGAGCGCTGCAAACCCTGCGATCGCGAAGCCGGCGGCGCCCGCTGCAGCACCCGCCGCGAAGGCAACCACTGGCGGCCAGAAGCGACCCATGCGCGACCGAATCGCTTGAGCCGCTTCGTCATGGACACCCGCCACGAGATCCACGCCGTCGATGACCAGTTGGGTCACGTTGCCCGTCATGACCGTGGTCGGCGACAGCGTGGTAAAAACCGTCCGTGACATCGCGTTCTGGATGCTCATTGCCACCACCCCGCTCAGGGCGACCACGGTCGCGATCAGCGCGTCAGCGTCTGTGAGCGGCGTCGCGAGAAGGCCAAGCGCCGTGAATGCCAACAGACAGAGAAATTCAGCAGTCAGCAGTCGCGGCGCTACATTGAGCTTGCGCCGAATCAGCGAACGCTCGTAGATGCGCGTCGCGGCGACACTCGCAATGAACACCGGAAGGGCGAGCAGCTTGGCGATGACCCCATGATGAGGCTGCACCAGCGCAGCTCCGAGAAGTACGAAGTTGCCGGTCACGTGCGCCGTAAAGAAGCCGAACAACGCGATAAAGCCAAGCGTGTCCACGAATCCGGCACTAAACGCCAGCGACACCGGGAGGTGAACCGACGCAGATCGGGTGGGCGATGGGGCGACAGTCATGTGCGTGTACTCCTCTCCGCCTGGGGTGGAGTCATCAGGATTGCCGTCAGCACGAAGCCGCCGATCAGGCCGATATGTTCGAGAAAGGTGTTCAACACCAAAGCCCGGTCCGCGGCGGGAACAGACCAGAACGTGTGGGCGATCATAGTCGCCAGCAGCGTGAACACCGCCAGGGCTCCTGCCCCGAGCCAGACTGCCCGACCCGCAATCACGAGCACCGAGCCCCCGATCTGCACGAGTATCGTCAGAGCCGCGATAAACGTTGCCGGTTCGAGGCCGAAGTGGTGCACCTCAGCGATGGCATCACCGAAATGCGCCAGCTTCGATACCCCGCTCCACCAGTACGCTGCCGTCAGCGCGACACGGCCCAGCACCGCCGTCGCGTTTGTGGCAAGTACAGTCCGAATGGCGGCGGGCGCGCGCATCAAAACACCCAGCAGGAACAGCCGAGACCATTCCAGAAGGCCGGGAGGTGCTCGCTTAGCCCAAGAGCGTGAGGCCGGTGCCCGTGAGCGTGAACGGCGCAGGCAATAGGAGTCCGCTGTACAACCGAAGCGGACTGGTAGCCGCCGAAGCTTCCAACCGGCGACCAATCCGGCATCGGGGGTGGCAAGTAGGGCGCGAGGTCCTGGTAGTCGCCATACCCGTAGACCGGCGTCCCGCCTAGCAGGGTAAGTACCGAAGTAATGCCGATGATCTCCCCCTCGGGAACGCCGAAGTAATCCTTCGAGAGCACGGCAGCATCAGCCAGCTGCCCAACCTTGATCTGCCCCTTCTTGCCAGTCTCGTTCGAAAACCAGGTGTTGGCGTCGGTCCAGAGGTGCAGGGCCGTTTCCCGATCCAGGCGGTTGGCGGCCGGGTAGAGCGTGAGGCCACCCAGGGTCTTGCCGGTCACGAGCCATGAGAGCGCCACCCAGGGGTTGTAGGAGGCAACGCGGGTCGCATCCGTCCCCGCACCGACGGGCACGCCCATCTCAAGCATGCGACGGATCGGCGGCGAGCGCTCAGCCGCCTTGGCGCCATAGCGCTCCACGAAATACTCGCCCTGATACGCGAGCCGGTGCTGAATCGCGATGCCGCCACCGAGCCGCGCGATGCGCTCGATGTTTCGATCACCGATCGTTTCGGCATGATCGATGAACCAGTGCAGACCGTTAAACGGAATGTCCCGATTCACCTTCTCGAATACATCGAGGGCACGCGTGATCGTCTCGTCGTAGGTGGCGTGCAGTCGCCACGGCCAGCGATGCTCCGCCAGCACCCGGATGACGGCCTCCATGTCCCCTTCCATGTTGGGAGGCAGCTCGGGGCGCGCCACGGGAAAGTCCTCGTAATCCGCAGCGGCGTACACCAGCATCTCGCCAGCGCCGTTGTGCCGGTAGAAGCTGTCCCCCTGTCCAGGCGTCAGCGACTTGGTCCATGCCGAGAAGTCCGCGAGTTCCTTCTGCGGGCTCTGTGTGAAGAGGTTGTACGCAATGCGGAGGGTGAGTTTGCCCTCACGATGAAGTGCCTCAATGATCTGGTAGTCCTGTGGGTAGGACTGAGCGCCGCCCCCCGCGTCAATGATCCCGGTGATTCCCAACCGATTCACTTCCCTCATGAAATGCTGGGTTGAGTTCTTCTGGTATTCCGGCGGGAGCTTCGGCAGCTTGCCGAGCGTCTGATACAGGATGACCGCGACCGGCTGAGCAACCAGAAGGCCGGTGGGATTGCCTTGTTTGTCGCGCACGATAATTGCACCCTTGGGCTCGGGAGTGTCCTTCGTGAAGCCGACCGCCCGCAGCGCGGCGCGGTTCAGCAACGCGCGATCGTAGAGATGCAGGATGAACACCGGCGTATCCGGGGCGATCGCATTGATCTCCTCGAGCGTCGGCAGGCGCTTTTCCGCGAATTGGTGCTCCGTAAAACCGCCCACGACGCGCACCCATTGCGGGGCCGGCGTTCTGGCGACTTGTGCCTTCAGCATCGCCATTGCGTCTGCGAGTGAACGCACTCCGTCCCATCGAAGCTCCATGTTGTAGCTGAGGCCGCCGCGGATCAGATGGGAGTGGCTATCAATCAATCCGGGGATGACGCGACGACCCTTCAAGTCGACTCGCTTCGTCTGCGGTCCAGCCAGCGCCATGGCCTCACCCGGTGTGCCTACGGCGACAAAGCGGCCGTCGCGCACGGCGATCGCCTGGGCTTCGGGATTGCTCCGGTCCAACGTGGTGATGCGACCGTTGAGGAGGACAATGTCCGCGTTTGCAGTCGTGTTCATGGTGATGCCTCAGTTTTGAGTGGGTTACCCACCTTCTCTGACCGGCCACAGGGGAGTTCACCGAAAACGTGCGGCTTGAGGTGTTGATGCGTCCACGTTGCGACCGACCCCTGTGCACTGAATGTGTGCTTCAGGAGGGGCGGGAGTTGCTCGCCGACCAGAATTCCCAGCAGTCCCAAAAGGGCGACAAGGGGCGGAGCCGGAGAGCGCACGTTCAGCACACCGTAAATGGTGCCAATCAAGACACCGGCGGCGAGTGACACCAGGTAGATTTTCACGACGTCTTCCTCCGTTGGTTGAAAGGCTGCTCCGGCGCCTGCTCGCATACGTTCCGTTTGTTGACGGTTAGATGCTCACGGCCATGAGGGCGGGAAAAATCGATGTGAGGTCCGAGCGGCACAATCCGTGTCGGATTCATGTGCTCATGGCTCATGTAGTAGTGCCGTTTGATGTGATCCAGATTAACTGTGTCGGAGACACCAGGTGTTTGGTAAAGATCGCGCAAGTAGCGCGACAGAAAGTCGAAATCCTCCAGGCGCTGCAGGTTGCACTTAAAGTGCCCGTGGTAAACCGCGTCGAAACGGATCAAGGTCGTGAACAAGCGCCAATCTGCCTCGGTCGGGGTACCGCCAAATAGGTAGCGCGACTGCGACAGCCTTTGGTCGAGCTCATCCAGTGCCTCGAAAAGCCGCTGGACGGCGGCCTCATAGGCTGTCTGTGTACCGGCGAAGCCCGCTCGGTAGACGCCGTTGTTTACGTTGTCGTAAATGAACAGGTTGAGCGCATCGATGGCCGTTCGAAGCGCAGGTGGATAGTAATCCACCTTGTCGCACGAGATGGCACCGAACTCGGCATTCAACATGCGGATGATGTCCGCCGACTCGTTATTGACGATCGTGTGCCGCTCCCGATCCCAGAGTAGAGGTACGGTAACGCGCCCGGTATAGGCCGAATCGACGCTCGTATACAGTTGATGCAGGTATTCGTGGCCGTAAAGGTGATCTGGAAGGTCCGGGCTGAAGGCCCAGCCTTGCGCTGACATGACCGGGTTGACCACGGAGACCGAAATCGCTCGCTCGAGATTCTTGAGGGCCCGGAAGATCAGCGTCCGGTGCGCCCAGGGGCAGGCAAGCGAGACATACAGGTGGTAACGCCCCGCTTCGGCCGGAAAGCCGCTCGATCCGTCTCTCGCAATCCAGTTGCGGAACTGCGCGGAAGGCCTGATGAACTCGCCACCTGTTGAGGCGGTGTCGTACCACCCGTCCTTCCACCGACCGCTTAAGAGATGGCCCATAGCGTTGCCTTTCCGGATCTGGGTGACCCCGGATCGGCACCGACGTGTCGACGGTGCCGATCACGGCAGTCATGCCATTGCCTGGTGTGTTGTGCCTCAGGCGACCTTCCGTGACGCTGGCTGCTTATGCACCATGGTGTAGGCGTACTCGACGCCGCTGCCGTAGGCGCCACCGTGCTCCTTGACGATGGAAAGCGTCGCGTCGTAGGTCTCCTTCCGTGCCCAGTCGCGCTGCAGCTCAAGCAGGTACTGCTGCGCCGTCAGCGGCACGGCTCCCGCCTGGATCATGCGCTGCACGGCCATGGAGTGAGCCGATGCGGATGTACCGCCGCTGGCGTCCTCGACGAAATACAGTTGGTACTGGTCCTTGAGCGCGTCGAGCGTCGGCATTGTGATGCACACCTCCGTCCACAGGCCCGCGAGCACGAGCTTCTTGCGGCCGAGACGACCAACCTCATCCTTGATGCCCTTGTCATCCCAGGTGTTCATGCTCGAGCGCTCGTAGATCTTCTTTTTCGGCAGGACGTCAAGGATCTCCGGGAAGATCTCGCCGCTGAAGCTGTGCGTCTCCACTGACGTCAAGATCGTCGGAATGTTGAAGGCCTTGGCTGTTTTGGCGAGTGCAACCGCATTGTTCTTCAGGAGCTGGCGGTCGATGCTCGCTACGCCAAAGAGCATCTGGGGCTGGTAGTCGATCAGGATGAGCGTGTGATTGCTGGGGGTCAGCAGTTCGTGCGTTGGGTTGTTCATGTTCGTTTCCTTAGTTGAGGTTAAGCAGCTTTAGTGTCGGGTTTAGTGGCAGTGCGTTTACTCGGGCAAGTCGAATACCAGCACCTCGGCTGCCTGCCCCTCGGACAGCCGAATGCCCGGTGTGTCGGTGAGCTGAAGGCCGTCACCACTCTCCAAGGCAATTGAGTTCACGTGGACGCGACCGCGGGCGACGTGCACATAGGCGCGCCGCCTTGCGGCCAGCGTGAGCGAATCACTTTCCGAGCCGTCGAATAGCCCAGCGTAGACACGCACATCCTGGTGGATGTGGACCGAGCCATTGGTACTGTCCGACGAGGCAATCAGCACCAGCCGTCCACGCTTGGTTGCCGGCGGAAAGTTCTTCTGTTCGTAGCTCGGCGCAATGCCGCGGACGTTGGGCTTGATCCAGATCTGCAGGAAATGCACGGGCGCGTCCGCCGATGGGTTCAATTCGCTGTGCACTACGCCTGAACCTGCGCTCATGCGCTGGACGTCGCCAGGGACCATCACGGATCCGTTGCCGAGGCTATCACGGTGTGCGAGCTGCCCTTCCAGGGGGTAGCTCAGGATTTCCATATCGCGATGCCCATGCTCCCCGAATCCGGTACCGGGGGCGACGCGGTCCTCATTGATGACGCGCAGTACACCGAACTCCATATGCGCCGGGTCGTAGTAGTCGGCGAACGAGAACGTATGGCGGGACTGGAGCCAGCCGTGGTTCGCGTAACCGCGCTCGTTGCTGTGTCGTATGGATTGCATGGATCGCTCCAAACCGGTTGATGTGGCGCGTATACTAGGTGCGAAAAATGGTAGATAAAGGCATGAAATCAACAGAAAAGCTTCCAAAAAATCGAATCCTCACGCAGACCGGGCCAAAAACGACTCTGGATCAATGGCTCGCATTAGCCGCGCTTATCGATTCCGCCGGCTATGAGGGCGCGGCCGAGGCTCTGGACCGCAGTCAATCGTCGGTCAATTACCAGGTCGCTCGCCTGCAGGAGGCGCTCAAGTGCCGACTGCTCAAGATTCGAGGACGACGCGCTGTCTTGACCGAGACTGGCGCGGCGCTCCTTACGCGCGCTCGCGGGCTACTAGAGGATTGGCGGTCGCTCGAAGCATTTGCGCACAGCCTCAAACGCGGCATTGAACCTGTCCTGAAGCTGATCGCTGACGCCGCATTCCCCCGTGAGATACTGATCAGGACGCTTCTCGAATTGAAGCGCCGTTGTCCGACAACGCAAGTCGATCTGAGCGACGCCGTCCTCTCCGGCACGGAAGATGCAATCTTGGACGGCACCGCAGACGTTGCCATCACCGCGCACGTACCACCGGGAGTCCTCGGCGACTGGTTGTATGAGACAACGTTCCTAGCGTGCGCAAGTCCGGCTCACCCGCTGCACGGCCTGGGGCGACAGGTGTCGCGACGCGACCTCGAACGTCACCAGCAGGTTGTCCTGCGCGACTCCGGCACTCGCTCTCCGCGCGACGAAGGCTACCTCGGCGCGGAACTTCGCTGGACGGTAAGCGGCAACGAGAGTTCGCTGGCGATCATCGAGTCTGGCCTCGCATACGCATGGCTGCCGGCCAGTGTCGCGCTACCGGCCCTGGACGCCGGCAAGTTGAAGATGCTGCCGCTCGAGTCCGGAGCGAACCGCAAGGTTCCGCTCTACGTGGTATCGGTGCGAGGCTCGGACGCCGGACCGGTTGCCCGGACGGTGGTGCAGTTGCTGCACGAATTCTCGCGCAAAGACGCTGGCAGTCAAATGTGAATGCCTCCAGCGCCGAGGACCGAGGCCGTCGCCGCGCCCACACACGTCGCAGATTTGACCTGCGTTGACGAATCGAATCCGCCGCTATTGATTTCGGTCGCCCAGCCGCGAGCGCGCAAAACGCCTCAGGCGTCCCAGGGGCCGAGGTCGCCTCGATCGCGTCCACGGCGCCGTGACCGGACGGTCGCGGGAGGAATTGGCCACAACTGGAGAGTCGCCGTCCCGGACTTGCCTGTGATCCCCAGGACGGCTCAGATGCGCGTCGAACAGCGGGCTTTGGCGGCCACCGCGGATGCGGTCCAGCGTCGAAAGTCCGTTGGTACTTCTGATGGTGCATTAATTCAATGGCAAGAAATAGCCGTTGAAAATAAGCTACCTGGCGGCAGATGTGGATCCCTCTCTCCCGCCAATATTGTATATATAAATCAATGTGTTATTGAGTTATTAGCGGTAGCCTGCGGCTTCCCAGGTCCATTCCTGATTCTCAACTGCTCTCAAGGGATCTTGCTCCGTGCCGCAGTGCCTCATGTGTCTGTTGACTTACTTGTTGGTGCCAGAATTCGGTGAGCCGCACATTCCAACACCTGCCAACAATTTCTGGATTAGCGCCACAGCGCAGCGTTGCCATTTCTTCCTGGTGGGTGGCCGGTGGATCGGTCGATCGCCTGCAACTCGCAATATTGGTACCCGGTCATTACGGATCTCCTGAAATGGCGTCATAGCCTTCGGCGCACCAGAGGCGAAATGCCTCTATCCACTCTGTGCCGTCGGGTGGCGGCGTCGGTAACGGCAGATCGGTAATTGGCAGTGATTGTCGCGCGCGTCTACGCCTGAAAACCGCGACGATCTGCTCGCCGCGGTAGAGAGCAAGGCGCTCGACAGTCACCGGGACCCCGAGTACTTTCGTTTCGAAGGGCAGGACCAGGTTCTCTTCGATCATCGTGAACCAGCCCGTGATTTGCTCGGAGGCACCGAAGGCATCGACGGTCGCCTGCTCGATCATTTTGGCAAGCCTCGCCTTCGTGAGGCGCGCAGCGTATCGCTTCCTGCCGGCACTCATAGGAGGTCGTCCCGTTCCTTGAGCGAGCGCAACACCTTCTCGTCGTATTCGACCACGAGGTCATCCCAAGGCTCGCCAAGCCCGAGGGGCGCCTCTTCTCTGGCGTAACCCAGACCACGATAGCCGCGCAGGCGCTTCTGGAACATCCGCAACAGCACTGGAACAGTAAGCGTCATGCAGAGGCCGTCTTGACGTTCATACCTTGATGCCGGCGAGCCGCTCGTTGGTATCCTCGAGGCTGAACGCCGCGGAGTCGAACGAGCCGCCGATCCACTCGAGCATATTGGCGTGATCTTCATGGGCGGGATCAGCGATGGCGGCCAGGAACTCGGTGTAGCCGCTCGCGCTGCCGACATCTTCCGGTGGGCAGGCGTTTTCGCCGGCAGTGCAGCGCACGGGTTTTGTGCCCGGAGTCGGCATCACCAGATCTTCACCACGTGCGCGCCGAGCTCGGCACAGATCCTGGCGGCGAGCCTGAGATACCGCGCGTCGCGGGTCAGTTCCTTGCCGACCGCCGTGACCGCGAGCACCGGGATCCCGTAGCGCTGGCGGCCGATCTCATATTCGTGCAGATGACCGCCATGCCAACCCATTGCACCGATCAACGCCCCGTGGAGCTTGGCCAGGGTGATGTTCTCGGGGACCAGGATCCGCCGCCATACGAGCGGCTCAACATCCTGCAGCTCCACCCGCAGCTGCGCCCGCATGGCAGTGAGTTTGGCTACGCGGCGCGCGACAGCGCGAGGGGTAGCAACATGGCGACGCGCCATGGCAAGAGCTCATCGATGCGGTTGATGGGATGTTCGGCGATCCTCTCGAGGACGTGTCGCAGATACAGGTGCGGATCGATGTCGTGGAGCCGGCAGGTGCCGACCAGGCTGTACAACCTTGCGGCGCTCTCCCCGCCCGCATCAGAACCGGCGAACAGGTAGTTACGGCGGCCGAGCACGAGCGCGCGGATCGCGCGCTCAGCGGCATTATTATCGGGCATGCTATTCCGAGCATCACTATCCACGCAGTCGGATACGCCCAAGCAGTATCTTTGCGTGACCGGGATAGGGGTGCTGGGAGCATGAACAGCGGGCAGGCCGCG
>Ga0209647_1002072_pt1 | contig 16456 bp, 17 predicted proteins | sample GraSoi_2013_60cm_FD_185827 | JGI IMG/M metagenome (GOLD analysis project Ga0209647, IMG submission 185827) | Grasslands soil microbial communities from the Angelo Coastal Reserve, California, USA - Sample 9_17_2013_60cm (SPAdes) (version 2) | ecosystem: Environmental > Terrestrial > Soil >...
CGTCCGCCTGGAACTCGCTCACGCGCCGCGGCGCGGCCGACGCCGGCAAGCCGCGCGACATGGACGCGATGTCCCTTATCGGCGGCGGCCTCATCGCCGGCGAGGCGCTGGCGTTCCTGACGCTCGGTATCATCGGGCTTCTTTCGCTCACACGATGAGCCCATTCCGCAACAGCTACCTGCGCTATGACGAGCTGAAGCGCATCGTCCACGACTGGGCGCGCGCCAATCCGGACATCGTGCGCGTCAGCAGCATCGGCAACAGCACCGAGGGACGCGAGCTGTGGCTGCTCGAGATCGGGCCCGAGCCGGATCGCCTGCGCGCCGCCGCGTGGGTCGACGGCAACATGCACGCGCCGGAGGTGTGCGGCTCGAGCGCTGCGCTGGCGATTGCGGAGGACGTGATCGCGCTGCATCGCGGCGAGGACAAGCTCGATCTGCCCGAGCACGTGAAGCAGCGCCTGAAGTCGATCCTCTTCTACGTGCTGCCGCGCATGTCGCCCGACGGCGCCGAGGCAGTGCTGCGCGACGGCCGCCCGCTGCGCTCGAATCCGCGCGACCGCCGGCCGCACGCCCCTGTGGCGCGCTGGATCTCCGGCGATGTCGACGGCGATGGCGCGGTGCTCTCGATGCGCAAGGCCGACCCGTCTGGCGAGTACATCGAGGATCCGGACCTGCCCGGCGTGATGCTGCCGCGCCAGCTCGAAGACAAGGGCCCGTACTACAAGCTGTGGCCGGAAGGCACGATCGAGAACTACGACGGCAGCCACGTGCCCGATCCGCACTATCTTTCGGACAACGACATCGATCTCAACCGCAACTTCCCCTACTCCTGGCGCCCCGAGGCCGAACAGGCCGGCGCCGGCCCGTATGGCTCGAGCGAGCCCGAGTCGCGCGCGGTGATCGAGTGGGCCACGCAGCACCCGAACATCTTCTCGTGGCTCAACTTCCATACCTTCGGCGGCGTCTACATCCGCCCGCTCGGCGACGCGCCCGACAAGAAGATGAACCAGGAGGACCTCGCGCTCTTCCGCCAGATCGGCGAATGGGGCGAGAAGATCGGCGGCTATCCGATGGTGAGCGGCTACGAGGAGTTCATCTACGAGCCCGACAAGCCGATCTACGGCGACATCACCGATTTCATCTATCACACGCGCGGCGTGATCGCGTACGCCTGCGAGCTGTGGGACCTCTTCGCCCGCCTGGGCATCGAGCGCAAGAAGCCGTTCGTCGATCACTACAGCCATCTCACGCGCGAGAACATGCTGGCGCTCGCCAGGCTCGACCGCGACAGCAACCAGGGACGCATCTTCCGCGGCTGGCGGCCCTTCAAGCATCCCCAGCTCGGCGAGGTCGAGATCGGCGGCACCGTGCCGCTCGTCGGCCTGAGCAACCCGCCCTACGAGGCGCTCGCCGAGATCTGCCAGCGCCAGTCGGCGATGTACCTGCGCGTCGCCGCGCTCGCGCCGTCGCTCGAGCTCGAAGTGCGCGCCACCGACGGCAGCGTCGAGATCGACGTCGCCAACTCCGGCTATCTGCCGACCTACATCCTCGACTCGGCGAAGAAGCTCGCGATGGACCAGCGCGTCTACCTGCAGCTCGAGCCGCTCGGCGGCTGCAGCATCGACCCGCGCGACGCGCGCATCGAAGTCGGGCACCTGGAAGGCTGGGGACGTGGCCTCTACAACGAGTTCCTGTTCCACGTGCGCAGCCGCGGCACGGTCTCGCGCCGCAGCGTCTCGGTCCCGGTGCGCGGCAAAGGCCGCCTGCGCGTGCGCGCCAAGGGCCTGCGCGTCGGCGAGGTGGTGCAGGAAATCGCGATCGAATGATCAACGCAGGCTGTTGATCACCGCTTCGGAGTCGAAGAGTGCTGCGGTCTTCATGCGACCCCCTTTTATCCCGTGGCGTACTGTAGCTCTCAAGGCCCCTTGACCGGTATTCCCCGATCAATTTCGCTTCTAGCTATCTGCGCCGCGACGGGCCGAAATAATTACGACCCTGGCCCCGAATTCTGAAGGCGGTCCCCGAAGTGCGGGCGTATAGTTTTGCCATGACCTTCTGGGGAGGAGGCAGCATGAGAAAGATGATTCCAGTCGCCAGCAACGGACTTCTCGACCGCCGGGAATTCCTGCGCGGTGGCGCGGCGCTCGCGGCCGCAATGACCGGGTATTCGGTGAAGGCGGAAACGCTGGGCGAGCAGCCCTGGGGCAAGGAGCCCGGCATGCTGGTGCCGCCGTACGGCGTGCCTTCGAGATACGAAAAGGCGGTCGTGCGCACGCTCAGCAATCCGAACGGCGAGCCGCGCACCCAGCATGCGCGCACCCCGCATCATCTTCTGCAAGGCACGGCGACGCCGAACGGGCTGCACTTCACGATTTCGCACGCCGGCAACGCCGACATCGACCCGGCGCAGCACCGGCTCGCGATCCATGGGCTGGTGAAGCGCCCGCTGGTCTTCACCGTCGATGCGCTGAATCGCTATCCGCTGGTGTCGCGCTTCACCTTCGTCGAATGCGGCGGCAACAGCGCGCCGCTGTTCTCGCCCGAGCCGATCCAGGCGAGCGTGCAGGCGCTGCACGGCCTTGCCTCGTGCGCGGAATGGACCGGCGTGCCGCTCGCCACGCTGCTCGAGGAAACCGGCATCGATCCGAAGGCGAAGTGGGTGGTCGCCGAAGGCGCCGACTCGCCGCACCTCTCGCGCAGCGTGCCGCTCACCAAGATCCTCGACGACGCGATGGTCGTGCTCTACCAGAACGGCGAGCGGGTGATGCCGGGCAACGGCTACCCGATGCGCCTGCTGCTTCCCGGCTGGGAAGGCAACATGAACGTGAAGTGGCTGCGCCGCCTGCAGCTCACCGAGGCGCCGGCGATGAGCTACTACGAGGCGCGCACCTACGCGCCGATCCTGCCCGACGGCAAGGCCTACCAGTTCTATTTCATCCAGGAGGTGAAGTCGTTCATCACGCGGCCTTCGGTCGGCGTCGAGATGAAAGGCCCCGGCTTCTACGAGATCTCCGGCGTCGCCTACTCCGGCAACGGCCGCATCGCGCGCGTCATGGTCTCCGCCGACGGCGGCCAGACCTGGGCGCAGGCGGCGCTGCAGGAGCCGGTGATGAGCAAGTCGTTCACGCGCTTTCGCCTGCCGTGGCAATGGAACGGCGGTCCGGCAGTGCTGCAAAGCCGCGCGTGGGACGAAGCCGGCAATGCGCAGCCGACGCGCCAGCAGATCGTCGCGGTGCGCGGCCAGGCCGCGCGCGTGCCCTCGCCGATGGGATTCCCGAGCCAGCATTACAACGGTCCCACCAGTTGGGCGATCGAAGCCACGGGAGGCGTGCGTCATGTCTACGCTTAGCTTTCTCCTCGCTTTGATATGCAGCCCGGCGCTTGCCGCCGGCCCGAATCTCGGCGCGCCGCTTTCGCACGCAGACCTGGCGGCCTGGGATATCCATGTGCTGCCCGACGGCTCAGGGCTGCCTTCCGGCAGCGGCACTTCGGCGCAAGGCGCGGCAATCTACGTGCAGAAGTGCGCGCACTGCCATGGCGAAGGCGCCAAGGGCGGCGTCAACGCGGCGCTGGTGGGCGCACCGCCGATCAAGAGCATCGACGCTGTCAAGACGATCGCCAACTTCTGGCCTTACTCGACCACGGTGTTCGACTTTATCCGGCGCTCGATGCCGTGGCAGCAGCCGCGCTCGCTCAGCGACAACGAGGTCTACGCGCTCACCGCGTACATCCTGGCGCAGAACAAGCTGATCGGCGAGCAGGAGGTGATGAACGCGCAGACGCTGCCGAAGGTGCGCATGCCGAACCGCGACAACTTCATCCCGCGCTTCCCGGACAAGATGCCGGGGCGTCCGGATCGGGATCTATAAAGACTAGTTCGGCTGGCGGAAGCTGGTCTCGGAATAGCCGATCGCCCAGCCGGCCAGATACTCCTGCTCGGCGGGCTGCTCGCGCGGGCAGCGCGCGGCGTGCATGGCGAGATTGGGCCGGTTACCCAGGCGCGCATCGTTGCGGCCGACCTCGTACCAGTTCGCTGTGCGGCACTCGTTTTCGGGCATTGCTGCGCAGCCGGCCGCGAGCACGCACGCGATAATGACCCAACGCATATCGCCTCCTGTTCGTCACAGGCTAACAGGCGCTGGCGGCGGAAATTCCGTATGGGAGGCCTTTCGCATGAAGCGCAATTTTGTGGTCGCGATCCTGGCATCGCTGCATTGCCTCGCCGGTCACGCCCAGACCGACGAGCGCAAGCAGATCGCCTTCGACATCATCGAGCGCAACGCGGCACAGCTCGCGCTGGTCGGCGACTCGCTCTATTACTTCGGCGAGCTCGGCATGCAGGAAGTGGAGAGCACGAAGTTCCTCAAGGAAACGCTCGAGGGCATCGGCTTCAAGGTCGAGATGGGCGGCGCCGGCTTCCCGACCAACCTCTGGGCACAGTGGGGCAGCGGCAAGCCGCACATCGTCATCGTGACGGAGATCGACGCGCTGCCCGAAGGCTCGCAGACGCCCGGCAGCATCGAGCGCAAGCCGCTGGTCAAGGGCGCGCCCGGGCACATGGAAGGCCACAACACGCACGGCGCGGTGGCGGTCGGTGCCGCGTACGCCGTGAAACGGGTGATGGAACTGTACGGACTGCCGGGCACCGTGACGCTTTCCTTCGGCCCGGCCGAGGAGCAGCTCGTGAGCCGGCCGTTCCTGGTGCGTGCCGGACTGTTCAAGGAGGCCGACGCGGCGCTGATCATCCACATCGGCGACAACTTCAGCACCGGCTACGGCCTGCAGAACTACGCCGCGATCAGCGCCAGGTTCACCTTCCACGGCAAGACCGCCCACGGCGCGGTCAATCCGTGGGAAGGCCGCGACGCGGTCGATGCGGTCGAGCTGATGAGCATGGGCTTCGACAAGCTGCGCGAGCACCTGCGGCCCAGCCAGCGCGCGCATCGCACCATCACCATCGGCGGCATCCAGCCGAACATCATCCCCGACCTCGGCCAGATCTGGTGGTTCGTGCGCGACGCCAACGCGCCGTGGGCGAAGGAGAACTTCGACAAGCTCATCAACATCGGGCGCGGCGCGGCGCTGATGACCGGCACCACCATGGAGATGGAGATCATCGCCTCGGCCTGGCCGCAGCTTGGCAACCGCGTGCTGGCGGAGGCGATCCAGAAGAACATCGAGCTGGTCGGCAATCCGGTCTGGAGCGCCGAGGAAGACAAGTTCGCCAAGGAGTTCCAGACCGCGCTCGGCTTGAAGCCGGTCGGCCTGAACGCCTCGCCGGTGAAGTTCGGCGCGCGGCCGCAGTCGTTCGCCTCGAACGACAGCGGCGACGTCACCTGGAACGTGCCGACCGGCAACCTGAACTTCCCGGCGAGCGTGCCGGGCGTGAACTACCATAACTGGCAGGCGGCGGTGACGCCGACGAGCAGCATCGCGCACAAAGGTGCGGTCGCCGGCGCCAAAGCGCTCGCCGCGAGCGTGCTGGATCTGCTCACCTCACCCGCGTTGCTCGCCAAGGCGAAGGAGCAGTTCCAGCAGGACACGCGCGACACGCCGTATTTTTCCTTCCTGCCCGAGGACGCGAAGCCGCCCCTCGACCTCAACCGCGAAATGATGGAGCGCTTCCGTCCCGAGATGCGCAAGCACTACCTGGACAAGACACCAAGCTTCAACTGACAGCCTGCAGCAAGCCCCATGCAGGCGATCTCGGGCTGCCGCGGCCTACAGTGGACGCCACTGGAGGCCTCATTGGAAGACCCGAACCGCAAACCGTCCGGCACGCCATACAAGGAAATGAAGCCCAGGCAGAAAATGCTGTTCATCCTCAAGGTCGCAATCTGCATCCTCACCTTCGGCATGGCATTTCCGAACGTGATGAGCGACTGAAGCAGTTTCTGTAGATTAAACTCGCCCGTCTGGGAAGAGACGGGTGAAAGTGCATCCGATAGCGGCCGCGATCGGCGCCATCGCAATAGCGAGCGTCCTCGTCGCGCTGGCGGCGCGCGTGCTGATCACCCAGGCGAGCACCCGGCAGCTCGCGGAGAACGACCGCCTGGAGCGCGCGCTGGGCCCGCTGCGCGACAAGGTCGGGGAAGTCGATCCCCTGCGCGGCGTGCTGGAAGACTTCCTCGCGCGAAAGCAGATCATCGAGACCATTGCCCCCGCCGCGGCGCCCGCGGCCGAGGCGCTCGCCGAGCTCTCGCAGCTGCCGCGCAGCGTCGTCCTGAAGGAGCTGAACCTCGAGCGCCTGCACCTCGTCGCCACGTCGGTGGTGCGCCGCGATGAGGACCTGCAGGCGGTGATCGCCAAGCTGGGCACATCGCGCCTCTTGGGCAATCCACGCGTGCGCACGCGCGATCCGAAGACCGGCACCACCGAGGTCGAGATGGACCTGAAGCCGTGAAGGCGCTGCTGCGCGGGCTCGAGCTGATTGCTGCGCTCGTCGTATCGGCGGCCGTCGCCTATCTCGCGCTCGTCGCCGATCCGCTGGACCGCCTGGAGGCCGCGCGCGAGCGCCACCTCGCGCTGCGCCAGCAGTACCTCGACGCCTCGTGGAAGCTCGCCAACCTCGACGTCCTGCGCCAGCAGCTCGCCACCATGAAGCAAAGGCAGCAGGCGATCCGGAAAATTCTGCCCGACGCCGACGGCCTGATCGTCGGCCGCGAGGCGCTCGAGCACTCCATCCGCGCCGCGCTGCCGCCGCGCCTCGCGCCGTCGCTCGAGCTGGCGATGGGCAATTCGGTGATGCGCGACTTCTACGCCTACCGGCCGTTCTCGATGCGCGTCTCCGGCGACTTCAGCGATATCGTTCAGTTCCTGCAGCGCGTCTCCTCGGGATCCGAGCGGCTGCGCATCGTGCGGCAGCTGTCGATGAAGCCGCGCTCACCGGGCACCGGCGTCACCCTCGTCGCCGAGGTTTATGCCTTCGCCTACCTCACCGAGGACGCGATGGCGGCCCTGCGCAAGGCGCAATCGCAGGACGACGAAGGCAAAAAGCGATGAGCCGCAGCCTGCTTCTTGCATGCGTGCTGGCAGTGGCGGGCTGCGGCAACCCGCAAGGCCAGACCGACCGCTTCCTCAAGGAGGAGCTGCCGCGACTCAGCAAGGATTTCCCCGGCAAGCTCTCCCCGCTGCCGGCGCTCGAGCCGCGCCCGGTGCGCCCGCTGGTCATTGCGCGCGATCCGTTCCGGCCTTAAGCGCAATTTCTCGGCGTATAGTGTTTCGATCCACCTGTCCCCTGGGGAGGAGGCAGTCATGGTCGACAGACGCCAGTTCATGCGCGGCGCGGCATTGGGCGCGCTCGCGTTCACGGTCGGCGGTGCGCAGGTCCTGCTCACACCGCGCGAGGCTCGAGCGCAGGGAGTGCCGTTCCGCCTGCTCCAAGCCCGCGAAGCGGAAACGCTAGAAGCGCTCGGCGAAACACTGGTACCGGGCGCGCGCGCCGCGGGCATCGCGCACTTCATCGATCACCAGATCTCGGTGCCGCCCGAGGAGGCGCTGCTCGAAGCGCGCATCCTCAACGTGCGCCCGCCTTACGCCAACTTCTACCGGGCCGCGATCGGCGCGCTCGACAAGGCGGCCGCGGCGCAGGCCGATCAGCGCTTCGCCTGGCTGCCCACGCCGGCGCAACGCGAGTTCGTTGGCCTCATGCGGCAGGGCAAGCTCCAGGGCTGGCAGGGACCGGCGCAGGGTTTCGTCTACTTCGTGCTGCGCAGCGATGCGGTCGACGTGGTCTACGGCACGGTCGAGGGCTATGAAGCGCTCGGCATTCCCTACCAGCCGCACATCGCGCCGCTGAAGAGGTGGTGACATGGCAACCCGTGAAAAGGTAGACGTAGTCATCGTCGGCGCCGGCGCCTCGGGCTCGGTGTTCGCCGCGACGCTGGCGAAGGCGGGCAAGAAGGTGGTGGTGCTCGAGACCGGTCCCGATTGGCAGCTTTCCGATCTCATCAGCTCCGACTTCTGGGGCCGGCGTATCAAGACCGCAGGCGCTCCATTTTTACTTGAGGGGAAAAACCCCTTCGGCTACAGCTACCAGTCCGGCTGGGGCGTCGGCGGCGCGGCGCTGCATTACTTCGCCAATTTCCCGCGCCTGCTGCCGAACGACTTCAAGATGAAGAGCGAGCACAACCGCGGGCTCGACTGGCCGATCTCGTACCGCGATGTCGCGCCCTATTACGACAAGGTGGCGCTGGACGTGGGCGTGTCCGGAGACGCGAAGGCCGAAGAGGCGTGGCGTCCGGCAGGCAAGCCCTACCCGATGCCGCCGATGAAAACCTTCCGCCACGGCGAGCTGTGGGTGAAGGCCTGCGCGGAGCACGGCATCCGCCTCGTGCCGGCTTGCGTCGGCATGAACTCGACCGAGTACAAGGGCCGCGCCGCCTGCATCTACGACGGCTGGTGCCACGTCGGCTGCCCCACCGGGGCGCTGAGCAACCCGATCGTCACCTATCTCGGCGAGGCGCGAAGCAAAGGCGCCGAAGTGCGCGCGCTTTCGACGGTGACGCGCGTTCTCACCAATCAGCAGGGGACAAAAGTGACTGGCGTCGAGTATTACGACGCGCAGAAGCAGCGCCACGTGCAACCGGCGAGCGTGGTCGTGCTTGCGGCGTGGTCGGCGCAGAACCCGCGGCTGCTGCTCAACTCGGCGACCGGAAAGCATGCGAAGGGCCTCGCGAACGCGAGCGGCCTGGTCGGCAAGTACATGATGAGCCACTTCGCCTCCGGCACCTGGGCGCTGTTCGACGAGGACGTGCAGAACCACATGGGCACGACCGGCGCGCAGTTCATGTCCTACGACCGCTACTCGAAGACCAGCCACAAGGGCGCCTTCGGCAGCACCTTCATCGTCGCCGGCTCGGCGTTGAAGACGAGCGACCTCGGCGGCTTCGCCAACGCGCGCGTCGACCTCTTCGGCCCCGAGCTGCACGCGTTCATGAAGCGCGCCGCGCGCGGCCTTACGCGCATCAATGCCTTCGGCGAGGCGCTGCCGAACATCGAGAACCGCGTCGAGCTCGCAACCGACAAGGACCAGTACGGCATGCCGCTTGGCCGCATCGTGCACAGCTTCGACGAGGACGCGGCGAGTGTATGGAACGCGAACTTCGAGGAGGGCCTGAAGATCGCCAAGTCCGCCGGCGCGCAGGAAACCTGGTCCGGCCGCGGCGCGATGCCGACGATCCACCTGATGGGCGGCACCATCATGGGCACGAGCGCGAAGAACTCGGTGGTGAACAGCTACGGCCAGACGCACGAGCTGCCGAATCTCTACATGGCCGGGCCCGGCATCTTCGCCACCGCGGGTGCGTCCAATCCGACGTACACCATCTTCGCGCTCTCGCTGCGCGGCGCGGAGCAGCTCGCGGCGAAGTGGGCCACCGTCGTTTGATCGCGAGGCAAACCATGTTTCGCCATCTGATCCTTGCAGCCACCACCACGCTTGTCCCGCAGCTCGCTACCGCACAAACGTTCGCGCGCATGGAGGTGCGCTCGATCGACAGCGTGACGCTGACCGGCGAGCAATTCCTCACCGGCGATACCAAGGGCAAGCCCGTCATGCTCGCCGGCGAGCTGCGCATTCCCCGGCCGGGCAACGATCGGCTGCCCGCCGTGATCCTGGTGCACGGCTCGGGCGGCGTGAACGCGTCGCACGAGCGCTGGGCGCAGGAGCTGAACAGCATCGGCGTCGCCACGCTGATCCTCGACACGTTCTCCGGCCGCGGCATCGTCAGCACGGTCAACGATCAGTCGCAGCTCCACTCGCTGGCGATGATGGTCGACGCCTACCGTGCGCTCGGCGCTCTCGCCGGTCACGCGCGCATCGACCCGGAGCGCATCGCGGTGATGGGATTCTCAAAGGGCGCCGTCGCCGCGGTCTATTCGAGCAACGAGCGCTTCCGCAAGCTCCATGCGCCCGGCAACCTGCAGTTCGCCGCGCACATCGGCCTCTACACGCCGTGCAACGTCCGCTACAAGAGCGACGAGCGGACCACCGGCAAGCCGATTCGCCTCTATCACGGCATCACCGATGACTGGGTCGCGATCGAGCCCTGCCGCGCCTATGTGGCCCGCCTGCAGTCCGCCGGCGCGCCGGCCACGCTCACCGAGTATCCGGGCGCGTATCACGCCTACGATGCCTTCATGCTGAAGGAACCGATCAAGTTTCCGCAGGCCCAAACCACCCGGCGCTGTTTCCTCGAGGAGGGACAAAACGGCGCGATCCTCAACAGCAAGACCGGCAAGGCTTACGAGCTGAACGACGGCTGCGTCGAGAAGGGCACGCAGGTCGCCTACAACGCGGCCGCTCACGAAGCGACCGTGAAGGCGGTCAAGGAGTTTCTCGTCGCGACGTTTCGCCTGCCGGCGCCGTAATGCTGCATCGCTTGGCGCTCGGCGCCGCGCTCGCTGCTCTGGCGATGGCGTCTGCGCACTCGCAGCCGGCCTATCCGTCGCGCACGGTTACAGTGATCGTCGGCTTCTCCGCCGGCGGCAGCGTCGACGTCATGGCGCGCAATCTTCTTGCCGTGATCTCGTCGCAACTGGGCCAGCAGTTCGTGGTGGTGAATAAAGAAGGCGCATCCGGCTCGATCGCGTTCGCCGGGCTCGCGCTCGCGAAACCCGACGGTTACACGATCGGCGCCGGGCCCACCACGCCGATGTCCATCGCGCCGCACATCCACAAGGACGTCAAGTACGGGCCGGACTCGTTCGAATACATCTGCCAGTCGTTCGAGAACGTGTTCACCGTCGCCGTGCCGGCCGAATCGCCGTTCCGCTCGATCGGCGAGATCGTGGCCGCCGCACGCGCCCGGCCGGGAAAGCTCACATATTCGCACTCCGGCGTCGGCACGGTGCCGCATCTTTCGCTCGCGAACTTCGTCTACCGCACCGGCATCGACGTGGTCGCGGTGCCGTATCGCGGCGAGGTTCCCGCGGTGCAGGACCTGCTCGGGGCGCGCGTCGACTTCGGCTCGCCGTCGGTCGTCCTCGCGGTCGGTCGCAATTTGCGGGTGCTCGCCGTGTTCGCCGACCAGCGCCATCCGGCGTTTCCGGACGCGCCGACATTCTCGGAGCTCGACATGCCGTCGATGCCGCCGGGCTTCAACGGCCTTTACGCGCCGAAGGGCACGCCGCGCGAGATCGTCGCCGTGCTCGAGCGCGCGTGCGAAGACGCCATCAAGTCCGAGGCGTTCCAAGCGGCGGCCAAGCGGCTCTATCAGCCCGTCGTCTATCTGAACGGCGCTGCGTTCGCCGAGCGCGCGCGCAAGGATTACCAGTACAAGGGCGAGCTCATCAGGGCGCTGGGGATCAAGGCCGACTGAGCAGCGAAACCGCGAATTCGGTGCCTGACCCCGAATTAGAATCGTCGCCATGAAGGCACTGCTATTTGCGCTCGCCATGGCGCTCTCGGCCACTGTGGCGGCGCAGCCCTACCCATCCAAAGTGGTGAAGATGGTGGTGCCCTACGCGGCAGGCGGCGCCACCGACGTCGTGACGCGCGCGGTGGCACAGCGCCTTTCGCCGATGTGGGGCCGGCCGGTGGTGATCGAGAACAAGCCCGGTGCGAATACCAACATCGCTGCGGCCGAAGTGGCGAAGGCGCCTGCCGACGGTTATACGCTGCTCGCGACCGCCGAGGCGACGTTCGCGGTGAATCCGTACGTGTATGCAACGCTGCCGTACGACGTGAAGGACTACGTGCCGGTCAGCGGCCTCGGCATCATCAACCAGGTGCTGGCGGTGCATCCGTCTCTGCCCTACAGGAGCGTCGCCGAGGTGATCGCCGCCGCAAAGGCGCAGCCGGGCAAGCTGAACTACGCCGCGTTCGGCCCGGGCTCCTCGCCGCATCTCAACATGGAAATGTTCCTGAGCATGGCCGGCGTGCAGATGACGGCGGTGCACTACAAGGGCGGCGCGCCCGCGCTGACCGACGTGATCGGTGGCCACGTGTCGATGATCATCCTCAGCACCACGCTCACGGCGAAGCCGTACAAGGCAGGGCAACTCCGGATCCTCGGTGTCGGAACCCGGGAGCGGCTCGCCGCGTTTCCGGAGATCCCCACGATCGCCGAGAGCGGGCTGCCGGGCTACGAGGCGGTGTCATGGTTCGGCCTGTTCGCGCCGGCGGGCACGCCGCGTGAGGTGGTGAGCAAGGTGAACGCCGATGTCCAGCGCGTGCTGGCCGACCCGGACTTCCGCGAGAAATTCCTCGCGCCCAATTATTTCGAGCCGGTCACGGGCTCGCCCGAGCAGTTCGCCGACTACGTGAAGCGCGAAGCGGACAAATGGAGCAAGCTGATCCTGGCGTCGAAGATCACCATCGAATAGGAGCGCGAACATGCATGCCAAGGTGAAGCTGGAGCAGCAGCGCAAGAGCGGGCTCGACCTGTGGCTCGACAAGGTGGAGGCGCTCGGTGAGCTGAAGCGCATCACGGCCGAGGTCGATCCCGATCTCGAGGCGGCGACGCTCACCTACCTCGTGGGCAGCGAGAAGAGCCCGGCGCTGCTGTTCGAGAACGTCAAGGGCCATCCCGGCCACAAGGCGCTCTACAACATGATCGGCTGCAATCTCTCGCGCTTCTGCCTGATGATCGGCGAGCAGCCGGTGGATCATCCGCTGAAGGCGGTGCAGATCCTGCAGCAGAAGCTCGGGCGCAAGATGCCGCCGGTCGAAGTCTCGGCCGACAAGGCGATCGCCAACGAGAACATCGTGGTCGGCGACGAGATCGACATCCGCATGTTCCCGGCGCAGCGCATGTGGCCGCTCGACGGCGGCAAGTACCTCGGCACCGGCGACGCGGTGATCACGCAGGATCCGGAGAGCGGGCGCGTCAACGTCGGCTGCTACCGCATGATGATCAAGGGCCCGCGCGAGATCGGCATCTACACCTCGCCCGGCAAGGACGCGACCATCGACCGCGAGAAGTATTGGAAGATGGGCAAGCCGATGCCGATCGCGGCTTGCTACGGCATCGATCCCCTGCTGTTCCTCGTCGCCGCGACCAGCCTGCCGAAGACCGAGTGCGAGTACGACTATTACTCCGGCATCGCCGGCGCACCGATCGAGCTCTTCAAGAGCGACCTCACCGGGCTTCCATTGCCCGCGAACGCGGAAATCATCCTGGAGGGTCACGTCTATCCGGATGAGACATTCGCGGAAGGCCCATTCGGCGAATTCACCGGCTATTACGGCCGACCGAGCGGCGCGACGCCTTATATGCGCGTCGAGAAACTGCGCTACCGCTCGAATCCCACGCTCACCTGCGCGCTGATGGCCGACGGCGCGGCGAACGAGGCGGGACTCTTCTGGGCGGCACTGCGCTCAGCCGGCATCTGGGCCGACCTGCAGAAGCTCGGCATCCCGGGCATCAAGGGCGTGTGGTCGATCCCCGAGGCCGCGGGCTGGGGCATCACGGTGGTGTCGATCAAGCAGATGTATGCCGGCCATTCCTCGCAGGTGATGGCGCTCGCCGCACAATGCACCGCCGGCGCCTACTTCGGCAAATACGTCATCGTGGTCGACGATGACATCGATCCGACCAACGTGCACCAGGTGCTGTGGGCGATGGCGACGCGCTCGCGCCCGGCGCAGTCGATCGACATCCTGCGCGAGACCTGGAGCACCTTCCTCGATCCGAGCCTGAATCCGCCCGAGATCCGGCCGTGGGGCTCGAAAGCGCTGATCAACGCCTGCATGGACTACAGGTACATCAAGTCGTTCTCCAAGCGCACCAAGCTCTCCAAGGCGGCCTACGACCAGGTGGTCCGGCGCTGGAACGAATACGGCTTCAAGGGCAAAGCGCCCGAGATCTCGGTATTCGAGGACGAATAAAAATAATTGGGGACAGACCCCATTTTTCTCATTTGCACTCTGCTTCGCCTGACCAGCTAAATGAGAAAAATGGGGTCTGTCCCCAATTAACGATTGACCTATTTCGGCAGGCGGGTAGCTTTCCAGAAGCCCGAATAGGCGCCGCTCGCCTCGCCGCTCATCTCGTCGCCGCGCACGCGGCCGCTGAAGACATCCAGCCCGGCATTGAAGCGGATCTGATCGCCCTTCACCTGGCCATTCGCAGCCACGTAACGACCGCCGGGATAAACCAGCGTGCCGCTGAGCGTCTGGAAATTCTGCGTGAAGCGCACTTCGCCAGTCGGCAGGCGCCACGCGCCCGCGACCCGCGCGGGGACGATGTACAGGTAGGCGGTGCACCAAGTGAAGCAGTAACCGTCGGGGCGCGCGGTTTCCGTCTCGTCCCAGCCGTGGATGCGATACGCGTTGCTGACAATGCGCGTGCCGGCGGGCAGCTGCAGGAATTTCGGCGCGAGCTTGTCGAGGTTGCCCGGCAGCAGGAACAGCGCGAGCACCGTGGCCTGCGAGAAGTCGGCCGCGAACATGTCGCCCTGCACGAACGTGGCCTTGCCGGCGACGCCGGCGGCCGCGGCATTGCGCTGCGAGAGCGCCACCATGTCCGGGTCGTATTCGACGCCGAGCGCGCGCGCACCGCGCTTGGCGGCGGCGATCACCATGCGCCCGTCGCCCGAGCCCAGGTCGACGACGAAATCGCGCGGCGTCACGCGCGCGACGTCGAGCATCTTCTCGACCAGTGCCGGCGGGGTCGGCACCCAGACCACATCCTTGCCCGCCCGGCCCTCGTAAGGCTCGAACGGCTCGGCTGCGCTGCAGGGAAATACCACCAATGCAGCGATCGCCGCCCAGATGGTGGCGAACTTTTGGCTCATCGGGCGCTGCCCCAGACTTCGGTCGCCACCTCGACCAGGCGCTCGAGCTTGCGCCGCTGCTCCTCTGCAGCGAGCGGATTGCCGCGGAAGGTGCTGGCGAAGCCGCACTGCGGGCTCAGGCAAAGGTTTTCCAGCGGCACAAAGCGCGCCGCCTCGTCGATGCGCCGGCGCAGGACCTCTTTCGCCTCGAGCCCGCCGTGCTTGGAGCTCATGAGGCCTAGCACGATCTTTTTCGTAGAACCTCGAGGGAAAAAGCGCAGCGGCTCGAAGCCGCCCGAGCGCGCGTCGTCGTACTCGAGGAAATAGGCGTCGACCTCCACCAGGTTGAACAGCACCTCCGCGATCGGCTCATACGGTCCTTCGGCGGCCCACTGCCCCGCCGAATTGCCGCGGCACAGATGGATCGCAACCGTCATGCCCGCAGGACGTTGCGCCAGCACGCTGTTGATCAGTCGGGCGAACTGCGCGGGCGAGTCGTAGCCCCAGCCGCGGAAAATCTCGCGCAGCTTCGGATCGCACAGGTAGGCGAAGTTGGTGTCGTCGAGCTGCACATAACTGCAGCCTGCTTCGCCAAGGTCGCGCAGCTCCTCGCGGTACACGCGCGCGATGTCGGCATGGAATTCGGCGAGATCGGGATACGCCTCGCGGCTCACCGCGTCGCGCCCGCCGCGCAGCAGCATGGTGGGTGACGGGATAGTCTGCTTCGCGGTGCGCCTGGTCTGCGCCTTCAGATAGCGAAAACCGTCCACTTCTATCGGCCGCGACCGCTTCAGCTTGCCAGTGACCTCAAAGGCGCGCGGGCCGAACTGCCCGCCCGAGCCCGGCGCGTTGCTGCCGCCGCTGCGCGCGCCGTCCAGTTTGCCGATGAAGTCAGAGTGGAACGAGGTGCGGCGGAACTCGCCGTCGGTGATCGAGTGCAGGCCGATGGCTTCCTGCATCGCGATGGCGTCGCGAATACAGCGGTCCTGCAGCTCGCGCAGCTCCTGGGCCGGGAAGTCGCCTTGCAGCGAGCGTTCGTGCGCCGCTCGCAGCTCCGGCGGACGCAGCAGGCTGCCGACGTGGTCGGCGCGAAACGGTGCGCGCTCTAGCTCCATCGCGCGAAGCAGAGTCCGGTGCCGGTGAGCGCGGGGGTGCGATAGGCCGGCGTGTAGGACAGCCACGACAGATCGAGGTCCGCCGCCGCGCGCGCCACCACCAGCCAGTTGCGGATCTCGGAGCTGCCGGCTTTCAGCTTGCGCGGATCGAGCGCCGCGAGGAATTCATGGTCCTTGGCGCGGAAGGATTTGATGATGGCGCGATCCATCGCCTCGTCGAGCGCGAAATGGCTCAAGCCGCCGGAGGCGAGCACGCCGACGCGCAGATCCTCGGGATACGCGGCGATGGCGTCTTTCAGCGCCGCACCGAGCTTCACGCAGCGCTGCGGCAGCGGTGGATTGGGCGGGTTGTAGGTGTTGAGGAAGATGGGAACGATCGGCAGCGGCGCATCCTTCAGATACCAGCGGTGCACGAACGAGTATGCGTGCCCCTCGTGCTGGCCGGCGGACAGCGCCGCAAGCGCCGACAGGTCGAACTCGCGCTCGACCAGCGCATCGATCAGATGCAGCGCGAGATGGCGATGGCAGGGGTAATGCACCTCGCCCGCCTCCTCCAGCCGGCGCATCTGCGCGCGCCGGTACCAGTCGCCCTCGGCAACCGGCTTCTGCGGCGCATTGCGG
>Ga0209647_1002073_pt1 | contig 16448 bp, 12 predicted proteins | sample GraSoi_2013_60cm_FD_185827 | JGI IMG/M metagenome (GOLD analysis project Ga0209647, IMG submission 185827) | Grasslands soil microbial communities from the Angelo Coastal Reserve, California, USA - Sample 9_17_2013_60cm (SPAdes) (version 2) | ecosystem: Environmental > Terrestrial > Soil >...
GGTCACGGTCGGCCTCGAAGGCCAGGGTACGTATCATGCTCATTGGCAGTTCCTGCATGCGACCATCTATCTCTAATGGCACGTTCAGTTGCGAAGTAACATCGCCATGGAGCTTGGCCCATGCTGTACCACTGCTTGTGTTCAGTTCAGCTGCCAGCGTCTCTTCGGATGGCGTCATTAAGTGAGTTGCTTGTTCTTTAGCTTTCCTGAGCATAAAAGCATGCTCACGCGCTAGCGCTGAACGCTCAATTAAAGCATCCACATCCAGCGAACCAATCCATGCCGTAAAACGCGTGCCGAGCTTTTTTAGCGCTACCAATGGCTGTTGCAACTCACTCCATTTAGCCTGGGCCAGGTTATCCTGCGTATTCGTCGTGACAAAGCACATGATATATACGCTTAACGTGGTTGTTGTATCCAACACTGCGTTGTAGCGCTTCACCGCTGTCTCAAACACATGTATTACGTCATCACTCAATGCTGCGGGCGGCTGCTCCATAATATGCTCTTCATCAAAGAGACGCACAAGCTTATGTATGTCCTGAACCGCCTGGGAAAAACCTTGTTCAAATTCAACCGACTCCAGGCCTGGATAGACCACTGCCATATCCCAGTGTGGCAGCGTACTACTAACGGTACTCATAATGGAATTGCTCCTTACCCTTTATTTGTGCGTGCATAACAAATACACGCTGACCCCGTTGCCGCGTGCGGTCACTTTTTGCGCATCAGACTATAGGGGTAGGATGTCGTCATATCGTCTCCCCCGGAGACGACATCCGAGCTTGCGCCTACCCAGCAAAGCCCTGGGTGTAGCTTTTGTGGAATAAACTTGTTCCCTCAGCACGGTCGTTCAATCTTTAAGCAATGGACGCTCACAATTCGTGCCTGGCAGCGAGGGTTTTTTCCGTTGCCGGTAGTATCGCACAGCAGCCGCATAATAGCAATGCTTATTCGATTACGGAGCAGGCGCGCGACAGATAAATTCAACCTCGTTGCCATCGGGATCATCAACGTACATCGTGCGGCTGGCGAGAACCGGGTGTTTACCATCTCGTGGCTTATAACCTGCCGCGACCAGTGCCGCGTGTTGGGCATCGAACGCCTCTTCAGGTAGTTCCAGCGCCATGTGGTTCAGTTGGTAGCCAGATGGTAGCGCCTTTATTGCTTCCGTTTTAGGCACAAGCACAATCATCTGTGGTATACCCGCATTGCCTTCCCCTATTTTAAGAAAGACATTGGGGAGAGTGGGAGGTGAAATCACTTCCAGGCCCAAAAGATCACGATAAAAGCGCAGTGCTCGCTCTTTATCTGCCGTCCAGAGCACTATCTCAGAGATGCCTACGACTTGTTTCATCGGTCTATCCTTTTTTACATGTATGCATACAACCCTTTTGAACCAGCGTCATTACAATTTCAATTGTACAATACCAGCCCTCCAGGATTTTTTGCTGGTCCAATGCTTTTGAGTCTATTAGCCTGCTTGCCCATGTGTTGCAGACTCATATACCTCCAACAACTTTGGCACAGTCTCATAGTTCACCAATTCAGAAGGCGCTATCCAACGCATCGCACTGGCCTCCCAATCTGTACGGATGGCCTCAGGACTCAGAACCTCGAAGAGAAATGGGTGAATGTAAAAATGTCGTCCCAATGCCGGGTCAACATGTTCCACGACCTCTCCCCGTTTTAATAGGCGTACCTGTTCGCGCTGCAGGCTCGTTTCCTCGCGAATCTCTGTATATGCCTGTTCTTCGGGTGTCGTATCAGGCTCCACAAAACCACTGATACCCGCCCATTGACCATGATAGCTGCCAACGCGCTGGCTTCGTTGCACAATCAATAGACGCGGTTCAGTCATATCAGTACGCATAAGAAAGCTTGTCACTACATGGGTTGGCCGTAACTGCTGCTGAGCAGAAGACTTATCAGGCGGCTGGATCCTCATGGCAATACTTTTCCCTCCCAGGTAAGATCACAATAAACCAATTTTCCCCTGTACCTTACAATACGTTTCCCACCAGGTTAATAACTCACCACTGTTTCATTATATTAAGTATCTAATACTCTATGTATTTCTGAAAGCGCTATCTAGGTGTAGCAGAGCTTCATACAGCAGGAAAAAACGGTCAAGGTCGGCATCAAAACGAAGCGGCTCAAAGCCGGATGGAATCATGAGTATCTCTTGAAGGTTCTAGGACTTCAAAAATAAGACGTAATTGCCCTATTTTCGCGGTAATTTCACCACAAATCGTTTGTTTTATGGTATACTATATAAACACATCTGATTGAGAGATCCATTACACAACACTTAGGAGAAAAAAAGTGAGTGACCAATCCAATCTGGCGACAAAAATGAGCACTATCTTTTTATCAGTCAAGCGAGTAGGAGTTCTCCTCCTTCTCATCTGCATATTAGCTTTGAGTGTATTAGTCTCTGCATGTGATGCACCTGGCATCAACGTTAATAGCAATTGCAGCGGAGTAAATGTCAGTTGTAATCAAAATACCGCGCCTACCTCTACTCCGTAGAAGTAAATTTGGGATCTCTGTAAAAGTTTATCCCAATGCCGCTTTTTTCCTCGAACAAAGCCTGACAATTCACAAAGTGGAGAATGAAGGGATACTATTGTATTGTTTGTAGATGTTCTTGCTCAGAAGAAAGGTCTCCAGGATGGCTGATAGATTTTCCTCAAGAAGAACAGAGAATATTACTTCGTTTATCTGGAAAGCAGTGATTCTGCTCTTTTTTCTGGGAACGTCGCTCTCATCCTGCGGTATCACTCTTTTTAGTTCCAATTGCTCTGGTGTAAGTGTATTTTGCGGCAACAACGGCACCGTACTCGCGCCCGATGCCACTTCCCAGGTCCATGCTGCCGCCACCGTTACTACGATCAAGAAAAGCAAGCCGCTGGCAAGCGATCCAATGAGCAGGCAAGATAACAACCTCTGGGGTGACGATGCTTATTGCTCCTTTCACAACCATGCCTATTTGGTCGCATACAGTAGTTCCACTGTCGGCACGTACACATGTGCTTCATCAAGACTGCACTACGGCGACATAACCGCCATTTCAGGGGCATCCGCCGGTATGATATTCCGAGCCAACCCCAGTCTCAGCGAATTTTACGACTTCGTGATTGCTCATGGACAATATACTCTAGGGCTTTTTAGCAGTAACAATTCAACGACCAACCTGATCCCGGCCACGTCCAATAGTGCTATTCATGGAACGAGGGAAAAGAACACGCTTCTGGTCATCACAAAGGGCAACGATATCAAACTCTTTATCAACGGGGTATTCGTTGGCGAAACCCACGATAATACCTTAACCACCGGCTATGTTGGTGTAAGCGTCTCCAATTACGCAAACACCCAGGTCCAGGCCAGCTTTTCCAACCTGGTTATCTATCGGGCCTGACGATACTATACAAGGAGAGTTTAAGAGAGTTTATACAAACGTCTTTTAGCGTAAGAGTAATGATTCTGACTATCAGCCAGCGCAACGCCTGGGTTATAAATGCAATGCTTGTAGATGTCCTTGCTCAAAAGAAAGGTCTCCAGAATGGCTAACAGGTTTTCCGCAAGAAGAACAGGGAATATTTTTTCGTTTACCTGGAAAGCAGGGATTCTGCTCTTTTTTCTGGGCATGCCGCTCTCTTCCTGCACTATTATTGGCGTTAACTGTATTGGATCGAATGTGACTTGCAATACTGGTGCCCCTTCGCCCACACCCGATCGCCCTGCTATTGTCGCCACCGCTCATGCGATCACACAGAGCAAGCCGCTGATGAGTGATCCAATGAATAAGCCAGATAGTAATCGTTGGGGCAACCATGCCGGTTGCACCTTTCGCAACGGGGCCTATGTTGTCACATACAACGGCACTCCTAGTACATATGGCTGTGACGCAACAAGACTGCATTATAGTGACGCAGCTATCCAGATGGACGTAACGCTCATTTCAGGGGACTCCGCCGGTATTATATTCCGCGTCTCCCCTTCTTTTAGCGAAATGTACGACTTCGAGATTACCAACCAGGGACAATTCGATCTACTGCTTTTTAACAAAAACGGTACGACCACCTTGATCCCGGCCACAGCCAGCAGTGCTATACACGGGATAGGGAAAAAGAACACGCTTCTGGTCATCGCAAAGGGCAACAATTTCCAGCTCCTTATCAATGGTGTGTTCGCCGGCGAAACCCACGATAACTCCTTAACCACCGGATATGTTGGCGCAAGCGTCGCCGATTATTCATCTAACGCCCAGGCCAGTTTTTCCAACCTGGTTATCTATCAGGTCTGACGATAGTAGCAGGGAGAAGGCCATATACCTTTCAGTATCTGGACTGAGGAAGCGCTTAAACGACTTTCAATAGAGTTCGGTCCATATCCTTCTCACTTATGCCACTACCGGTGTGCAAAGGCTATGTGCATTCATCAGGTACGATGGTATGGAGCGCGTTGGCAACGCAGGGAGACCTTTGCGATGATAGAGGCGCAGACCATGGTACTCTTTGAAGACAAGTATAAATTGTTGCTGGAATTGCGGACTGTTCACATCAATGTGCTGGGCCACGATATCCTTGGGATTGCGCGGATCCACAATAATCCAATCCACTACTGTCTCTGGATGCTGTAAAGCGTTTATCCACATTTTTCCTGAACCGTCATATACGACGTTTTTCAATAACAAGCCGGCATCCGCTCCATCAATGTTGGAGGTAAAGGTATTTTCGAGCACTCTTCCTCCATCATAGTGTTGCGCAAGGTAGGTATTGATTGCATGATGCCTCCCGTCGCAATCAATACTGATTGGACTATCACGACGAGCGCAATCAATAGGTGTCCAGCTTTTCCTAACAACGGCCAACGCAGTGGAAACAGCTGCTGGAAATAATGAGCCAGGATTGCCAGGCAGATAGCGATTGCTGGCACTGTCTCACTCCCAAACCGGACGTCAAAGAGTTGCTGAGGTGAATTGGCCGGAACGGCTCCGGGCACAAAAATACCCGTTTGCCCGCTATACAGAGTCAGGACGTAAAAGGCGAATGGCACCAGAAAGGTCAGGACTGCGACTGTTTCGACGGTCAGGCGTTTGCGCGCTGCAAAGAGCAAGAGAGCCGCTGCAGCCAGGACGAAGAGGATCGGCCCACAGGTTTCCACCGAGGTAAAGAAGTAGTAGCGGATGGCTTGCCAGAGATTGTGGTAGGTTTGCTGCGCCTCAATATGGATGGCTTGCCCCTGCGCAGAATACGGTCCTTTCTGAAAATAGAGAAAGTCGTGAAAAATGATCCGATTCCAAAGGAACCACAAGACGATGCCCAGGCTGCCGAACACGCCAAAGACAAGCAAATGGGCCTGGATCATGATCCAACGTTGGTGTTTGATCCATCCAACCACAATGATGAGCACAGCCATTGCAACAAACAAAGCCCAGCCATCGTAACGTGCGAGGGTAGCCAGGAAGATACTCGCGGCTGTGCACACCAATTGCTGGGGCTTTTCGTCCTGTGCCCATGCCAGGAAAAAATAACAGGCCATAGCGCTGGTGGCGATGCAGACCAGTTCGCTGAGAGGAGTGGACTGGAGGTAGAGGATGTTGGGATTCAAGACAAAGACCAGGGTGCCCACGAAGCTGGCAACGTTGTTGTGCGTCAGGCGGCGGGCTGCCAGGAAAATGCAAACCGCTGCGATAATATAGCCCAGCATGGAGGGAATGCTTCCGGCCAATCCTGTACGCCAGAGCGTGTCGTTCCAGATAAACGGCAGCATAGCCGCCTGCGGTAATGGTAGCCACACACCACCCAACTGCGCGAAACCAGGCGATTGACTGTCAAAGAAGCGGCGAGCCAGCATCAAATGTGAGTAAGCGTCGCCATAGAGTAGGATCTCATGCTGCTGAAAATAATACCAGCAGGCGCTGATACAGGCACCAAATGCTATAATCAGCGTTGCGAACAGCCAGGAATCTTTCTGCCTACTCTGGCCCTTCGACTGTTCGATCTGTACGCGCTCTTTATGTGAAAACGCCGGTATTGGTAGTGTTGTTATGGCCTGAAACGCTGCCGTTATGGAAGGAGTGGGCTTTTGCTCATTCAGGTAGGCAAGTGCTGGTACTGGTACGAGAACAGTCGGCTCGTCCACCACGGCCAAAGATGCATTAAGCGATGCAAAGTCCCGTACTGGCGACACATGTTTCTTGCCCAGGTGCAGGCCATGTTCCGTCTTTTCCCAATAATGCGGCTTCACTATAAGTTGGAAAAGCCCTATACATGCTGCTATGCTCATCATCACCCAATATAGCGGGATAAATAGCGCCCACTTCATAAGCCCATACTGCTTGCGCCCAAAACATGCGAGAAGGTAAATATAGATATAAAAGAAGTTTCCAAAGATCAGCGTGAACGCTCCTGTATACAGCAAGGGTTTGGGAAACAACAGGTGATAGGCACTCGCGACGAACTGGTTCAGAACAAGGTACAATACAAAGAAGAACCAAAGCAAGGGGTTGAGAAAGAGAAATGCGGTTTTTCCCCCAATCACAAGTTGCAATGATAAAAATTCACGCCAGCGGTTAGCACGCCTATAACGCCATGGTCGACGCATATTGATGAGGTAGGTCTGCATGTAGCCCTTGATCCAGCGCGAGCGCTGGCGGAGCCAGTTCTTAAACTTGGAATTGGCCTCTTCATACGTTGTCGAATTGAGTACGACGGTGTCCAACTGGTAGCGAGCCAGGCGTAGACCAAGGTCACAGTCTTCTGTGACATTGAAGGCATCCCACCCTCCCAATACCCGCAAAATTTGCGTTGGAAAGTGATTTGATGTTCCCCCCAGAGGAATAGATAATCCCGCTTGCTGCAATCCTGGCAGGATGAGATCAAACCACAGCGAATATTCCGCTGTAAACCAGCGCGTCAGGAGATTTTGATCAGGATTGTAAAAGTTGAGTTTTGCCTGGACACAGGCCAGATTGGGCCCATGATTAGCGAACGTCAATATAGCTTTTTTGAGTTGGGTCGGTTCGGGAACATCTTCGGCATCATAGATGACGGTGTATTGCCCTGTCGCCTGCATCAAACCATAATTGCACGCCCGTGGCTTCGTGCGAGGCGAGCCGTCTGGCACAGTCACAATTTTGAAGTGCGATGGCAGAGATAACATACGGATGGCATTGCGCGTCTCGGCATCATCTACTTCTGTGAGAAAAAGAATTTGCAATTTCTCCGGCGGATAATCCATGGCTTGCATGGCTTGAACGAATTGCGGCACGACTCGCGCCTCACGATACAAAGGACACAGAATCGTATAGTGAGGCCATTCCGCATAGCGTAAAGCCTCCACAATCTCGGCATCAATCTCTTCTTCAGAAGAACGTCGGAAGGTGTAAAACGAAAGCACAATGGTCAGCAGAAGGTGACCAAGGTAGAGTACTGTGATGGTCGTGACTGCGGCAATCAGGATTCCCTGGCGATAGAATTGCAGCCCAATACTCCATGCCAGCAGAAGCATAATTAGTGCTACACTTTGCCACCGATTAAGTACCCACAGTGCAGAGTGCTCTGGGCGAAAAGGAGCAAAAATTTCAACTTTTCGCTCTCCTATCAGAGCCGTTTTTCCGGCAATCGCTGCATATTCGTTCACTTCATCTAACGTCTTAGCAGGCGTCTGACGCCTCGCCTGAGTTGAGAGCCATTCTGTATAACGTGCAATCTGTAGACGCTTGTTTCTTGTGGCAGGGCTAACTGTTGTTTCAATCTGCCATGCTAATTCACGTTCCGCTTTCGGAAGTTTCATCAGGTCTCCTCTGCTACGATAAAATGGTTTTGTGTCTGGGAAGCATCAAGCAGTGCTAGGACTGCGGTGAGGTATACCATTTATGAAGCACCTCACTAGCTGGCTGGCCGGAGAGCTTAAAGCTATCTACCTGGTCCCAAGCCCAGAAGAAGATGCCTGCAATATGTAAATCGGGAATGACATTAGCCAGAGCGGCATCACACGCCGCCGCCTGCTCTTGAGGGTCTGGTGGAGAAACTGTTGAATATGGCAACCACGAATTATACAAGGTGTCAGCACTATTACGATAGCCAATCTCCGAGATGATGATTGGCTTACCCAGACGTATCGCCAAATCGTCGAGCGCGGTTTTCACAGTATTTTTCCAAAGACCGAAGATATTCTTTGGATCAACTCGTATGCGATCATTGACCAGCGGAAAGTATTCCGAAACACCTACTGTGGCAAGTTGCGAATTGTGCATCCAGCTCGGCACTGGTTGGCTAAGATTGCCCCAATTCATATCATACGTGAGTGGGCCAGGGAAAACACTATGTATACGCGAGATGAGGGTATTCCATAGCGCAGGAGGCGCAGCTTGTTGGAGCCATGCCAGTTCTGTGCCAATCGCCACCTGATCGGCCCCGGCTTGTGCGGCAGCCACTACATAGGGCTGAAAAACCTGCCAGTAACTGTCAAACCACTGGACCTCATCCTGGTAGGTAGAGAATTGAATACTAGCTGCCCACTGGCCCGCTGGACTATCGACACCCATCAATGGCACAACAAAAACATGATAGCCCAGAGCATGTGCAGCCCTTACTCCATCAGTAAACGCCTGTACTGTAGGTGTACTCAAATTCGTTCTCACCTGCGTCGAACCTGGTGTGGCTTGTGAGAGAAATACCGTCATCTCCATCCACCGTGCGCCGGTTTTTGCCTGAATGGTAGGCAATTGCTGTTGCCACTCTGCTCCGTATCCATCCGTAGACCATTGGGGAAAAACAATTCCGGCTTCAAAATTGGGGCGTTTGTAGTGAACGGTTGCTTGTGTTGGCCTCTTCACAACTTCCTCTTCACTTACCCGAGAAAACACAGGATTGTTACCTGACTGAACAAGCAAATGGGGTGAAGAATGCGCTCCAGTCTCCTGTATATAGAGAAACACTTGCCAAACCGTAGTGAGTAAAGTTGCCAGGATCAAAAACAAAAGTCCGTACTTCTTAATGACAGTATTGTTGCTGACATGCGCATAGGTTCTCTTCTGCCCTGCCTGGGATGGTATTTGCGTTGGTGGCTGTGAGGTATAATTTTCTAAATCTCCTACCTGCATCTTTAATCCTTCCTTAGATGTGTTTTCGCTCTTTCCAGTGCCGCACAACGTACATTAACAAGATGGGTGTCAATATGAGCAAAAGCAATGGGCAAATATACATCAAAAATAGCAAGGGCGAAGGAAACAATAGTATTCCACCCACTACGCAAATAATAGCCACAAAATAGCCTATGGTTGATGGTTTATCGTTTATCATTCCCTGGTTCCTTCCAAGGTGCTTGCTCCGCGCAAGCACCTTTTAGGTGAATCAACCTGTACCTGATTTATGGATGATCTAGGGAAAATGAAGTTCATCTGATGACATCTAATCAAATGCCAGAAATACTGAAGAATCGAGCCTGTTGCAGTCATTCATGGCATGCAGATACGAGAATTTCCCCCCGCTTGTATCTTACCCGAAATACTGATGTTATGTACAGCACACTACCAAAAATAACTATACAGCACACTACCCAAAGTAACTAGCCATTTAAAAGGAGGTGGACCTATGAGAATAGATGATGTTATAGGGCATTTTTTGTTGGACTGTGAAAATCGTGGCTTTCGCTTGAAACGATAAAGCTCTATTAATTGAGCATTTTGAAGTATAGAAGGTTTGATAAGGTTCTCTTCGAGTGACTTTAGAAGGGCTTGTACAGCAGATTGAATAATGGGGAAAAAGAGGAAGGTGCTTGACAGCCAGATTAACAATCAGTATAGTAAGCTTGGCGTATAGTACGCTTTTATAATTTATTGCAAGGCGGGGAATCTTTACAAGGAGATTTTCTCCTTATTTGCTTGCGTACCTAAGTAGTCATCCTTATAATTCATGAATTCTTTATTGCGCTAATACATATTTAAGTAGAATGTGTGCGTATTGATGGAAACTCAACTACCCCCAGGGATAGCAGCTCCTCTCCAAAAAGTACTCGCATGTTCTCTTTTGGGCAGCCCCTTTCTTGCTTGCATCAGCTATGCAACAGATTGATGGTTGTCTCATACAGTTGGAGGTAGGCCGACGTGTCTCTAACAGAAATTTTTGCCTCGTTGGTAGGCATAGCAATACTGGCAATACTTGGTAGATGGGGAATTCGTACGGCTCTGCAGACCGGTGAGAAATACGGCCGAGAGCAAAATAAAGCGCATTACGAAGAGCTATTACTGGTTGAGAAAGATGCCAGCGAACGGCGTATCCTGGAAATCCAGGTACAACAAAATGAGGCCCTGCGTGAAGCCCGTGAAGAGAGTGTTCACTTCCGTGCCACGATAGAACGCGAGCATGCCGAACGCAGAGCTGAGCTTCAACGCCAGGAACGACGTATTCTACAAAAAGAAGAGTCGCTCGAACGCAAGGTTGAAGCCTTCGAACAGCGTGAGCGTAAGCTTGCAATCCGCGAACGAACCCTTGAACAAACGCGCGAAGAGCTTGAGGCGCTCAAGCTTAAGCAAATCGGTGAAATTGAGCGTATCGCCCAGCTAACTGAAGAACAAGCCAAGGAACTTTTGCTCAGTCGTATCGAAACTCAAGTTCGCTCTGAAGCTGCCCAGCGTGTGCGTATGATCGAAGAACAGGCCCGCGAAGAAGCTGATGCACGCGCTCGTGAGATCATCACGCTTGCCATTCAACGCTGTGCCTCCGATCAGGTTGCCGAAGCCGTGGTTTCAGTTGTTCCCCTGCCCAATGATGAAATGAAGGGCCGTATCATTGGGCGCGAGGGGCGCAATATTCGCGCCCTGGAAGCTGCTACAGGTGTAGACCTTATTATCGATGACACTCCAGAGGCTGTTATTCTCTCTGGTTTTGACCCTGTACGGCGGGAAGTAGCGCGCCTGGCCTTGACTAAACTCATTCTCGATGGGCGTATCCATCCCACTCGCATTGAAGAGGTTGTGGCCAAAGCACGCCAGGAAGTTGAAGCCGTCGTCCGCGAAGCTGGCGAGCGGGCTGCCCTTGAAGCCAACGTCCATGGCTTACAGCCTGAACTGCTTAAAATTCTGGGCAGGCTGCACTTCCGTACCAGCTACGGTCAAAACGTCCTGGCTCACTCGGTCGAGGTCTCTATCCTCGCCGCAACGATTGCCCACGAGTTGGGAGCCGATGTCAACGTATGTAAGACGGCCGCCCTGCTCCATGATATGGGCAAGGCCATTGATCAAGAAGTCGAAGGACCTCACGCTATTATCGGTGGAGAGATAGCGCGTCGTTTTGGCAAATCACCTAAAATTATTCATGCTATGGTTGCTCACCATGCCACTGAGGCCGAACCACAGACCCTGGAAGCGGCAATTGTCCAGGCCGCAGACGCCATTTCAGCAGCTCGTCCCGGTGCTCGTCGCGAAACCATCGACCTCTACATCAAACGCCTGGAGGCACTTGAAAATATCGCCAATTCGTTTACCGGCGTAGAAAAATCCTTTGCTATCCAGGCCGGACGTGAGGTCCGTATCATCGTTAAGCCCGAAGAAATTGATGAATTCGCCGCCAGCCGCCTGGCCGGTGAAATTGCTCATAAGATCGAAGAAAGTCTTGACTATCCTGGTCAGATTAAGGTGTGCGTGGTACGTGAGACGCGCTCAGTTGATTACGCGAGATAGAGCAAATAGCACCGGTAAAGCACCGGTGCTTTTATCTCCTTAGTTAGAAAGAGAAAATAGAGTTTATGCCTAATTATATTGACTTGCATACTCATTCGACTGCCTCGGATGGTGTCTATTCACCTACGGAACTGCTTCACCGTGCCAAAGATGTTGGTCTGCGTGTGCTGGCTCTCACCGACCATGATAACACTGGCGGTCTCGCGGAAGCAGCACAGGCGGCTAGTAAGCTTGATATAGATTTTATTCCCGGGATCGAAATCAATACAGATGTGCGTGGGGGAGAAGTCCATGTCCTGGGCTATTTCCCTGAATATGAACGGCCCGCCTTTCAGGCAGTACTTAAGGTGCTGCGCGATGCCCGTGTGCGACGTGGACAACGTATGGTGGAGTTGCTCAATGAGCAGGGCGTTCATATCTCCTGGGAGCGTGTGCGCCAGATTGCCCAGGGTTCCGTCGGTCGACCACACGTTGCCGAAGCCCTGTTAGAGGCAGGATATGTTCAGACCATTGGTGAGGCTTTTGATAAATATATCGGCAAAGGCTGCTTCGCCTACGTCCCGCGCTACAGGCTTACTCCCTTAGATGCGGTACGCCTGATAGTTAGCGCTAACGGCCTGCCGGTCATTGCCCATCCTCTCGAACTTCCCGGGCTTGAGGAGCTACGCAACTGGTTGCCTGAACTGTGTGCAGCTGGTATGACTGGCCTGGAGACCTATTACGGCCCCTATACAGGCGAAGAGGAACATGCCCTGCGCGCCCTGGCTGACCAGTATGATCTCATTCCAACTGGCGGTAGCGATTTTCATGGCCCTGGTATCCATCCCACTCCTCTGGGCGGTCGTCACGTCCCTTATGAGGCAGTTGAACGACTCAAAGCCGCTGCTGCCCAGCGGCATGGTCAGATCCCGCCCTCATTTGAGTTGCCTCCTCCAGTTGAGGAAAAGTAATAGACACAAGTTGAGCCAGTTTTGCAGGCCTTAGCCTGCAAAACTGGCTCAACTTGTGTCGGCCTCTATCTGCCGCGCATAGCTTCGCGTCTACCTGCGTCGCGCCAGCTATTCACAGTTCCGTTTGCTTCAGCTACTGGCCGCCTCCGTAGCTTTTCCGCCTCTATGTGCTCATGCATTAACAGGCTCCCAACGAGCGCCGCTACTTCAGCATCCGTGGGTCCCGCTGGTTGGGTATCTGCGGCTGCCTCAGTGGCTATCGTCTCCTTCTTCCTCGTATCCCACTCTTCGGCGATAAAGTCTGTAGATATATCACCCTCGATAAAACGCGGATGGTTCATCAGCCAGCGCGCGAAGGGCAGCGTAGTGCGCACGCCAACTACCTGGTACTCTGCTAATGCACGGCGCGTACGGGCAATAGCCTGAGAGCGATCTTTGCCCCATACAATCAACTTGGATAAAAGGGGGTCGTAAAAGAGAGGGATCTGTAAGCCTGTATACAGGCCGCTATCAACGCGCACGCCAGGTCCCGCAGGCTCCTGGAGGGCCTGAACTGTACCTGTTGCGGGCAGGAAACGGTTCTCTGGATCTTCCGCGGATATACGGCACTCGATAGCTGCCCCGCGAAACATCACCTGCTCCTGCGTGAATGAGAGCGGCAGGCCGGCCGCCACGCGAAACTGTTCTTGCACCAGGTCGATACCCGTATACCATTCTGTCACTGGATGCTCGACCTGAATACGCGCATTGACCTCCAGGAAATAAAAGTTGCGGTCAGGTCCCAACAAAAATTCAGCTGTCCCGGCATTGACGTAATTGATCTGGCGCACAAGCTGAACCGTCGCGCTTGTAATCTTTGCCCGCAGTTCCTCATCCAGTACAGGAGAAGGAGCCTCTTCTATCAGTTTCTGGTGACGGCGCTGGATACTACACTCACGTTCACCCAGGTGTACCACATTGCCATGAGTATCGGCAAGAAACTGCACCTCTATATGGCGCGCGGGAGATACCGCTTTTTCGATGTACACACGTCCATCTCCAAAAGCACTCCTGGCCTCGCTACGAGCCGTGCGTAAAGAGGAAAGTAAATCTTTTGGATCGCGCACAAAACGAATACCTTTGCCACCACCACCCGCTGCTGCCTTGAGCAGGAGAGGATATCCTAAGCGCTCAGCAATGGCAGTGGCCTCCGTGTCATCCTCTACATCGGTCATTGCACCCGGCACAATGGGCACCTCAGCCGCCTGGGCAGTACGCCGCGCTGCTGTTTTCTCACCCATTGCTCTCTGCGACTCCGCTGTTGGTCCGATAAAAATAAGACCCGCAGCTGTACAGGCATCTACGAATGTCGCGTTTTCCGAGAGAAAGCCATAGCCGGGGTGAATAGCCTGAGCACCAGCACGCCGTGCCACTTCGACAATCGTAGGAATATGCAAATAGCTTTTTGCCGCTTGTGCTGGTCCGATATAATAGGCTTCATCTGCCATACGCACATGCAGTGCATTGCGGTCAGCGTCACTGTAGACAGCCACCGAGGTAAGGCCAAGGTCGCGACAGGCCCGGATGACGCGTAGCGCAATCTCTCCTCTATTCGCGATAAGTACTTTCTGGAATGGCCATTCAGCTATGGAGGTCGTACTCACAGGAAAGCTCCTTTAAACGTAAAATATTTCTTTGCAGAAAGTATAGCACGTTTTCTATGCTTCTCCGAACTGGTGCCAGCCATGGCGACCAAGCATGCGCGCCATTTAACACTCACGAGACCTCGAAGTGGAGGTCGTGAGGAATGCAGTCTTTCCCATTCACAGGCACCAGATCTTGCGGACAAGCTGACATGACGACCACGCAATCTAGCTCAGCCCGAAACACCATGTAATCTCCTGCTTTTGACACTGTTGGCAGCCAATCGAGCGTGCCGTCAGATTTGTACGGAGTATTCATCCAAAGATTGAAGGGAGATGGTACCTCAGGAGCTCGCAGGGTGATCGCTTGCAATGCCATTTTGAGATTATCAGCGCAATTATCATGGTATCCCTCCACCCCCAGAGTGGAATAGCGATAGATATCACAGGAAGCGATGGTGGTATCGTGGATACCAGGAGAGGTGTCCTCCAGCAGCGTCAAAATAGGTCGTCGGTGGTTAGTGACCAGCTGATCGCCGACCCTGGGTGTCAATCGATTGAGCCATGGCCGTACATGCTCCATCGACAGAAACTCTCGGGGCGAGTGGGCATAAAAAGACCACATGTCACACACCTGCGTCCCATACGTATTTATGATCGTGAGATGCTGCCCCTGGTTCAAGCGAACTGCTCGCCCCTGACGTGCCGGGATGAGGTACCTTCTTGAGTTTTCTGGACGTCCATCCTGGGAGATAGGTGACGTGAGCGTGGCATTGCTTCCGTCCGGCTCTCCATAGTCCTCGTGTGCGAACTGCTCATTCATGATGAAAACTTCTTTCTTTTTTAAGAATACTTCAGCGAAAAGACGTGTGGAAGCCCTGCTGCCTTTTCGCTGAGAGGGAACTGCCTTCCTTGCTGCATACGTAAAGCTGTAATGAGCACCCTCATGCAGGTTGTTATGAACGTCTTCACAACTGGACAGCTGCTTGAACCTCAATCTCGACCATAAGCCCTTCTCTGACGAGCTTACTCACTTCCACAAATGTCGTGGCCGGTGGGTGAACAGCAAAGTAACGATTGCGAACTTCAGCAACTTTTGCATATTGAGACATGTCTGTGACGTAAATATTCGCCTTGACTACATCGCTTAAAGAGCCACCGGCTGCCGCGAGAATCGTTTTAATCTGTTCGAAGACAAACTGGGTTTGCATGCCAATATCGTTCTCACCCACGAGATTACCATTCAGGTCAAGCGGAACTTGCCCTGCGACGTTGATCAAAGCGGTATCGCCAATAACAATTCGAACAGCATGCGAGTAGTTACTGAGAGGAGGGGCAATGGTGCCCGGATTGAAAAACGTTTTCTCCATGTTTTGCTCCTTAAAAAATAATGCAAATCGTAACAATGATGCAGACGAACAAAATACTCCGGCTATCTGTAGGGGCCGGTTCACCGTGCCCATCGCCGATTTATCGGCCCTCGCTGGCTATTCCGGTATCTGAATTATTTTGTGAAAAGTGAACTGCGGGACCGTACATCGGCAATGTTTTACAGGTAGTCCTCTCGTCGTACTATCCCCATCATCCTCTCCCCTTTCAAGAATCGTCTGATATTTTCGGCTGCTTGCCGTGCCGCGACTGATATGACCTGGGCATCGAGGGCTGAATTATGCGGAGATCCCAGCACATTGGGCAGTTCTAGAAAAGGATATCCCATGCGGAAAGTGCCACCGCGTAACGGTTCTTCCCACCAGGTATCGATGCCAACCATAAAAGTGGGATGGTTCTTTGCATGGATGTAGAGAGCCTCCTCATCAATAATAGCGCCACGGGCGGAATTCACCAGAATGGCATCTGGCTTCATCCATGCAAGTTCGTTTTTCCCGATAAGCCCCTGGGTTGCCCTGATGAGTGGCAAAGAGAGCACCACGACGTCGCAGGAACGCAACACGTGCTCTAAATCGTGCAGCGTACCAATGAATTCCGTAGGCTCGGCGCTTTTCCCGCTTTGGTTGAGTGCATAGATGTGCATGCCAAAAGCCCGCATGAGCCTGGCCGTTGCACGCCCGGTACCCCCAAAGCCAATAATACCAGCTGTCGCGCCATAAAGGGAACGGTTGAGTGTCGTATCATCAAATACGCCGTTCCTCAGTTTCTGATGTTCGATAAGAAGTCGTTTCGCCA
>Ga0209647_1002078_pt1 | contig 16425 bp, 17 predicted proteins | sample GraSoi_2013_60cm_FD_185827 | JGI IMG/M metagenome (GOLD analysis project Ga0209647, IMG submission 185827) | Grasslands soil microbial communities from the Angelo Coastal Reserve, California, USA - Sample 9_17_2013_60cm (SPAdes) (version 2) | ecosystem: Environmental > Terrestrial > Soil >...
AGGAATCACTTATTCAAGGAGAGAACGTTGATGAATACCGAGGAAGAAACAATCGCTGTTCGTACAGGTGAGAACTTCGATCTCCAAAAAGTTGAGCGTTACTTGCGTGATCATATCGAGGGCATAGGCGAGGGTTCGTTGCACGTGCGGCAGTTCCCCACCGGTGCTTCTAACCTGACTTACTTGCTTCAGATTGGCGCTTGGGAAGGGGTGCTGCGCCGCCCGCCGTTAGGACCGGTACCACCGAAAGCGCACGACATGAAACGCGAGTGCACCCTCTTGCAGAAGATTCACCCCGTCTTTTCACTCGCACCGCTCCCCTATATTTTCTGCGATGATCTTACAATCTTAGGGGCACCTTTCTACGTGATGGAACGGCGCAAAGGGGTGGTCCTGAATACCTCCTTTCCAGCGGGAGTGATACCAACCACCGATCTCTGCAGCCGGCTCTCTCAAACGGTGATCGAAACACTGGTACAGATCCACGCCATCGACTTGCAGGCCACCGGACTCGATAAACTTGGCCATCCCGACGGTTTTCTAGAGCGTCAAGTAACAGGCTGGATCGAACGCTACGTTCGCGCCCAAACAGACGATATACCCCAGGTGGCGCCGCTCACCGGCTGGCTTGTGACGCATATTCCATCAAGCCCTGCACCTGCATTGATCCATAACGACTTCAAACTGAACAACATGCTCCTCAATGCGCACGATCTCACTCAAGCCGTTGCTGTGGTGGATTGGGAAATGGCAACCATCGGCGACCCACTCTTCGACCTGGCCGTATCCTTAAGCTACTGGGCAACGTCCGACGACCCTGAAGAGTTGCAAATAATACTCCCAACGGTGACTATTACGCATCCTGGATTCGTGAGCAGGCAGACCTTTATGGAAACGTATGCTCAAAAAAGCAACCGCGACCTCTCCTCCATTGACTATTATATGGTCTTTGCCTATTTCAAACTGGCGGTGATCATCCAGCAGATCTATGTCCGCTGGAAACGCGGACAAACGCAGGACGAGCGTTTCGCTGAATTCGGTAGCCGTGTCCGCACGCTGATCATGTATGCAGCCCAGCTTGCCAAAGTGGACAGGTAATGCCACGGGAGAAACAATACTATGCCCGAATCCTTAATAGCCCACTGGTACTTTATTATCAGTCCCATTGATGAGATGCACACATCCCCACCAAACTATGGTACTCTCCACATAGGTCTCTCTACATAAAAAAACAAGATGGTACATTTTGCACGATCAGGGGTCACAGTGATACCTGTTCACTTACGACGCAGAAAAAGGCCAGGGGATCTAATTGAGGAGAATTGGAAGATGCTTAATGCTTTTACCATGCTTATGCGCCACTTTGCCAGGGTAGTGGCATGCATATTGCTCATCGCGCTCGCAGGATGTGGCAGCTCAACTTCTACCTCGAACACCTCAGCACATCCTACACCCAAACCACCCTTAGCTTTGACCGTACCATCAATAGCCACGACGCCCACGACCCCGGTCTCGAACAGCACCGACTGGACGACCTATCATCGTGACAATGCTCGCAGCGGCTACCTGGCAAGCGCTTCTGATCCACAGCGACTCACACATTTATGGAGTGTACAACTGGATGGTGCCGTGTACGCCGAGCCATTGGTCGTCGGTGGGCACGTACTCGTCGCTACCGAGAACGATTCGCTGTATTCCCTTGACGCTCAGACAGGGCACGTGCAATGGCGTACCAACGTTGGAAGCCCCATTCCACTAAACGAGCTTCCATGCGGCAATATCGATCCGCTTGGGATCACCGGCACACCCGTCTACGACCCGGCGACCGGCCTGGTCTTTGCCGTAGCCGAGGTGAGCGGGCCCGCGCACATCTTGGTGGGTGTCAACATGAGCACGGGCAAAGTGCGCGTGCGCCGTTCTGTCGATCTGGGTGGTATGGACCCTCGTGCGCACCAGCAGCGCGCTGCGCTCGCACTCTCACAGGGCATGGTATACATCGCCTATGGTGGCCTTGACGGTGACTGCAGCGATTACATAGGGCGGGTGGTCGCCTCGCGTACCGACGGGCAGGGTCCTTTGCTCAGCTACCAGGTTCCCACCACTCGCGAGGGCGGCATCTGGGCGCCTTCCGGACCGGCCGTTGACGCTGCAGGCAACATCTATGTCGCAGTGGGCAATGGCGCAGAAACCCAGGGCGACTGGGACCACAGTGACTCGATATTGCGCCTATCACCAACACTGCACCTTGAAGACGGCTTTGCTCCTCAACAGTGGCAGCAGGATAACGCCGGAGACGCCGACCTTGGCTCGATGGGTCCAGTACTCCTGCCGAACGGGCTGATCCTTGCCGATGGCAAATCCGGCCTGGCTTACCTGCTGCACGCCAACTCGCTGGGAGGCGTAGGCGGTCAAGCCAGGGTGCTTTCAATCTGTAGGTCCTTTGGCGGAGCGGCAGCGATCGGTTCGCGTATGTTCCTACCCTGTACGGATGGATTGCGCGAGGTTCTGGTTGGTCCTGGCAATCACGTGGCACTCGGCTGGCAAGCACCCGGCCAGGTAGTCGGTTCACCAGTTGTGGGTGGCAATACCGTTTACAGCCTCTCTCCCCCCAACGGTACCCTTTACGCCCTCAACAGCCAGAACGGCACAGTAACCGCCTCGCTTCAGGTGGGCCGGACATCGCGCTTCGCAACCCCGACCCTCTATGGTGGCCACGTGTTCGTGGGAACTTTTTCGGGTATAGTCGCAGTCAGCACGTCGTAGGCAATAGATGGTTCAACTCAGTGTAATCTATGATTACGAAATTTACGCCTCAATGCTGCCAGCGTACTCCGTACCGCTCCTCATATACAAGTGTGCTTAGTGGCTTGCGTGCCTGCGCGGGCTTCGGGCGGGCGCGTCTTGCCTCCTCATCCGGGTAACCAAAAGAGATTGCGGTGCGCACCAGCTTATTCTCCGGAATGCCCAGCATCTGCTTGACAGCAGCTCTCCCTCTTCCTTTGAACCAGCCGATGCTCGAGCCAACCCCGTAGGCTGCGGCAGCGAGCATCATCCGCTCGCTTACCCGTCCCTCGTCGAAGGTCTCCTGTTCAACCTGTCCCTGATCGCCCGCCATCACGACCACAATCCCCAGTGCTGCGCCGGCCAGGTGCGCTGCAAAGCCCTCAAGCGCAGCCAGGGCTCGCAGCGTCTCCTGGTTGTGTATTACCACAAACTCCCATGACTGCTGGTTGCTCGCGCTCCCCGACCAGCGCGCTACATCGAGCACTGCGTCAACGACCTCTTGCGGCACCGGGTCCGGGCGGAACTGGCGCACGGCTCGCAGCGACTTAAGCAATGCAATCACGTTTTGGGCATTTTCAACCTCGGGCATAGCATACTTTCTCCTTAGCTAGTTTATGCCACGGGATGATGAAGTCGCAGATTATCGAATCGCTCACATACAATCTCGGTTTGAGATTGATACAGGTAAGTATGGCATGCAAGAAGGTTACTTGCAAGTAGCCACAAAAAAATGATATAGTCACCCATGGAGATGAGTAGCTTGCAAACACTTTTCGACATACATGGCCTGACAGCCGTAATTACTGGCGGCAGTGGTCAGCTTGGCAGAGCCATGGCTCTAGGCCTGGCGCAGGCGGGCGTAAAGGTGGCTGTTATAAGCCTGCATGCTGAGACATCTGAAGCAGTGGTCAGGGCTATCAAGGCAGAAGGAGGCCTGGCTCTCGGCATCGCCTGCGATGTACTTGATCGTGCTTCCCTTGAGCGAACCCTGGAACTGGTCACAGACACCTTTGGACCCATAGATATCCTGGTTAACGCCGCGGGCGGTAATCGTCCCCAGGCCACCACTTCAGTTGAGCGTACCTTTTTTGACCTCGATCAGCAGGCAGCAAATCACGTCTTCGACATAAATTTTACGGGAACGTTCCTGAGTTGCCAGGTTTTTGGACGCGGCATGGCGGAACGTGGGCAGGGCTGCATTGTAAACATTTCCTCTATGGGCGCGCTGCGACCTCTAACCCTTGTCCCGGCATACAATGCTGCAAAAGCAGCGGTAAGCAACTTCACCCAGTGGTTGGCGGTGTACATGGCCCAGGAGTACAGCCCGCTCATCCGCGTGAATGCCATCGCGCCCGGTTTTTTCCTCACCGAACAGAACCGCTACCTGCTTACTGATAGGCAGAGCGGCGATTTGACGCCGCGCGGTAAGGCAATTCTGAGCCACACACCGGCAGGCCGCCTTGGTCAGCCAACTGACTTGCTGGGCACACTCTTATGGCTGGTAAGTCCGGCTTCGGCTTTCGTCACAGGAGTAGTGGTGCCGGTAGATGGCGGCTTCTCGTCTTTCAGCGGCGTATAGGAGGCAAGCATCATGATCCAAGGAAAAGGTTCCACGACGGAAACCTTGTCGGTCGAAGAGGTACAGCAGCTTATAGCGCTTGCTTGCGATCCGTTGCCAATGGATGGAAAGCGGGTGCTCGTTATCATCCCCGATGGAACACGCACCGCCCCCATTCCTCTCATCTTCCGCCTGCTCTATGAACAACTGGGCAGGCGCGCAGCGCAACTGGATTACTTGATCGCACTGGGAACGCACCCACCTATGACAGGGGAAGCGATTGACCGGCTGGTAGGTGTTTCGGCCAGCGAGCGAGAGGAGCACTATCCCAATCTCCGCATCTTCAACCACCATTGGTCGCAGCCGGAAATGCTTGAGACTATCGGCGTGATCTCCCGCCAGGAAGCAGCACGCCTGACCGGTGGTTTGCTGGCCGGTGATGTACCCATCACACTCAACAAGCTGATCTTTGAGTATGATCAGTTGATCATCTGTGGGCCGGTGTTTCCCCACGAGGTAGCGGGCTTCTCCGGAGGAGCCAAGTATCTCTTTCCCGGTATCTCAGGACCGGAAATTATCGATTTTACCCACTGGTTGGGCGCGCTCGTCACGAGCATGCACACCATCGGAGTCAAAGACACACCCGTACGGCGCGTTCTCAACAGGGCAGCAGAGTTTGTAAATCGCCCTGTGCTTTGCCTGGCATTAGTCGTCCGTGATCAAGAGATTCACGGCCTTTACAGCGGGCCTCTTGCCGAAGCCTGGAGCCAGGCAGCCGACCTCTCAGCCAGCATCGATATCATCACGGTACAACAACCTTTCAAGCGTGTTCTCTCCATCCCCTCCCCCATCTATGACGACATGTGGACCGCCGCAAAAGCGATGTACAAAACCGAGCCGGCTATCGCCGATGGAGGTGAGGTCATCATCTACGCGCCACATATCACCGAGATCTCCTACACACACGGAAAGCTAATCGATCAAGTAGGCTACCACGTGCGGGACTACTTCCTCAAACAGTGGGACCGCTTCAAAGACGTCCCCGGCCGCATTCTCGCCCACAGCACGCATGTTAAAGGCATGGGCACCTATGACGCGGCCAGCAGCGTTGAAACGCCTCGCATCCAGGTGACCCTGGCTACCGGCATCCCTGCAGAACGCTGCAGGCGCGTCAACCTGGGTTATGCAGACTACAGGGAGATCGACCCGCGGGCATGGCAAGGGCGTGAACAGGAAGGCATCTTGCTCGTCCCACATGCGGGCGAAATGCTCTATCGCGCCAGCAGCCTGGTTCCCGTGGAACACTAGCAGATTCTCGGGTTGCCGAGCCTTCATAGAAGGAGCATGCAGATGAAATTTGGCGTCTTCCTCCCGATTTCCGGCCGGGCCACCGGCCCAGATACCCTCACGGAGGCCGCGCGCAGCGCCGAAGCCCTGGGTTACGACGCAGCCTGGTCAGCCGACCGCGTAGTCACGCCCTGGCAGATCAATACCTCTTATCCATACAGCGACAACCACGAGTTTATTGTCCCACCCGACCGGCCTTTCCTGGACTCGCTCACCAGCCTGGCATTCCTGGCCGGCTGCACCGAGAAAATCACACTTGGCATAAGCGTGTTAGTGCTGCCCTACCGTCACCCCCTCTACTGGACGCGCGTGGCCGTCTCGATCGAGCGGCTATCTAAGGGTCGATTGATTATGGGCATCGGTGTTGGTTGGATGAAGGAGGAGTTCGAAGCCCTGGGAGTCACATTTAAGGACCGGGGGCATATGACCGACGAGCAGCTAGAAATCATCTCGCTCCTGTGGACAGAGGACCATGTGAGCTTCAAGGGCCAGTTCTATCGTTTCGATGACCTGGCCTTCTACCCCAAGCCGATGCAGCAGCCGCGCATCCCAATCTGGATTGGTGGAGAGGGCATTCAAGCCCAGCGGCGCGCGGCGAGATACGGCGACGCATGGTTCCCCTACTTCGTGCAGATCACCCCCGCAGCCTTAAGAGCAGGATACGACAACGTGCTACGCCTGGCCACCGCAGCCGGGCGCAATGCAGAACAGATACGTTTGGCATGCTGCCGCCCGATCGAGTTGACAACCCAGCCGGTCAAGCAGGACGATAGCCACCTGCGTGGTACGCCCGGGCAACTGGTGGAGGTACTGACCGCGTATCGTGAAATCGGCGTTGAACACCTCGCCCTCCAGTTCATGGTCCCACGCTGGCCTGACCGCGTGGAGCAAATCGAACGCTTCGCCCGTGAAGTTATACCCCACCTGCGAGACTAATTCATTGTACAGTTTGCAGGTCCCTGCCTCAATATCTATAATAATTTCAGTCAACCTAACAATATGCAAAGAAGGGAAACGACTATGCCAGACCAGCAACAGCTAGATATTCTTAAGCAAGGAGTGAATGCCTGGAACGCCTGGAGAAAAGAACATCCCGAAATACAGCCGGACTTGAACGAAACCGATCTGAGCAATATAGACCTGAGCGGGGCTAACCTGAGTAGAGTCAACCTGAGCGGCGCAAAGCTGACCGGCGCAATCCTCAGTCAAACTGACCTCAGTTGGTCCAGCCTCGTTGGTGCTGACCTGAGCAGAGCCAATCTCAGCGGGGCCAATCTCAGCGGAACAGACCTGAGTGGAGCTATCCTCGAGGAAGCAGATCTGAGCAAGGCAGACCTCAGCAAGGCAGTGCTTATCGGGACTAACTTGATCGGAGCCAATCTCAGCGAGGCTAACTTCAGCGACGCTGACACACATGGCACCTACTTCAGAGGGGCAAATCTCAGAGGAGCTATCATCACTCCTGAACAAATCAATCAGGCCCAATCGCCCGATAGCCTCCCTTAGCGATTTGAGAGACTATCTGCCTATCTCTACGCCGTCAGCCCCACCAGAACGAGATGGCAATAATAGCATACAGCCCTACTAGCGCCAGCCCTTCAAGCCAGTTCGATTCACCGTCATAGATGATCGTAGTGGTTAAAATAGCGGCTAGCCCCAGAGCGACCACGAGCAGGGGGGCCAGCACCAGCGTCAGCTGAGCACCCCCCAGGAAAAGGCTGAGCAACACCAGCACTGGTATTAAGAATAATGCAACCTGGAGAGAACTGTTGAGAATGACGCTAACTGGAGAAGCGGGTCAAGGGGAATCTGGCCCCCGAACCATTCCAGAAGGCGGATGCACCCGAAGGAAGCGGCAGCGCGCACTTCTGGCTCCGGATCACCGAGAGCTGAGAGGATGATGTCGATAGGGACGCGTTGCTCTGCGTCCATGAGCGTTTTGATCGCCGCTTCGCGCAGATACTTCTCTTCATGGGAACAGTAAGGCACAATGGCCTCAAGCGGAATGCTCTGGGGCGGCTGCGAGCGCCACATGTCCAGCGCGGCAGCACACAGTTCAGGGTCGGCCAATAGGCGCAGCAGGAGTGCTCTGGGGACGCGCTCCCCCCAAAGAGCGAGATCCCAGGTGATCACCTCGCGCAGAGCGATTTCTTCATCTGGGTCAGCGAGCAACTGAAGCAAGAGGCCAAGCGCTTCCTCAGCTTTCACCACGGCCAGAAGGTGAGCCACCTCCATACGCAGAAAGATGGGGGAGGTCTCAGAATCACCGAGGATCGCCATCATAGCCTCTATGGGCAATGGTTTCTTGATTTCGTACATCAGTCGCAGAATGGCCGTCTGCTCTTGCCAATGTGACGTTGAGTTGAGGCGATCCAGCAGAAACTGAGCCGGGACCAGATCCAGGTACTCATGCTGGCGCAGGTCCTCCAGCGCATCCAAACGGTGCTCGAGATCTGCCGACTGGCACTGTGCCAGCAAATGAAGATAGAACGGATCGTTCTGTCGCATGGATGGAGCCCTTTCTCACGCATTCCACGCAATTTTTTCCGAGCAAATATGCGCTCATATGGTACCATATGAGCGGATTGGCTCATCCTGCATCTAACTGCTGCCGCTGAGTCGGATTACGTGCATTCCCGGATGATCTATCTGGCCCAGGTGAGCCAGACGAGGGGCGCACTGATTATCCGAATTTACAACTATTGAGCACAACAAACCGCTCCAGAGGCCTTTTCTCTGGTAGCCAATGGTTGTGCTGCTCATGATTGGCGTCACTGTCATTTGTCGCAATTCCGTGCGCATTTTGAATCATAACCGTTCGTGTATCTCGGTAGTTGAGATGCAAAAGCGGCGCGTTTCTGGCCCAATCTGACACAATTCTTTTCCAGGCTGCAAACAAAATGTTTTCTTGCCACTTAGGATCTACAAACGGTCTTTTTCGCGGGCGAGACGAAATGTTATCAGGCAGAAATGAAGCTGCTCCAGAAGCCTGCGAGCTTTCCGCCGCGAATGGTTATGCGTCAGAAAACGATGCGTTTTCCTTTTGCCTGGTCAGCCAGGGTTCGAGAAAAACGGCTCAATGCTGTCTGGAAAAGAATTGTGTCAGGGCCACTCTACAGCGAACTGCCGTAAACTCGCTTCCAGAGCTTTCCCAGGCCAATCACGAAAAATTATATGAGTCGGAAAAGCGAACGGAATTGGATCTGGCTCACTCTTGGTGAAGGAAAGTGGCTTCAAACAAGGCCAGGAGCGTAGGGACAGAAAAACAGATGGACGAATGAGAAAAGCAGCCTCTTGCCAGGCGAGGACTGGGTTGAGAGGATCTAAGCATCACCAAGAGTGAGCCAGACTCCGGAATTGATTCAAACAACAGTCACATGCTCCATTTCAGGGCAAAAGCCACTTGCCAGGTCATTTACCACAATGGGTGCGCCACACTTTTTTGCACAGTGCCAGCAGGTAAGCGTGAGATGCTGTCGGATGGCCGTCTCGTTCCGTTCGCATGCTCATTGTTTGCAAAAATGTGTGGCGCACCCTACCACAATGGGTGCCCCAAGGATTTTTGCAAACAAGAGGAGTTGGAGATCAGCACGGAGGGGCAAAAAGGAGTGGTTCACATGACAGGAGAAGCTTTCTGAAACACATCGTTCTTCTGGCCCCTTTTGCGCGGTTCAGCCCTTGACAAAACATATTGCTATCTGTTATAGCAGATATAACAGATAGCAATACTCTCAAGGACAGGGAATGAAGAGACGAGCCATGGACGCGTTGCCCCGCTCTTTGTGACCCATCCGAACCTTGACGCAGATGTATCTGCACGGAAATTGGTCGCACGGTTCGACCGGGCATCCCGAAAGGAGGAGGTCATGGCGAGTCTTACGGTAGACCATATCACGAAGTCATTTGGGCACTTTCAGGCCATTACAGACCTGTCGATGGAAGTGCAGGAGGGAACGATCTTTGGGTTCCTGGGGGCCAATGGCGCGGGCAAAACCACGACCATGCGCATGATCCTGGATATCCTGCGCCCTGATCGCGGGAGGGTCACCTGGAACGGCCAGGATGTGCGCGAGGTGCCGCGCCGCAACTGGGGCTACCTGCCCGAGGAGCGCGGACTCTATCCCAAAATGCGCGTGGATGAGCAACTGCTGTTTCTGGCACGCTTGAACGGCTTGTCGAAGCAGGATGCCGAGAAAGAGCTGACTGAGTGGCTCGACCGCTTTCAGATCAGCGCCAATCGCAAGAAGAAGATCGAAGAACTCTCCAAAGGCAATCAGCAGAAGGTACAGTTTCTGGCAACCATCCTGCATGACCCGACCATCCTGGTGATGGATGAGCCGTTTAGCGGCCTGGACCCGGTCAACGCCAACGTGCTGAAAGAGGCGTTTGTGGAGATGCATCGCCGGGGCAAAACCATCATCTTCTCCACGCACCAGTTGGAGCAAGCCGAGGAACTCTGCCAGGAGATCGTGATTATCAACAAAGGGCAGAGCGTCGTGCAGGGCAGCGTGCGCGAGGTCAAACGAAAGCCTGGACGCCAGGTGGCCCGCCTCAAACTCGACAACGATGCCCAGGCGGCCTGGCTGGAGCAGCTGGCGGGCGTGCAGGTCACCAGGCGCCGGGAGGATTACATCGAAATGCAACTCCCAGCTCACCTCAACCCCAACGTGATCGTGGAGGCGGCGCTGCAGCACGGCGGCATCATCAGCCGTTTCGAAATCGCCGAGCCATCCCTGACCGACATCTTCATTGAACTGGTAGGCATGAGCGCCCTCCCAGACGTTCCCTCTGCTCTCTCAGCATAGACAGGAGAAAAGAAATCATGGCAACGAATACGGTGGAAACGCCAGCAAAGAACGGGGTGGAACAAGAGCAAGGAACCATAGTGGTGAGTGCGGATGGTGCTGCTGCCCAAAATAATCTGCGCAATATCCGCTTGATTCTCGGGCGCGAGTACAAAAACCGGGTGACCCAGCGCAGTTTCATCATCACCAGTGTGATCCTGCTGGTGATCGTGTTCCTGGCCGCTTTTATCCCGACGGTGATCCAGCTTGTGAGCTCCGGTTCCAGTTCCAGTGGGCAAACGAGTATCGTCGTGGTGAACGAGGCTGGCTCGGTCGCCGGTCTGAACGAGGCGGAGTTGACCGCTGACATCACTACTGCATTGAATGGAACAAGCACTGGAAGCTCCGCTCCCTATGTGTTGAGCATCCAGCCACAAACTTCTCTGAGCACCCTGCAAAGCCAGGTCAAGGATGGCAAGCTGGATATGCTGCTGGTGCTTGAGCGTCCGACGAACCAGAACGTACGCTTTACCTATTACACCACGAACAGTTCGACCAACGATCCCAACCTGTCCGCGATCCAGGGTTTGACCTTGCAGCTCACCTTTTTCGATACCGCTCATCGCCTGGGCCTCACATCGTCTCAGACCCAGCGCCTCGCCGCTCCACCTGACCTGGTCGTCGTGCAGACACAGCCTAGCCAGACGACTCAGCCGACGAGCGAAAGTGCTGCCGGCTTTGTGCTCGCCTTTGCCGGCGTGATCCTGATCTTCATCTCTATCCAGGTCTATGCCGGGATCGTGGCGACGGGAGTGGCGGAAGAGAAAAGCAGCCGTATGATGGAAATCCTGGTGAACGCCGCGACCCCCTTCCAACTGCTGGCCGGCAAGATCGTGGGCATCGGTGCAGCGTGCCTGACGCAGATGGGTTGCCTGGTGGTGGTCGGCATTGGGGCGCTGCTGCTGCAAACCCCGCTGCAGGCCGCGCTGTTCGGGGCACATGCGGGAAGCTTCAGCCAGTACCTCACCGGCGTGTCCATCCCGTTCTACCTGCTGTTCCTGCTCTACTTTCTGCTGGCGTTCTTCCTGTATGCCACCCTGTTTGCCGGACTGGCCTCACTGGTCAAACGGCAGGAGGAGATACAAAGCGTGATCATGCTTCCCCTGCTGCTGATGAGCAGTGGCTATGTGCTGTTCTTTTTCGTGGTCGCTACTCCCGATGCGACCGTGACGAAGGTGCTGTCGTACATTCCGTTCTGGACCCCGATGTGGATGCTGATGCGTCTTGCCCTGGGCACGGTCGCCTGGTGGGAGATCGTCGTAACGGTCGCCTTGATGCTGCTGACCATTCTGGCCTGCACCTGGTTTGCCGCGCGCCTGTATCGCTACGGCGTGCTGATGTATGGGCAAAAGCCAAGCCTGGGTCACCTGCTGAAACTGGTGCGGATGCACTAACCGTGGGTGAGGGAGGGGACCTTTCTCAGATGGGCTTCTCACTCCCGGTGTGACGACAAAGAGACCACGTGTGGCATCGCTGCCACTGACCGATCCGCTTTTGTACGCAAGAAAGCGGATCGGTCTTTCTGGTGAAGCAAGCTGCCAATGCTGCTACTCATGGGAGTTCTCTGGTACGTCGTAGCTTTTGCTCTGAAAACATTGACAGGCCATCTCATTTGCAAAAAGCTGTGGGACACCCTTTGGCAAAGGGTGCGCCACAACTTTTTGCAAAGTGCTGGAGAAGTGAGCATGAGGCTCAGCCAGGTTGTATTCTTGTTCTGCTTCGTGCTCACCGTGTGCAAGAAGTTGTGGCGCACCCACGAGCAATCTGGTAAATGGCCCTGAAATGCGGCCCGTTTTTGCCCTCACATGTGAGCATTTGCCCTCAATGTTGAGCAGTCGTGAGCCATTGTCGCCAGAACATAGCTCCAGAAGCGGTTCACGGCACTCAACGGTTGTCAATTCACAATGAACATGCATGGGAGCAATGCGGGGACTCATGCGAGAAGGCGCATCCTGAATGGGCTTTTCGCGCGAAGCGTGTGTAAATCCCAGGATTCTGCGGGAGAAATTGGTATAATTCTGCGGGCCGTTCCCTGCTGAAAGTCCGTGTTTTCAGACTGCTTGCCCACCCAGATAGCTCTACCAATTTCTCCCGCAGAATCCTGGGATTTACAGTCAAAGAAACCGAATCAACCACGTCATTACCACATTTTCACTCACACAATTCCAAAATTTACATAAGGACGTGCTTCACGTGTCGAGAAAGAGCAGAGATGGTGTGAACTCCTTTCCTCGGATACTGCCCTCTTTTCATACTCGCTTTTTATAGGCCCTCATCGCAAAGATGTAGGCCACAACCAGAATGCCGACGCACCAGGCAAGCGCAACCCAGATCTCATGAGACACTGGCTGTCCAGACAGTAACGCACGGATGGTATCCACGATCGCCGTCACTGGCTGGTTTTCGGCAAAGACGCGGACTGCCAGCGGCATCGACCTGGTGGGCACAAACGCCGAGCTGATAAAGGGCAGGAAGACAAGCGGATACGCAAAGGCAGCTGCGCCGTCTGTCGATTTTGCGGTCAGTCCGGGAATCACCGCCACCCAGGTTAAAGCCAACGTAAACAACGCGAGGATGCCGACGACGGCCAGCCATGACAGGATGCCCGCCGACGAACGAAAGCCCATCAGCAACGCGACGAGCATGATGACCACCACCGAAATCGCGTTGGAGACCAGCGAGGTCAGGACGTGTCCCCACAGCAGGGTGGAAGGGGCAATCGGCATGGAGCGAAATCGCTCAATTATCCCCCGTTGCACATCGGTAAACAAACGCAAAGCCGTATAGGATATCCCGCTCGCAATCGCAATCAGTAAGATCCCAGGTAATATGTAATTGACATAATTCGCTGTCCCGGTTTGAATGGCGCCACCGAACACATACACGAACAGCAACATCATCGCAATAGGCGTGATCAGGACCGTGATGATGGTGTCCATACTGCGGAAAATATGGCGCATGGAACGACCAAGCATCACGCTCAGATCACCGAAAAAGTGTTTCTGTATCGTTTCCATTTACTGTTCCTCCTTGTTGCCAATGATGGCAAGAAAGATCTCCTCCAAGGTCGGTTGTTTTTCCACATACTCCACCGAAGCCGCTGGAAACAGCTTTTGTAGCTCCACGAGCGTGCCGCTGGCGAGAATCTTTCCCTCATGGAGAATGGCAATGCGATCAGCAAGCTGTTCCGCCTCTTCCAGGTACTGCGTGGTCAAGAAGACGGTTCTGCCCCCATCAGCAAGCTCCTTCACCACTTTCCACACCTCGAGGCGTCCCTCGGGGTCAAGCCCGGTGGTCGGCTCGTCAAGGAACAGGATCGGCGGTGTTCCCACCAGGCTCATGGCGAGGTCAAGCCTGCGGCGCATCCCGCCTGAATACGTCGACACACGGCGAGTGGCAGCATCGGCTAAACCGAAGCGGGTCAGCAACTCGTCGGCCACCTGGCGCGGTTGTTTGACGTGTCGGAGCCGGGCGATCATGATCAGATTTTCTTGCCCGGTCAACATCTCATCCACGGCGGCAAATTGCCCGGTCAGACTGAGTGATTGCCGCACGTGGTCTGGCTGTGACGCCACATCAAAGCCGTTGACGATGGCCGTTCCGCCGTCCTGTTTGAGCAGCGTGGAGAGGATTTTGATAATCGTTGTTTTGCCCGCGCCGTTGGAGCCGAGCAGGGCAAAAATGCTGCCCTGCTCCACGGTGAAACTCACGCCTTTTAAGACGTTGAGCTTCTGGTATGATTTTTGCAGGTCTGCTACCTCAATGGAATTGGTTTGCACAATCTCCCTCCTTATGAGAGCACAGTCACCTTCGATACATCGGCTCCTATGCCTTTGAGCGCGGCATACGTGAGCTTATCCATCAGCGCGCCGTCAAAGTGAATGGATTGAATGGCACGCTTCAGAGACCAGATACCCACCGGGCGGAAAGCCACATTTCTGAGGGTCGCGCCCTGAAACGAAGCATCCTTCAGTGCCGGCAGGTCAAACTTGACGCCGAGAAAGGTCTGCCCATCCAGTCGCTGTCCGCTCAGGTCGGAATAGTGGAAGTCCACGCCGAGAAAGGTACAGCCTTCAAAGATGGTTTTGCGCAGGTCGGTATAGTTGAATTTGACATCCGTCAGCTTGACGCCGATGAATTGTGCTCCGACCAGCCCCGCCGTGCTGAAGGTGGTGCGCACCAGGATGGCTTCACGGAAGTTCGCACCCACAAGGTCACTTGCGGAAAAGTTGCAGTCTGTCAGATTGGCGCGGTCAAAATTGGCTTCACGGACGTCACTGCCATAAAACGAGCTGCCGGTCAAGTCTGCGCCCGTAAAGTCAGAGCCGCGCAACGCGCTCCCGTGAAACTTTCCTTTCTGCACGATCACGCCCGCAAAGTCGCTCTGTGGCGCATTGCTCCCATAAAAGTTTATCAATACCTGCCGCTCCAGCGCGTGGGAGAGGTTGGCGACCTCCTGGACGGTTTGCTCAATGTCGCCGATACTCTCAATGGTCATGGTCAAGGCGGTTTCATCATCCTTGCCCTCAGCTTTCAGTTCACGGAAGCGCTCCTGCAAATCGGAGAGCAGATCCGCCTTTAATTCGGCGACGCTTTTGACCCCCTCGTAGGGAGCAAAAACGCCGTTGACATAGGTGGTCAATTGGTCATTCATAACAACACCTTTCCTTTACAAGAGGTTATCCAGCACGCGCTTCGCGTACTCCCAGTTGCTTTTGTTGCGATCGTACGTTGCTTTCCCTTTTTCAGTAATCCGGAAATATTTCCGCCTTCCGCCTTGAGATTCATCGCCCCAATACCATGCGATATCCCCGTCCACCTCAAGCCGCCGGACGCTGGAGTACATCGTGGCTTCCTTTAATTCATAGTCCCCACCCGAGCGCTCAGCAATCAGCTTGACAATCTCGTAGCCGTAGCGGTCAGCTTCCGATAAGAGCCGTAAAATCATCGTATCGGTATGACCGCGCAGCAGGTCGGAGGTCAGTTTGTTTTCACTCATATCATCACCTCGTAGTTGGACTATACATCATATTACTGTGTCTGTCAAGGTATTATTTCAATGGTGATACTTTGTTTGATAAACCAGCTCTCTGTTCTTTCTTTGGCATCCCTGGTGTCAATGACAAGATTCCGTGTCGTCGTTTTGTAAATCCTAGGATTTCCACTCGACCTTCTTCCGCTATGTCAAAGGAACCCGGAAAACACCAGGAGCACAAGCTTAGCGGGGTAATTTCAACCCACTCTCAGACTGTAAATTTTGGAATTGTGTGAGTGAAAATGTGGTAATGACGTGGTTGATTCGGTTTCTTTGACATAAGGCTCACGACCCCTGGCAGAAAACTTTTCCCTCTGCCAGGGGTCGTGAGCCTTATGTCAAAGAGGCAGAACCGCTCACCTAATTGTCAAAATTCCCGCTCATACAATTCCAAAATTTACATTACCCCTAATTGAAGTGGAGAAATGTCAATCGCATAACAGATTTCTAAAACTGTCCAGTACCTGCTATACTAAACAGAACAACAAGGAGAGGTATTGGATGGCATGGACACAAAACGGAAGAGTTATACGCTGGGGGAGTTTTTGCGAGCGGCTGAGACATGGATCAACTTTTATAATCAAGAGCGACCACATGAGGGGCTCGATAACCTCTCTCCGCTTCACTATGCGAAGCCGCATGAGTTGGAGGATATTCCTTCACTCGCCCTCTGGTGATGTCTATTTTAGCAGAGACTGGACAATTCTGAAATTATGGGAGGAGCACCGGATATTCTATGAAGATCTACCTGGTGGATGGTACCTACGAGCTGTTTCGCAGCCACTTCGGCGCGCCGCCGCGCAAGGCACCGGATGGGCGCGAGGTCGGCGCAACGCTGGGCCTTTTACGCAGCCTGC
>Ga0209647_1002079_pt1 | contig 16423 bp, 14 predicted proteins | sample GraSoi_2013_60cm_FD_185827 | JGI IMG/M metagenome (GOLD analysis project Ga0209647, IMG submission 185827) | Grasslands soil microbial communities from the Angelo Coastal Reserve, California, USA - Sample 9_17_2013_60cm (SPAdes) (version 2) | ecosystem: Environmental > Terrestrial > Soil >...
CGCCAGTTCGAAGGTAAAAATGATTTTAGCAATTCCCAATCTTCACCAGCCGCCTCCTCTTCGCTCATGCCCAAATACAGCTAGCACATAATCAAGATTATTGCAACAAAACAAGTTAGCGCTTATTCAGACTTACCCTCCCCTCCGGCGTAGGATTTGGTGTTGCCGGCGATGCCACCGGAGTCGGCGACGGAGAATCCGCCCGCGCCGAGGCAAAAACTAATACTAACCCAAAAATCGAAACCAAGAACGTTCGCCAATAGCCTCGTTGCGCTGTTGGCACCCTTAAACAAGGACGGTTATTAGAATTCATGCAGAACAAAACACTTCTAATAACCAAACCCCTCGGCTAGCACCGCGTTGCTGAAAAACGCTGCACCAGCGCGGCCGCCCACCGCACCAAGCCACCTCTTTTCAGCTCACCCTTCCAACCTGCTATCCACCCCGTCGACTAAGTCCACTCCGTCCACTTAGTCCACTTTCCCAAAGCCCGATCTACCATCTGTCATGCGCTTCGCTTCCGGCTATTGGCTATTCACAACCGCTCCCCCAATCCCTTTCACCGGTACCTCAATCAAATGCGGCTTCCCGCCCTTGATCGCGGCCTCCACCGCCTCACTAATTTCTCGGTGAGAACTTACTAACGTCGCTTCCACCCCCATCGATCTCGCTAAGGACGGAGAATCAACTTTTGGTTGGCAGAGATCCATCGCCAGAAAACCGTGCTGGTTCGAGTTGTATTGCGATTGACTAACCATGAAATTTTTCAGGATCCCATACTCGAGATTATTCAGCACCACATAGACCACCGGCACCTCTTCATGCACGGCACTCCAGAGCGCTTGCGGCGAATACATGGCTGATCCATCGCCCACCATACAAATCACGGGTGCATGATCGCGCGCTAACGACACTCCGACTGCCGCCGGCATCCCCCAACCCAGACCGCCGCCGCGATTGTGAAAATATTGGCGTCCACCTGTCGACCGGTGCATCGGCTGAGTAAACGGATTCGCACAAGGCGCTTCATCCACCACCAAGAATCCGTCGGGCAACGGACGTAAAACTTCTCTGGCGGCAACAATCGGCGCGATCCTAGCATCACCATTGGTGGCAGCATCCGCCTGCTTCATGAGGCCATGCCAAAGAACTTCTTTTTCTTTCTGCGCCGTTTCGATGTTCTGTTTAACTGTGGCCGGCGAAACCTTGAGTTCTAACTCATCTGCCAATGCTTCCAACGTCGCGCGCACATTCCCAAAAATGCCGAGCTTAGGTGCGTCGTTATACCCCAGATCGTTCGCGTCTTCCGAGATATGATAAAACTCGATCGATTCAGGAATCGGATCACGCATGGTATAAACGATCGACACCAAACTTTTTCCGCCCAAACCGAGCAAACAATCGTAACGACCTAAAATTTCCGAAATACCCTTAGCGGTAGTTGGAAGTGAACCGCGCCAGAACGGATCAATGGACGCGTAATTATTAACTGATGGCCAGGAAGCACCATACACTGGTGCTCCCAGAAGTTGAGCGACTCTAGCGGTTGCCTTTCCTAATCCCAGCTCGGCGATATCGTTACCCGCGACAATCACCGTCCGGAACCGGTCAAACTTCAGCAGCCCGGCTGCAAGTTCTTTAACTCCGACACCCACACTAGCGAGTTCGATCCGGCTCGGTGGCAACACCCGCGGCGAACCGACCTCATCCAAGATATTCATCGGCAATGACAAAAAGACTGGGCCGCGCGGTGGCGTCACTGAACTATGAAAAGCTCGACGCAATATGAGAGGTAAATCATCTAACGAATTCGGTTCGAAACACCATTTCGCAGCCGGCGCCGCAATCTGCACGAGGTCAGCTGCGAGCAATGGATCCGCTAAAATATGCCGGAGATCTTGTTGGCCTGCGGTGATAACCATTGGCACCCTCGCGATCTTTGCGTTCATGATCGCTCCCATCCCGTGACCTAACCCGCCGGAGGTATGCAGATTCACACACGCCGGTTTCCCCGATGCCTGAGCATAGCCATCGGCCATACTAACAACCGTAGCTTCTTGCAGCCCCCAGACGTAACGAAAATGGGGGTTAACAACTAACGCGTCGATCAGAGGAAGCTCAGTTGTCCCTGGGTTCCCAAAAATGTATCTGGTCCCTTCCGATCGCAAAATCTCGAGCAGAATCTCCGCTCCCCTTGCCTTGTGCGTTCCCACAGTTGCTGAGACTAAACCAGCCCAGGTGCATGACAAGGTAAGTTTGAGTAGTCGGCTATTCGCGAAGCGCTACCTTTCACTTTTCACCTTTCACCTCGAGCGCGACTTTCCCCCGTGCGCACAAAAACTCCCAAGCTCGTTTTCCTCGCTCTCACCCTCCTTCCTCACCTCACCCTCGCCACCGATATTCGGATAGTGAGTTCCGGCGGCTTCGCGGCTGCTTACCGCACACTCGCCCCTCAATTCGAACAGGCTACTGGCGATCATCTGATCGCCGGTTGGGGCCCATCAATGGGAAACACAGCCGATGCAGTCCCCCAACGCCTTGCGCGCAATGAACCGATCGATGTCTTGATCATGGTTGGATCCGCCCTGAACAAACTTGTTGAGCAAGGAAAAGTCATGGCCGACAGCCGAGTCGACCTTGCCCGCTCCGCCATCGGTGCTGCCGTCCGTGCCGGCGCTCCCAGACCGGATATCAGCAGCATTGACGCCCTGAAAACTACTCTCTTAAACGCCAAATCGATTGCCTATTCCGATAGCGCCAGCGGCGTCTACATTTCCACCGAACTTTTTCAGAGGCTTGGTATCACCGATCAAGTCACCGGCAAAAGCCGGATGATCCCAGCCGAACCCGTTGGCTTAGTCGTCGCTCGCGGTGAAGCAGAGATCGGCTTCCAACAAATCAGCGAACTAAAACCCATCGCCGGAATCCAAATCATCGGCCCTTTACCTGACGAAGTTCAGAAAATCACTATCTACTCCGCCGGGATTGTCGTCGGATCCAAAGAACCCGCCGCCGCCAAAGCCCTGATCACTTTCCTAGCCTCCCCCGCCGCCGCCAAAGCCATCTCCGACAGCGGCCTAGCAGCGATAGCGCTTCGCAATAGCAAATAGCAGATAGCAAATAGCAAATTCCGCTTCGCATGCGCGTCGCCATCACTTCCCAGGCGCGTTCATTTGTCATCTGTCATGCGCTTCGCTCGGCTATTGGCTATCGGCTATCGGCTATTGACCACTTCGCTAAGCGCGGCATGCGCCGCGCTTAGCGAAGTGGTCCAGCTCTTCCACCAAAAATGGCTCTTCCCACCTACCCCACTTTGCACCTGGTTAACCGAACCACACCAGCACATGTCCACTGCCCTCATCATCCGCCATGTCACTCGACAGGACTACGCCCAATGGCTTCCTTTATGGGACGGTTATAACGTCTTCTACGGACGTTCCGGTCCCACCGCGCTATCTTCTGAGATCACCCAAATAACCTGGACCCGCTTTTTCGATACCTATGAACCACTGTACGCATTGGTAGCCGAGCTCGATGGACAACTAGTCGGCTTAGCTCACTACCTTTTTCACCGGAGCACGATCCACATCAATTCAGTCTGTTATTTACAAGACCTATTCACCCGCGAATCCGCGCGTGGCAAAGGCATCGGCAAGGCCTTAATTAACGGGGTGTACGACCAAGCCAAACAGTCCGGGTGCCGAGTCGTCTATTGGCAAACTCACGAAACGAATAAAACCGCCCGCCGCCTCTACGACCAGCTAGCAGACAACTCCGGTTTCATAGTCTACCGGAGCCGCGACCAAAAAACCGAACCGCAGATCGACGCAGATAAACACAGATAAGATCACCCCGCCCACTAAGTCCACTCCCGCCCACTAAGTCCACTCCGTCCACTAAGTCCACTCCGTCCACTCCGTCCACCACTCCACCACTCCGCTCCCCAATCACTCCGCTCCCCTTCCCATGACCCAAGTCCTCCTCGTCACCGACCTAGAACAAATCAAACGCTGCGCCCCCGTATTACGCGAACTCCGCATCCTCCTAACCGAAGAACAAATCATCGAGCACGTACAACAACAGATGCCCGATGGCTACCGCTTAGCCTGCGTTGAAGCCGCCGGTCAAGTCACCTCGGTCGCCGGCTACCGCATTACCCGAAACCTAAGCTACGGAAAATTCCTCTACGTCGACGACCTGGTAACCCGCGCCGACCAAAAACGAAACGGTCACGCCGGCCAACTAATCGAATGGCTCTGCGAACACGCCCAAGATCAAGGCTGCGCCTCTCTAGTCCTCGATTCGGTGTCCAACGCTTCGAGGCCCACCGCTTCTATCTCGCCCACAAAATGGACATCACCGCCCACCACTTCGCCCGCAAACTCTAACCGCGAATGCATCCGCCTTCGCAAAGCCTACGGCGCGACAGGCTGCAGATTTACGCAGATAACCGTCCGCCATTTCACCACTAAGTCCACTTAGGTCCACTAAGTCCACTAGGTCCACTAAGTCCACTAGGTCCACTAGGTCCACTCCCGTCCACTAACCCCGCCCCACTCCGCAAGGTCTCATCTGCCCCCGTCGTTCGCCCGGTGCCTTGGCTATTGGCTATTGGCTATCGGCTATTCCTGAAGCATGCGCTTCAGGACCTCCGCCACCTCCCTAGGCCGCTCCCTCTGCACAAAATGCCCCACCCCCGGCAACTCGATCCGCTCTAGACCAGCCCGATACAATTTATCATTACCACGCGAGCTTTCCGGCAGGTTACAAGCGTCGCTCGACCCACAAATGAAGGTCGCCGGTACCGGAATCGGCGGTGTATCACGCAGCCTAAGTTCCTGCGCTTCATAAAGTGGACTACTTGGCGCCGCCCCCCAACGATGCCGATAATAATGGATCACCGTATCAACGAATTGATCGTTCTCGAAGCTCGGCACAACCGCAGCAAATTCATCCGGCTTAAACCTCCATTCGGGCGACCAAACCCTCCAAAGGTATTCACAGACCTTAGCTCGATCCTGTTCCAGAGCTGATCGACCCATCTCAGTGTGGAACCACCATTGATACCAGAACACATGGGCTTGCCGTAACCGCACCTCCCAATTGTCGGGAGCTGGCCCGTAACCAGTCGCTAACACGACGAGCCCGGTTACCCTTTCCGGTGCTAGGATCGCGGCCGCATGCGCAGCTCGACTACCCCAATCCTGGCCCACCAACATAAACCGATCGATCTCCAATTCATCAGCAAGATCCAGAACATCTTGCGCTAACGCTGCGACTTGACCGCTATGCGCCGCGATCGCTGTCACTCGGCTCGGCCCGAACCCGCGTTGAAACGGTCGCACTAACCGCAACCCCGCCCCTTCGAGCTCCGCCACCACTCGATCCCACGTATGCGCATCGTCCGGAAACCCATGCAAAAACAACACCGGCACCCCCTCGCTTTGACCGCTCTCCAAATACCCAATCTCCGCCACTGCCGTCCGCACCATCTTCATACAAGAAGGCTTACCTGAAGCCTCTTTCCCCGCAACCAGGGCGGAGCGAATGACAGATGACAAATGACAAATGACAGATAACGGCAGGTTGAGAGGAGCTAGAAATACGTAATAGCCGCAAAGAGGCGCAAAAAGCACAAAAAAAGGACGCCTCCGCCAAGCGACTCGACTGAACTCGCCGAAGTCCTACGGCGCGCCAGGCCGCCAATAAAATCTCACGCAAAGCAAAAGGCTGAGTACGGAATAAGCCTTGCTCCTTGAACTCCTCGAACTCCTGCAACTCCTTGAACTCCTTTTCTGTCATTTGTCATCCGCTTCGCGTCTCGGCTATTGGCCAAGCGCTCACCTTTCACCTTTCACCTTTCACCTTTCACCTCGCGCGCCACCTCCCACCCCGGGTAAAGTCCCCCATGCGCCACCTCGTCCTGGCCCTCCTCGCCCTCTCCTTCCTCAAAGCTTCTGCCTTCGATCCAGCCGCCCTCTCTATCGAGCAGCTCAAGAACGGAATAGAGAATCAACACCCGGCATATTTTTACTACCTGGCGAAGAAACTGTTCGCTGCTGGCCAAAAAGACGACGCCGTTTTCTGGTTCTACGCAGGCCAACTGCGTTACCGAGTCTACCTCGCTGTAAACAAAGACAAATTAGACCCCAGTGGCGACCCCGCCGTATTTTCAGCGTTATCGGAAGAAATCGGCCGACCCATTAACGAATACGCGTTTGGCGATATCCCGCAGCTAGCGAAAACCATCGACGCCGTCATCGCCTGGGACCAATCCCATAACAACGCTTTAACTCCCCACGCCGAACACAAATCGCAATACGACCAAATAGTTTCCGGCCTAACCCAAATGCGCGACCAGGTCCTGCAACAAGCCGATTCCATCCGCAAAACCAGAACCGCCAACGGCCTGCCAAACCGCAACTAACGGAGGAAGGAGTACAAGGAGTACAAGGAATTCAAGACAATGCTTAACCGCGAATCGCGAGCCAGCCTCATCCTCCACTCCGTCCACTGCGTCCGCTGCGTCCACTACGTCCACTCGCTCACGCCGATACGCCGACACGCCCAAACGCCGTCACGCTTTCACCGCCCCAAACGACAACCCGCGCGCCAGATACCGCTGCACCAACAGCGACAGCAACACTGGCGGCGCAATCGCCAAGATCGTGTTCACCGCGGCAAAATTAAACCGGATCCCCTGAGTATCCCGAGAAGCTAAAATAAACGCCGGCATCGTAACCGCATTTTGCGTCGTAATCGCCGATGCAAACAACGCTTCGTTCCAACAAAACGCGAACACGATGAAAGCCGTAACGATCAAACCATCGAGTGACAACGGTAATGCGATCATCCAAAAGACTTGCCACAACGACGCTCCCTCAATCCGAGCTGCTTCTTCCACCTCTTTGCTAACATCACGGAAGATGTCCCGCATGATGATCACACAAAAATTCAGATTGAACGTGATGTAGAGCAGCATCAGTCCGATTCGGGTATCGATTAGACCAGACTCAGCCAGCAGGATATAAAACGGCGATAGCACCACTACCGGAGGCAAGACCCGTTGCGACAAGAACCAAAGCGCCATGTCTTTGCTGCTAACCCGCTTGAATTCAAACCGGGCCAGACTGTAAGCAGCCGGGGTTCCGATCAGCAAGACAAAGAGAGTCGAGGTCACCCCCACCAACGCGCTATTGCCTAAACACTTCTGCAGCTGCGGATCAAAGAGCACCTTGGTCCACATGTCCAGCCTGGGGGTGAACTGCAAAAACGGAATAATCGCTCCCGGCCTGAATATATCGGCATCCGACTTCAGTGAGTTATCGACCGCCCACAGAAACGGCACTGCCACCCAAATCGCGGCCAACCCCGCGATCGTCATCACAATGGCCTCTGACGCCCACTTCGAATTACGCCACAGCACGCTTTCCACAGCAATATTCTGCCGCAAAACCAAAAAATCTCACGCAAAGCCGCAAAGACGCAAAGGCAAGAACCGCGAATGGACGCGAACAACAAACGAATCCGCCTTCGCCAAGCGACTCGACTGAGCTCGCCGAAGTCCTCCGGCGCGACAGGCCGCAGATGAACACAGATTTACGCAGATAAATTCACAGAAGATCACAAAGACCACAAAGGACAGTTTAGAAAATACCTTTAAGCTTTCCTAGGCCTCGCGAGACCTGTCATCTTCTAACTTTCACCTTCCGCCGTCTCCCCTCTCTATCTGCGTGAATCCGCGTTCATCTGCGGTTCGGGTTTTTCCTCGTCTGGTCTTTGTGACCTTTGTGATCTTCTGTGAATAATCTGTTTTTCCGATTTAACTTTGCGCCTTTGGGTCTTTGCGTGATGTTTTTTCCTTCTTCTTTTTTGTGCTTTTTGTGCCTTTTCGCGGCTATTCCTGTTTTACGTCTTTCCTTTGCGTCTTTGCGTCCTCGGCCGACGTAGCTAAAGGGGGAGATGGGGCGACTTGTCCGCCATAGCTTTAGCGACGGAGGAACTCTGCTTCGCGCGAGATTTTTCTTCTCAATTCGCGTCTATTCGCTGCCTGTCGCGCCGTAAGCTTTGCGGAGGCGGATCCATTCGCGGTCTTTCTTTTTACGCCTCTTTGCGGTTATTACGTATTTCTAGCTCCTCTCAACATGCCGCTATCTGTCATTTGTCATCAGTCATTCGCTTCGCGCCTCGGCTATCGGCTATTGGCTATTGGCTATTCGCGAAGCGCGCTATTGGCTATTCGCGAAGCGACCAGGACCATCACATTCGCGACAATTAGAATCACCAGAAACGCACCGATAAACCACCACAACAAATTGAGAAAAGCAGTTTGCGCTAACTGCAACGGAACTGCTAACGGCACCGAAACAATCTGCGCTCCAATGATATCGTCCAGTTTCCAACCGAATCCGTTGGCCGTCCCATAAAGCTTGATCATTTCCACCGGCGCTTTGTCCGCTGTGGTGTGACACTCCAGACAACTAACATTATTAACTTTGATCGGACGGGCCAGGAACACCGAGATTCCATTGGGCGTATCGCGAGCAGCCGAGATCTCGCTATGTTCGGCGTCTCCGCGGAATTGGTTAACAATATCCGTTTCCCAATCTGTCGCCCGATCCCGGGGGTTAGTCGGGTTCAACGTTGCTTCCTTATAAAAGTAGTTAGGAAATTTTTCCCGGAGATATCCAAAGATTTCCGTCGCGGCAAACGCCGGTACGGATTGCGGATGAAACTCGGTATCCAGCAATTCGTCGGACTTTCCTTTGATTGAGTTCAAGAAATCTTCTAAAGCGGACAGGGCATGCTGTTGTCCCATAAGGAAACCGCGCTTCACACTGGTACGAAGATCGTTCGGGACATTTTGATCGACCGATTTCGGCACTTCTTCGATCGTCTTACGGAGTTCCGCTACCGCCGTCTGCAGCTTGAAATTCTTTTGCAAAAGGAGCGGAGCAACCTGTTTGGTCGTGTAAGTTCGACTGGAAAGGGCTGCCTCCATGATAATACGAGCATTCTGCTCTACGTGCTGGCGCGCGGACTCCACCAACGCTTGTTGCGTAACGTAACCGATCGCTCCAAAACAGAGCACCAGTACCGGGATGAAGACGAGGTTAAACTTGAGCAATTTCATTCATGTTCTCCGTCGGAGGCGATAACACATCGAAAACCAACATCGTCACTGCGAAAATAAGGATCATATCCGCGGCGATAAGACGAGAGCGTTTCATCCGCCCGTGATGTCGCCCACGAACCACCTCTCAGGGTTCGCCAATTCAGACCGTTTTTATACTTGTCCTCGCACCACTCCCATACGTTGCCACCCAAGCTCGAAATCCCTTTTTGGTTAGGCGCGAATGCGTTAACCGGTCCGGTACGAGGATAGGCGTCGTGGTAACCCGGTATAACTAGCCAGTTCTGCGGCGCGCCGGTTCGCGATTCACTGCCGGCATAGTTCCCGAAATCGTTCGGCGGAGGGAACCGGTTTCCCCAAGGATAAACGTTCTTCACGCCTCCGCTTCGCTCCTCTGGAGTCCCTCCGGTTTCCCGCGTTAAGCCAACCGCAGAACTCCACTCTGCATCGGTCGGTAACCGATATCGTTGAAAGGCCGACAAGATCCCTTCTGCCCGTTCCTTTCTAGTTAACCAATCACAAAATTGTCCCGCATCTTCCCAGCTGATACCAACGATAGGATGATCCGGCGTCTGCACAAATCCAGGCTCTTTCCAACTAAGTGCATTCAGCTTGAACCCGTTCTGGGTCACGACCGATGACATTCCTCCTGTAGCGTCATATCCGGTAGCTTGGACAAAGGCGGCAAAATCGCGTACCCGCGTCTGCCAAACGGCAAAATGAATCTGCCCGATCGGTACGAACTTCATATCGAGACTGTTCGACCACGCTTCCCCGGCGAGCAGCGGTGCATGATTCACTGGAGCCGGTTTCGCTGTCGGCGTCGGCGTCGCTTTGGCGATCGGAGGTGGGGATGGCGGCGTGAGCGTCCTGGAGACGAACCACCAACCTAAACCGCCACATATAATTAACGCTAGCAGTAGAGGTATCCACCGGTAGAGCCGCTTCTTGCGGTCTCCCGTGCCGGATACGGTTCGATCGTTCGCGGGGACTTCACGTGCGGTTGGTAGTGACGCCGACCGCGCCGGTTCAGCCCGTTCGGCGGCAAGCAGCGGGACAGAAGCACGCGTCGCTTGAGCCGAAGGCCGTCCGGCCAAAAGAGCGCTGAACGTCTCATAAAATTCGACTGCTGTCGCAAAACTTTGACTTGGAGTTAGGCACCGCCGTAGCACCCGGTTTTCGTCCTCTGACGCGTTGGGGAGCGGTGTAACCGCCCCCGGCTTACCCCCAAGAAGCTCATAAACCAACAGGCCAACCCGAATGACGCCCTGCTCAACCCGCGATGCCTCAACGATCTCCGGTTCGCCGCCTGTCGCTGTTTCCCCCGGCTCATGGGCCCGCCCTAAGGCGTCCATCTTGATCACGAACGCCGGCCATTCATCCAGAGGACACCGAAGAACAAGCTCTTCCGATGGTTCACCGAATCCGTCCGGGAAATGAACGATGATCTCGCTCAGATTCATTTCGAGCCCAAGATTGACGGCCAACGCCGCATCCACGGCAGGCGCAATCTGTTTCAGCAATAAACAACTCTCCCTCGACGTCAGCGTTTGCCGTACCCGTAGCAGATCGGATAACGGGAATCCCTCTAGCCATTCGAATACAGCGAAACAGTAAGATTCTTGTCGTTCAACCATGAACACCTTTAGGAAATTAGGATGAGAAACCGCTTGGATGCGTTTCGCTTCCTCTTGCAGCTGGGTAAAAACCGTGTCCGGCAACCGAAAGAGCCGAAGCATGACGCGGGTCCGTGTAGACTCGTCCTCCCCGTAAAAAGTGTGCCGGGGATTCTCCGGATCCAGATCTTCTATCAGGCGGTAGCGTCCCTTAACCAATTCGCCGGGCGCTGGCAAGGGAACCGGTCGCGGGGTTGTGCTTAACGCGATCGTCTCAAAATTAAGCTCCCCTGAGATCGATAATTCTTCCGGTACCTGCCGGATTCCGAGGCGCTCAATACAGGCTCTCAATTCCGTCCGTAACGCGACCGCTGTCTGGATACGGTTTTCTCGATCTTTCTCCAGCATTCGTCGCAATACAGCTACAACCTCAGACGGCAGGATAGCCAAGTCATCGAATGGCGGTGTGCGATCGAGATGTTGCGCAATCACACTGGCAATCGATCCCATAAAGGTCGGTTTGCCAGTAAGCATGAACCACAGGGTCACCCCCAGGGAGTAAATGTCCGATCGGATATCTTCTGCCTGCCGGTCGAGCTGCTCCGGACTCGCGAAATAGGGCGTACCGACGAAACCGCTCGAAGTTATTGCCGCGCTGGATTGCATCAGGATCGATTTGGCGAGACCGAAATCGATGACCTTGACAATGATCTCGCCGTCCCCTTCCCGGACTAACATCAGGTTGGAGGGCTTGATATCACGATGAACCAGGTGTTGCGCTTCCGCGGCGATCAAAGCGGACGCCACCTGTTGAGCGATATCGAGTGCAAAAAGACAGGAAAGCGGTCCCTCCCGTTTCACTCTCGCCGTCACCGTTTCACCGTCGATGAATTCCATGGCATAGAAATGATTCGAGCCATGTTGACCAAGGTGAAATATGGAAGCGACATTCCGATGTCGCAGTTTGGCGGCGCTTCGTGCCTCTCTCAGAAAACGGCCCGCCGCAGTCGAATCCTCTAACAATCGATCCGAGATAACCTTGAGAGCGACATCACACCGCAGATTCTTATCGAACGCCTTATAAGTGATCCCCATGGCGCCTCGCCCGAGTTCGACGAGGGAGCCGTCTTCATTCTGCAGGAGTCGATAATGCTCGAATTCGATCGGTTCAGCCATCTGGACATTTGCGCATCCTTGGGAACATTAACCGGCAACTCCGAGCCGGCGCAGAATACAACACGATTACTTTCCCCGATTCTTAAAATTATGGCCTTAGGCCCCGCCCCGCAAGCGCTTCGCTTCGCGAATAGCCCGCTTCGCGAAATAGCCAATAGCCAATAGCCAATAGCCAATAGCCGAGGCGCGAAGCGAATGACAAATGACAGATGACAGATGACAAATCGGGCGAGCAACCGTGGAGCGTGCCTTCCGCAGCCGTCGGACGCGAGGCCTAGGCACTTGGTAAAAAAGGCGTTTAGCGCTGAAAGCGCGACAGAACGGGTGCTCGGGTTGGCGAGCCGTGGGATTCTGAAATTGATACAATCCGTGCCACCCTGTCTTGCGCGCCTTAAGCGCTTGGCGCCTCTCTTCGGCAGGGCTTTTCAGATCCGTACCTTTGCGTCTTTGCGACCTCGGCCGACGTAGCTAGAGTGGGAGATGGGGCGAAGTCTGCTTTGCGTGAGATTTTTTGGCCTTCTATTCGCGTAAATTCGCGGCCTTTTTTTTGTGCTCTTTGCGCCTCTTTGCGGCTATTACGTATTTCTAGCTCCTCTCAACATGCCTCCATCTGTCATTCGCTTCGCTCTTGGCTATCGGCTATTGGCTATTGGCTATTCGCGAAGCGCCGCGATTGGCTATTCACGAAGCGCATGAATCAACCAAGCAACCCAAGCGACGACCCTCCCGGCTTATCTACCCGAGCCGTCAATCGGCTAATCAAACCCTGGTTCTCTTTCGCTGTAGTCGGCTTGTTCGTCTTTGCCTGCTTTTACACCTTAAAGCTCGCCGAGAATCTTTTTCTCCCCATTGTGCTCGCAGGTTTTCTCGGGTTTCTTCTAACCCCCGTTACGCGCGGGTTAAGAAAAATCGGTCTCTCCGAGTTTTGGGCGCCCCTGGTTGGCACCCTCGGCTTCCTAGCGATTTTGCTTTCGCTGTTTGCCGCCCTCTGGCTATCGCTAGCCCAATTTCAACCTGACCTCCCGCAATACCTCGATCATATCCAGGAGCGTTTAGCACCCATCATCGATTCCGTACGAAAGAATACGGTTTCGATCGATCGTTTAAGCAATTGGTTAAACCCGGGCAGCGAACATGAGGTCACTATTCGCGGACCGAGCATTGTACAAATCGCGCTTGGGGCTGCTCCAAATTTCTTAGCGCTTATTATCGTCGTCCACGTACTCGCGTTTTTCCTTCTGCTCTACGGCGCTCGTCTGCTCAAGAAATTGGTCGATATGATCCCAGGCGTATCAGAAAAACAAAACGTCGTTGAAATCGCCGCCGAGATCGAACAGACCGCAGCCCGTTACTTCACCTCCGTCACCCTGATTAATGCCGCACTCGGAGTAAGCGTCTGGATCTCAGTCGGGTTATTAGGATTACCCCACCCGCTCCTCTGGGGGGTCGCCGCCTTCTTACTCCATTATATTCCCTTTGTCGGAGCCACCGGCGGCATCATCGCCATGACCCTGGTCTCCCTCATACATTTCGACAACATCTGGTACGCCTTTCTCCCACCGGCCACCTATATCCTCTGTGCAGCCATCGAAGGCAACCTGGCCACCCCTCTCTTCCTCGGTCGTTGGCTAATCCTGAACCCGATCGCCATCATCCTCTCCTTCCTCCTCTGGTCCTACGTCTGGGGCGTTGCCGGCACCCTCCTCGCCGTCCCCATCCTAGCCACCTTCAAAATCTTCTGCGACCGCATCGAACCCCTAAAACGCCTTGGCTCATTCTTAGGTCACCCCTAGCGCGCTACGCGCGAATGACCAATAGCCGAGACGCGAAGCGAATGACAAATGACAGAAAAGGAGTTCAAGGAGTTGCAGGAGTTCGGGGAGTTCAAGGAGCAAGGCTTATTCCGTACTCAGCCTTTTTTATTCGCGGCCTGTCGCGCCGTAGGCCTTGCGGAGGCGGATCTTTTTTTTGCGTCTTTTGCGCCTTTTCGCGGCTACTCCGATTTGCTGCTCGCTATTCTCCGCGCTGCCGCGGCGATCGCCTCCCGTCCCAACCCCGATTTCACAATCCGAATCAATTCTTCTTCACTCGTCTCTGACGTAGACGCATCCAGCACGATCTCCCCGGAATGCAAAAAATTAATCCGATCACACACCTCAAACACCTGATTGTAACTATGCACGATCAGAATAGTCGACACCTGACGTTCCCGTCGCAGATTCTGAATCAGCCCTAACACATTCGCCCCCTCGCGCACCCCCAGCGCAGCTAACGGCTCATCCAGAACCAACACCTTCGGCGACGAATAGATCGAGCGCGCGACTGCTACCGACTGACGTTGCCCGCCAGAAAGCAACTCCACCTTGCTGTTCACACTCGGAATATTGATCCCCAACGTATCCAGATAATTCTTGGCCAGGTCACGCATCTTTGGGTTATCCAACAGCTTCATCCCGAGTATCCGTTTATGGTACTCGCGCCCCATGAACATGTTGTGATAAACAGTCAGGTCGCCAATCAGCGCGAGATCCTGATAAACCGTCTCGATCCCGTGCGCCCGAGCATCTCGCGGCGAACCGAAATGCACTTCTTTACCATTCAACACAATGGTGCCGGCATCCGGTTGATGAAACCCGGACAAAATCTTGATCAGGGTCGATTTTCCCGCGCCATTATCGCCTACTAACGCCAGCACCTCTCCCTGGCGGAGCTGAATGCTCACATCCACGAGCGCCGTGACGGCGCCGAAAGTCTTGCTGATGTGACGCATCTCCAGGATCACTGGATTGTCCGAACTAAGCGGTGGAATAACGAGAGAACTCATATCCGTCTCCGGGCACGAAGCCGATCAACCTGAACATTCAATATCATTGCCGCCAGAATCCCCGCGCCCAGATAAATATCCGACACGGTGGCTTGAGCACCCATCATCACCAACCCATTGTTCAGCGTCGCCACCACAAACGCTCCGATCAACGCGCCCACCGCTGTCCCCGATCCTCCTAACAGGGACGTACCTCCGATCACCGCCGCCGCAATCGCCTGCAGCGTGAGAAACGGCCCACCCGCTGCCGGATCCGCTGAAGAGAACTGACAAGTATTCAGGATGCCCGCAAACCCAGCACATCCTCCAGCAATCATGAAGTTATAGACCTTGATCCGATCGGTTCGTACCCCGATCTCGCGTGCTCCCACCAGATTGCTGCCGGTAGCGATCGTATGCAGCCCAAAAGTCGTCCGATGTAACACCACCGTTATCGCCACTATCACCAGAACCGTCCATAAAAGCGGGCTGAACGCGGTCACGCCATGCCAGGAAAAAAGTGAATCTCCGCGCGGATCAAAAAGGCTCTCTCCAAAGATGAAATTAAACGGTTCTTGTACCGGCGTAACAATCGGTTGGCTGTTATAAATCGAGACCACAAACCCTTGCAGCAGGAACAGGGTCCCCACCGTAGTGATCAAAGACGGCACCCGAAACCGCACGGTAATCAGTCCGTTAAACACGCCCACTAGCACCGCGATCCCGACTCCCACCAACGCCCCCAACGCCAAAGGCGTACCCCAAACCGCTGACATCAACGCCATGATATAAGGCGCTAACGCGAACGTGCCGCTCACCGAAAGATCGATCTCCCCGGTGATCATCAGCATTACTTCCGCCACCGCAATCAAGCCCAGCCGGCTCGTATCCCGCAGCACCACCCCCAAAAACTGAACCGTCAAAAACCCGCCGTTACTCCCGACCTGGAAATAGATCACCAGAATTAGCGCAATCACCGCGATACTCGTCTCGCGATGCCGCGACAGCACAAACAACACCTTCTCCCAAAAAGTAGCCGGTGCCTTTATCCCCACCGCCGGCTTTTCAGCACCGACCTTAGATGTATCCACGTCTCGCGTAGCATGCATTCTGTCATGGCGCGTAACGCCTCTGCAATTTGCTATTTGCTATTTTGCTATTCGCGCGCTGACGTCATCTGTCATGCGCTTGGCTATCGGCTATCGGCTATCGGCTATCGGCTATTGGCTATTGGCTATTAGCGCTGCGGCAGGCGCCGCAGCCTACGCCGGTTCCGCGTTCGTCGACCCCTCAAACCGCGTCTTACCCAGATATTGCTCAACATTATCCTTGGTCACATATGCATGACTCGTATCGCAGTCGGTCGGCCCCACCAATCCGTTCGAGACCTTGTACAAATACATCTGCAACAACGGTAAATATCCTTGCAGATAAGCTTGCTGATCGACCGTAAACGCTACATCACCGCTCTTGATAAAGCCCAGGGTCTGCGGAAAAAGATCGAACCCGGCTACCACGACTCCCGACTTAGCCAACCCATACTTGTTCGACACAAACCCGCACGCATAGGTATCAGAACCGCCAGTCGCGAAAAGGCCGGCTACATCTTTGTGACTAAGATAATAGCTCTCGATTCGCGAAATCTCAGTCGCCGGATCCGGTCCGGCGTTCACGACATCATACGTGATCCCGTTC
>Ga0209647_1002080_pt1 | contig 16415 bp, 19 predicted proteins | sample GraSoi_2013_60cm_FD_185827 | JGI IMG/M metagenome (GOLD analysis project Ga0209647, IMG submission 185827) | Grasslands soil microbial communities from the Angelo Coastal Reserve, California, USA - Sample 9_17_2013_60cm (SPAdes) (version 2) | ecosystem: Environmental > Terrestrial > Soil >...
AGCCGCACGCGATCGGCTTCGAGCTGTTTCGACATCTCGCGCTGGCGCTGCCGGCGGTGGGACTCGGCACTTTCATCGGCATGTCGATGTTCTCGAAGGTGAACGATCAGGTTTTCCGCTGCTCGGCCTTGATCATCATCCTGGCCTCGGGCTGCCTGATGGTGTTCGCGTGACCGTCAATGTGCCGCTGATCTTGTCTGGAATCGGCCCCAGTCCAATCTCCTTACGAGCCAAGAGGTCATCATGAACATTCCCCGCCGACGATTCATACATCTGGCAGGAAGCGCTGCCGCGCTGTTGGTGGCGTCGCGCGTCCGGGCGCAGACCTATCCGACGCGGCCGGTGCGTGTGATCGTGCCGTTCGCGCCCGGAGGACCGGCCGACATCGTGGCGCGGTTGTTGACGCAGAAGCTCGGCGACCATTTGGGCAGGCAGTTCTATGTCGAGAACGTAGCCGGTGCGGGCGGCAACCTCGGCATGCGCGCGGCGGCTCGAGCCGCGCCCGACGGCTATACCCTCGTACTCGTCTCGTCGAGCTACATGGTCAATCCGAGCCTTTATCCCCACGTCCCATACGACCCGGCCAAGGACTTCGTCCCGGTAACTCTTCCAGCCTATGCGCCGAACGTGCTGGTCGCGAGTCCGTCCCTGCCGGTCAAGAGCGTCGAGCAACTCGCCGAGTTCGTGAAGGCTAATCCGGGCAAGCTGAGCTTCGCGTCCGCGGGGATGGGAACCACGCCCTATTTGTCGGGCGAGCTGTTCAAGCTGTCGCTCGGCGCCGATCTCGTGCACGTGCCGTTCAATGGTTCAGCGCCAGCGATCCAGTCGACTCTCGGTGGCCACACTCAGTTCGCCTTCGTCGTCCTCGCGCCAGCCGTACCGCACATCAGGGAAGGAAGCCTGCGTGGGCTCGCTGTCTTGAGCGCTGAGCGCTCCTCCGCGCTGCCCGATGTGCCGACGATCGCGGAAGCGGGATTTCCCGGCCAGGAGGCCGACACCTTGCTCGGCGTGCTGGTTCCCGCCGGAACGCCGAATGAGATCATCGATCTGCTGCACCGGGAAATCGTGCGGAGCGTGGCATTGCCCGACGTGAAAGAGCGCCTGGATGCCATCGGTTTCGTGCCGGTGGCGAATACCCCCGACGAGTTCGCCGCTGTCATCAGAGTGGAATCCGAGCGCTGGGCCAAAGTTATTCGCGCGGCCAACATCAAGGCTGAACTGTGAGTGACTGCTTTCGTTACCGCCAGAAGAGATTGGGTTCGAGCACATGGGTGACTATGAGTGACAAACTTGTTCGCGGCAAGCAGAGCGCTACCAGTCGGCTCCCGAGGCGAAGACGTACGGCGCGTCTTTTTTGTTTTGCTGGATCCATTTGGTATGCCGTCATGACCATGGGAGCTGAGCAGCTGCCGGCTACGACCGCCGCGTTTATTCTCAAGATCGGTACCGCGATTTTGATGATGTTTGCCGCAACACTCGTCCTTGTTCACGCCGAGGTCTACTTCTCCCATCCGCTGACAATGCACCATTGCATGAGCGACGTCTTCTAAGCCGCATCTTTTCGCTTGAGGCCGAACTGCTGCGTCAAACGTTGTGGTGGGCCAAGACCGGCTTCTCATGCACGTCGGCGCCTGCAATACCGGGACGAAACTTCAATTGAGCGGCGCTCGAAAAGGCCTGCGCCCGCATAAGCAAAGTGGCGACGAGTCCTGCTATCCCCGACGCGGATAAGATCATGGCGACGATGATGAACTGAAAAATACCCGCGTAAACGGGACTGGCGCCGGACACCACCATGCCGGCCATCACTCCTGGTATCCAGACGAAACCAAGCGACTTCAACATATCAAGACGAGGCAGCAGGCTGGCGTAGACGGCGCTTTGAACATAGGGCGCGACTGTCGTTGCCGGATCGGCACCGAGCGACAGGCCCGCTTCGATCTGGCCAACGTGCGCCAGCACATCCGCTCGAAAGCGCTCCATGGCCTGCGCGCAGGCGTTCATCGCGTTGGCGATGATCATGCTTCCCACGGGCACCAGAACAATCAGATCGGAAGTGAGTGTCCCGCTGGCCAGCATGACGGCGATTGCGATGCCTCCGCCAGCGGCGATCGCGCAAAACGAAAGAAGGCGAGGCCGGCTGATGCCCGGGGCCCGCCGCGCGGCCGTGACCGCGGCGGCAAAGGTCATGCCCACCAGAATGCATATGGCGGCCGCAGGCTTCCGTGCAGCAGCGCTGCCAGGAGCACGCCCACGGCGACCATCTGCACGAAGCCTCTGGCCAATGAGAGAGCGGTCTCCCGCTCGACGTGGACCGCAAACCGGCGACACATAAAAACGACGGCGAGACAGAGCGCGACGGCGGCGGCCGCTTGAGCGATTCCTAAGATAACTTGGTGATTCCATATGCTGAGCAATTCAGACATCTTGAAGCACCTTATCCGTGGGACCAATGGCGGCAAGCTTGCCGGCTATCAGGACCATCGCGCGATGCGCAACGCGTCGAGCCTGGGCGGCGTTGTGGGTGACGATCACGCAGGTCATCCGGCGCTCGCGAATGATATCCAGCACGAGGTCCTCGACCTTTCGTGCTGAATCTTCGTCGAGTGCCGAGGTTGGCTCATCCAGGAGAAGGATTTCCGGATCGTTGGCCAAGGTGCGGGCTATCGATACGCGTTGAGCCTCGCCTCCGGAGAGATTGCTCACGTCTCGTTCCTGATATCCAGGCAAGCCCACGCGCTGCAGGAGCACGGCAATCTGCTCGACAGCAAGCGCTTGCCCGCGTTGACGCGGCCCGTACGCGACGTTGTCAGCCACGGTGCCGGGAAAAAGAAACGCAGCCTGCATGACCATGCCGATCCGCCGCCGCAGCTCCGGCGGCGCCAGCTCACGGTAGTCTCGGCCATCGAACCGGACGATGCCGCCTGTCGGTTCGTCCAGCCGGTTCAGCAACCGCAGGAAGGATGTTTTTCCCGATCCGCTGGGACCTACGACGGCGAGAACTTCGCCTACGTGCACTTGGACGCTGATTTCGTTCACAAGAACTTTTTCGCCAACCACCCGCGACAAACGCTCGCTCTCCAGAGCTGCCTCGTGCGACCGCGAACCGTCGACTTGATCTCGCTTTTCCACGGTGGAGAATCTCCTGGACGTCTGAAGCAGGTGGAGTTGCACTCGTGCACTATCCAAACCCTAAGTTTCGAACCTTTTTGGCCTTCTTCAAAGCCCAACCCGAAGCGGGGAAGCCGCATCGAACGTGATACGAATCCCAGCGGCGAAGGAGATTCCTATGGATCGACGTACTTTTGTGAGTACCACAGTTGCGGCCGCCGCGAGCTCGCTTCTGGTGGCCGCCGCTCGTGCGCAGCCGATCCCCAAGGCGAAAAATGTCGTCCTGATACACGGCCTTTTCGCGGACGGGTCGTGCTGGTCCGAAGTCATCGCACGGCTGCAGGCAAAGGGTATTCAGGCCACGGCAGTGCAGAACCCGCTGACGACGCTACAGGCGGCCGTCGAGGCAACACAGCAGATTTTGGCATGGCAGCAAGCGCCGACGGTTCTGGTCGCGCATTCGTTCGGCGGCATGATCCTGACCGAGGCTGGTGTCGATCCCAAGGTTTCAGCCCTTGTTTACGTCGCGGCGCGCGCGCCCGATGCGGGTGAGGACTACGCCGCGCTCGCCGGCCGGTATCCTACGCCGCCGGCCTCCGCCGGCATAGTTTGGTCGGACGATCGGGGAAGGCTGAGTGAGGACGCATTTCTGCGCGACTTCGCCGCCGACGTGCCGGCGGAAAAGGCGCGAGTCCTTTGCGCTGTCCAAGCTCCGTTCAAACGGACATTGCTGGCTGACAAGACTACCCACGCGGCATGGCGGTCGAAGCCGAGCTGGTACGCTGTGTCCACGGAGGATCGGACGATCAATCCCGACCTCGAACGCTTCATGGCCAAGCGCATGGGCGCGAAAACGATCGAGGTAAAGGCGAGTCACGTTTCCCTCATATCGCAGCCAGATGCTATTGCTAACTTGATCTTGGAAGCGGCTGGACAGACCTAGGCAGGCTGCGCAGGATTCGCTGCGACGCATTCGACACTGATGCCGCGCGATCGATCAGGTCGCGAAGCAGATCGCCGATTGAGGTTGAGAAAGAAGACAGCGCGCGCGTCGACTATTTCGGATAGCCGCGGGGCTCATCCCCGCAATACGACGCTCATCGCAGCCTCGCGATCCACCGTCATGTACGCATGATGCGGCCGGCACCCACGTTCTAGCGAGGAGCGGAGTAGTAATAAACGTCCTGGATCGAGGTCGGGCGGATGACGATGGTCCGCCGCGTCCCGTCGGCGGCATAGGCGCTCACGGGAATGTCGTGCAGATTGTCTTGAAACCTTCGCACGGCATTCAACGCCTCGGTGACGGGACGTTGCTTCGCGGCCCGATCCTCGGACGCCGGTTTCTTCGGGGCGGCGGCGCGTGGCTGCGCCTCGGCCGCGGGTTTGGCGGCGCGCCGTCCCTCGGCAACCGGCGGCGTCTCGCGGCGAGGCGCGGCGACTTCGCGCCGCTGCTTCGGGATGTGTCTTTCTTCGGCGACCGGCGGCGGCGGTGACGCCTCTGGCGGGGGCGCCGTGGCTTGCCTCCACTGCTCTTCGATGTGCTGTTCCTCGGCGACCGGCGCTGCTGCCGGCGTTTCCTGCTGGGCCGCTTCACTGCGCTGCGTTGGCGTTGGACTCTGCCGCTCCTCGGCGACCGGCGCTGGAGTTCCCTGCTGGGGCGCCGCGGCTTCACTTTGCTGTACCGGCTCCGCCGGCGCCGCGGCGGCGGACGAGCTTTCCGTCAAAGGCGGCGCAGGCGCGTCCTCGCCAGCGGATGGGGTGGCGTTCGAGTCCGGGGATCGCGCGACCCAAGGCATGCCGCGTCGCGACAAGCAGCTTGGATCGAAGCGCAGCCAATCTTGTTTGCAGGCCGTGGCAGGGGAATCAGACGTCTCGGCACTGGCGACGACCAACTCCTCGAGGGCGTCCGGAAACAACGCCAGCACGCCGACCAGACTTGCCAAGGCAACCAGGGAGGCGGAGGCCACAAAACGCAAGTTCGAATGCAAGGCCCATCTCCTTCGAGCGGAGTTTCGGCCCCCCATCCGCCGCAAAGACAACGCCGCTGTGGCGGGACTATGTCCGCGCAACGGGCCCGGTCCAGCGGAACTTGAGACCGTGCTTAACGCTCAGCCGAGGCGAAAAAGCTCTTTGTTGCAGAAGAGCTTGATCCCCCTCGGGAGCGAAAGCATCACGAGGGGCGCGCGCCCAAACGCAGCCCCGGCGCCGGGCGCTCCTGCACCACCTCGCGGCGGAAGCGGAACAGCGCCGCCGGCCGCCCCCCGGTCGCGGTCGAGGTCTCGCCGGTTGGCTCGACTAGGGCCGCCGCCTCAACCAGGCGGCGGAAGTTCTGCTTGTGCAGGTGGCGCCCCGAAATCGCCTCCACGGTGCGCTGCAGCTCCGTGAGGGTGAACTCGCGCGCCATCAGCTCGAATATGACCGGACGGTATTTGAGCTTGGCGCGTAGCCGCGCGATGGCGGTGGCGAGGATGCGGCGGTGATCGAAGCGCATCGGCTCTCCCAGCCGGGGCACGGTCTGCCGCGCCAGCGCGGCTTCGCGGCCGTCGCGGCGCGCTTCCTCGACCAAGCCGGCCTCGTAGAGGAGCTCGTAGCGGTCGAGCGCCTTCTCTTCGTCCCACGGGCTGCCGCCGAGCGCGAAGCACGAGCGCACGCGCTCGCGGCGGCCGAGCGTGCGCGCGGGCGCGGGCTTGACGGGGCGGCCCGCCCAATCCTCGAGCAACGGCAGGATGACCTTGTCGAGGATCTCCGGCCGCTTATCGCGCCAATCTTCCCACGGGAAGAAGCGATACCATGGTTCGAATCCGGCGCCGGTCGCGCGCAAGGCGGCGAGATTCTCAGGCATGCGCGTGAGCGCGAGATAGCCGATCGAGACCACGTGGGCGCCGGTATCGCCCGGCCGCGCGTGGCGGCCGCGATCGCCGAAGGTGTAAAGCTGCTCCACATAGCCGACCGCAAGGCCGGTCTGCGCCTCGACCCACGCCCGCAGCCCGATTTCGAAGGTGCGGTGCGTGAGCGGATCGAACGCCCCGAACGGCAGCCCCGCGCGCGGCTCGCCCGTGGCGCCGTCGCCGGCCACGAGAATGGCGGGCTCCTCGTCCTCCACCGTCACGATCGCGGCGGTGAGCCCGATCTCGATCGGCGTGAGCAGGGCGTCGGTCATGGGGGGAAGTGTAGCAAGCGCGTGCGCGGGACGATGCTGCCGACGGGACCACCGGTGCCATCAGCTCTGGCGGTCCCTGCGCAAGGGCCGCAAGCCACGCGCTATTCCAGGTCGAGCCGGAACGGGTCAGCCTCGTAGGCGATCTCGCCGCGTCCGATCGCGTCGATCGCCGCCACCATGCGCCCGTCGCGGCCGAGCACGCGGTCGGCGAGCGCCACCAGCCGACTATTGGGCGTTGCCGTCGCCGAGGCGCTGCGAAGCGCGCGCGCGATCGCCCATTCATCGCGCCGCGGGTTGAGCGCGCAGGCCGCGATATAAGCGCCCGCGGTCGAGCGGCTGATGCCGGCGTAGCAATGCAGCACCAGCGGCTTGGCGCGCTCCCAGCCGCGCACGAACGTGATCAGCGCGGTGACGTGCTCGTCGCAGGGAATGGTGTAGCCGTCCGTTGGCACGGTGATGTCGTCCATGCCCAGAATGAGGTGGTTGGCCGGCGCGACGCTGCGCGGCCGCTCGACCCGGTCGGTGTGCTTGAGCAGCGTGACGACGTGCTGCGCGCCGGTCGCTTCGACCGTCGCGTGCAGGCGCGCAAGCGAGCAGACGTGAATCACAGGCGTCCTCGAGGTAGTCGTTTGCTCAATTATATGGTGGCGAATCGTGACATCAAAGCGTCGTTTCGAAGACCTTAATCCAGCTCACGCCGGGGCAAGCTTGGCGAAGCGATCGAGATAGCGCCGCTCGGCCGTCTCCGCCGGCCACGGCACCAGGTAATCGCGCTCGATGACGGCGGAGAATTTGGGCGGGGCGCCGAAGAAGCGGCGCGCTTCGCTCGCGGAGAAGCCGGCGAGCCGCGTCGCCTCGAGATAGGCGGCGCAGCGATCGGATGCCTTGATCAGCGCGAGCAGCTCGTCCGGCAGCACCGCGGGTAGGCCGAAGCGCAAGTGGATGGCGGCGAGCAGCCGCGCCTCGACCGCCTTGTAGGCATCGCCGATCACCGCCTTGAACGGCGAGATCATGTCGCCGATCACGTATTCCGGGGCGTCGTGCAGAAGAATGCCGAGGCGGCTTGCGCGATCGAGGCGCGCGCGCTGGCGCGCGATGGTTTCGACCAGGAGCGAATGCTGGGCCACCGAGAAAATGTGCGCGCCCTCGGTTTGCCCGTTCCAACGGGCAACCCGCGCGAGCCCGTGCGCGATGTCGGCGATCTCGACGTCGAGCGGCGAGGGGTCGAGCAGGTCGAGCCTGCGCCCCGAGAGCATGCGCTGCCAGGCGCGAAACGCCTCGGAGGATAAAACAGGTCGCGGCTTTGCGGGCATCGCGCTCAACGGCCTGCCAGCGCGGCCAAGGCCGCGTGCCGGTAGCAGCTCACCACGTGATCGTTGACCATGCCGGTGGCCTGCATGAAGGCATAGACGATGCTCGGACCGACGAATTTGAAGCCGCGCCTCGCCAGCTCCTTCGACATCGCCCGCGAAACCGGCGTTTCCGCCGGCACCTGGGACGTCGAGCGGAAGCGATTGACCTTCGGCTTGCCGTCGACGAAGTCCCACAGCAGCCGCGAGAAGCCGGGGCCTTTCTCCATCGCGTCGAGATAGGCGCGCGCGGAGAGGACCGCGCCCTCGATCTTCATGCGGTTGCGCACGATGCCGGCATCCTGCATCAGCTTCTCGATCTTTTTCGGCGTGTAGCGCGCGATTTTCGCGGGCTCGAAGCCGTCGAAGGCGCGGCGGAAATTGTCGCGCTTGCGCAAGATGGTGATCCAGGACAGCCCGGCCTGGAAGCCGTCGAGAATGAGCTTCTCGTAGAGCGCGCGGTCGTCGTATTCCGGCACGCCCCATTCCTGGTCGTGATAGGCGACGTAGAGCGGGTCCTGCTTCGGCCAGGGACAGCGTTTGAGGCCGTCGGGATGGAGGAGGGGAGGGCTCATTCCGCCGCCTTCGCCTCGCCGGGCCATGCGAATTGCGCCCAAGCGGGCTTGACCAAGCGCATTTCGACGCCGCCGGCGATGAGCGGCTGTCCTGCGGCCAGCGCGTCGGCGGCGCGGTCCAGGCGAAGCATGGCAAGGCCGCGGCCTTGCGCCGTCGAGCCGAGCGTGCCGATGTTCTTATCGCCCGCGGTCACCGGGGTGCCGGCCTCGGCAGCAAAGCCGTCGTAGCTCACGGGCACGACCCGGGCGCGCGCGCTGCCGCGGTGCTCGATGCGCGAGACCACCTCCTGTCCGACGAAGCAGCCCTTGTCGAAGTCGACGCCGCCGAACTGATCCATGTCGGTCTCGTGCGGGAACGCATCGCCGTAGATGAAGTCGAGGCCGCCGCGCGGGATGCCGAGCGCGATTCGATGGACCTCGTAGGCCGACGGCTCGACGAGCTCGGCGCCGCCGTCGGCCGCGGCTTCAGGTGCAAGGTGCGGCGGCAGCATGCAGCGCAGCCCCAACGTTGGAAGACGCGGGTCGCGGTAGCACAAGCCGTATTCGGTGGCCGCGCCGCCGTCCCAGATCGCGAGCACGCCGAGCGTCTCGGACAGATCCTCGACGATGAGCTTGGCCCGCAGCTTGTAGAAGTTGAGCCGCTGCACGAGGGTCGAGGCGAGCGCGCGCGGGCAATCGAGGAAAAAGCCGCCGCCGTCCGCGGGCGGCGCCTCCGCCAGGATGAAATCGACGATGATCTTGCCTTGCGGGGTCAGCAGCGCGCTAAAGCCCGCGGCGCCCGGCGTCACCTTGGCGATGTCGCAGGTCACGAGCCCGTTGAGGAATTTGCGTGCGTCGTCGCCGGCGACCTTGACGACGCCGCGGTCGGGAAGCAGCGCGGCCTTCATGGTACTTGATCGGAGTTGCCTGACGTCGCGCCTAAACGTAAGGCCCTCGCCGCACCGTCACAAGGGCGGCCGTTCCCCGTTCGCGGTGCGTAGGGTGGGCAAAATCGCTGCTCGGGAATACCAAATCGCACGGATGCCGCGAGCGATTTTGCCCACGCGGATAAAGCGCGTGGGCATTGCGCCCGCACAACAGGTGCGCGTCCTAGACCAGGGACCGCGCAATGCCCTCCCTACGCACATTGAGCGGGCGCGCTTCAGTCGCCGGTGACGAAGAAATGCCAGGTGCCGTCGGGTCCTATCCCAAGACGGTAGAAGGCGTAGACCCCGAGCTTCATCATGTCCTTGTAGTCGGCGCCGGTGACGATTCGAAACAGCTCGACTTTCTGCTGCGGCGTCAGCGCGGAGAGCGACATGCGCACGAAATAGGGCCACACGTACATTTCTTGCGGCGTGCCTTCGTCGACGCGCACGTAGCCGGCTTCCAGGATCATGGTCAGGATCGAGAGCACCTCGATGCCGTCCGAGTCGGGGTAGTTCGCCTTCCAGAAGGCGACCGGATCCTTGTCGTCGGTAAAGGAGAAAATCGGCGACGAGTCGTTCATCAGCGCCGCAAGCTGCTGCAGGTCGCCGCTGCGCGCGGCGGCAAGCAGGCGTTCGCGGGTGCGTGCGACCGGCGCGGGGAGGCGGGAGAGATCGGTGATGATTTCGGCAACGGGGGACGCCGGCGCAAGGTGGCCCTTGCCCTTGTCGGCGCTGCGCTGGGCGGGCTCATCAGGCGCCGGCGCGGCGGCGTCCGGCGGCTTTACGGTTTCGCTGCGAAGGTTGGTCGGCGCAACCACGCTGGCGCTCGCGACGAGCGCAGGCAACAAGAGCCTCAAGCCAATGCGCAGCAGCATGGGTTCGGCGGCCGATCGAGGATCGTCGCCAGTCTATCAGAAGCACGGAATCGGTGGCGAGTGCCGCAACGACGAGCCGCGCGGCGAGTTCCGGCGGAATTGGCGTGACCTTGCCGGCGCGCTTCGGCGGCAAGCCGCAACAGTGCGCGGATTGGCGCCTATTGCCTGGCCAGGGCGAGGGAGAATTCGCCGTTGCGGATGCGCACGGCGAGGCCCTCGGCGAAACGCGCCGCCGCCTCCTCGCCGTAGGTCGAGACGAATTCGGCAAAGGCGGCGAACAGGCAAGCCTGCGCCAGGCAGTCCCCGTCGATGCCGTCGACGTGCGCTTCGGCCCAGGCCGCGTTGAGGTAGCCGAGCGCGGCCCGTTTCTGCTCATGATCCGGAGCCTGCCCCGGAACCTCGATCGCTTGCGCTGTCATGCCCATGTGGATGCGGGGCCTTGTTGCGCGGGCACGTTAGCACGCGACGCGCGTCCGCCTAGGTGCAACTGGAGGAACGGTTAATGCTCCGCCGCAGTCGGCGAAGCGGCCCGCTCGCGGTGACGATTGCGGGCGCAAGTCTCGGACTTGGGGCGCATTGCGGTGGTAGGTGCGGGGGGCGGGCGATACGCAGGCCGCGGTCAGTTGGCGTAGCGCGCCGTCATCTCCCGGGCGATCTTCGAGCCTTCCTCGAGGTAGCGGCGAATGACCAGGTCGGCCGTCGGTGTGCAGGTGCGATAGCTCTGCTGGTAGCCGCGATAGCCGCGATTGAAGCTTGCAATCATACGCAGGCGTCGCTCCCCGCTTGGGGCCTCGGCGTCGACGAGGGACTGCATCTCGTTGCGCCACTTCTGGCCTTCGTTGGCGCCGCAGACGTTGCGCAGATAGTGCAACGCGCCGAGGATCTCGGCGAGCCGCTGGAGGCTGCCGTCGAATGGCGCCACCCCGGGTTCAGCGCGCGCGATCACGCCGGCGGCCGCAAGCGTGATCGAAGCCACGGTCGCGGCCACTATCGAGACGCGTCGCAACATGGAATGGAGTGTCTGCGCCGACATGAATCCTAGGTGCGGCCAATCGCGATATAGCAGCATTGTCGCGGCGCAAGGCGACGGAAAAAAGGCACGCCTGTTGCGCGCTTCGCGCCGCCCGAGGCGAGATTCATCGATCGGCTCGCAGGCGATCGAATGCCGCCGCCACGATTTCGGCGAGGCCCGCGGTCGTCGGCAGGCTCGCGAGCTCGGCCGGGTCGACCCAACGCGCCTCGTCGAGTTCCTCGTTGAGGACCGGCTCGCCCGCGCACCAGCGGGCGGCAAAGCACAGGATGATGAAATGCCGCTCCACCCGGTCTTGCGCATCGCGGACGATGGCTTCGCGGAAGCCCGCGAGCGCAACCGGTTCGATCGTCAGGCCGGTCTCCTCGCGCACCTCGCGCGTCACGGCTTGTGCGAGCGTCTCACCGACCTCGACCACGCCTCCAGGCAGGCTGAACAGGCCATGGGCTGGCGCACGTGCGCGCCGCACCACGAGTATCTTGCCATCGTGCACGATGGCGGCGCTCACCGCGAGGTAGGGACGCTCGGGATAGGATCGTGCATCCGACACGGCGGCGGCGCTCTACGACCCGGCGCGGTGGCTACAACACCTTGCCCGGATTGAGGATGCCGCGGGGGTCGAGGGCACGCTTCAGCGTGCGCATCAGATCGTAGGCGACTGGGTCCTTCACCTTGGGCAAGAGATCGCGCTTCATCACGCCGATGCCATGCTCGGCCGAGATCGAGCCGCCATGTTTGGCGACCACGCCGAAGACCGCGGCGTTGACCTCGCTCCAATGAGCGAGGAACTCGGCCTTGTCGGCACCCACGGGCTGGGCGACGTTGTAGTGGATGTTGCCGTCGCCGAGATGTCCGAACGGAAGCGGCCGGGCGAGCGGAATGAGCTTGGCGACGGCGGCGTTCGCCTCTGCGATGAAGGCCGGCACCGCGGCCACCGGCACCGAGACGTCGTGCTTGATCGAGCCGCCTTCGTGCCGTTGCACTTCGCCGAACATTTCGCGGATGCGCCAGAACATCTTGGTCTGATCGAGGCTCTCCGCGATGGCGGCGTCTTGGACGAGGCCGCGCTCCAGGCCTTCGGCCAAAATCTCCTCCAGCACGGCACGCAAGCCGGAGCGGGCCTGCGACGAGAGCTCGAGCAGCACGTACCACGGGTGCGCCTGTGGCAGCGGATCGCGGCAGCCCGCGCCGTGGCGAAACACCAGTTCGACGCCCAGTCGCAGCATCAATTCGAAGCTGGTTACGGCGCCGGTGGCGCGCTCGCTCGCCAGCCCGAAGAGGTCGAGCGCGGCCTGCGGCGACGGCACGCCGACAAAGGCCGTCTCCACCGAGCGCGGCCGCGGCACCAGTCGCAGCACCGCGGCGGTGATGACGCCGAGCGTGCCCTCGGCGCCGATGAACAGGTCTTTGAGGTCGTAGCCGGTATTGTCCTTCTTGAGCTTGTTGAGGGCGTTCAACACGCGTCCGCCGGGGAGCACCACCTCGATGCCGAGCGCGTGCGAACGCGCGATGCCGTAGGCAAGCGCGGCGGTGCCGCCGGCATTGGTCGAAAGGTTGCCGCCGATGGTGCAGCTTCCTTCCGACGGCAGCAATTGCGGGTAGAGCCGGTCGACATCGGCCGCCGCCTCGCGCGCTCGCAGCAGCGTCACGCCGGCCTCGCAGGTCATGGTATTGGACACGGGGTCGACCTCGCGAACACGGTCGAGACGGTTGAGCGAAAGCACGATCTCGCCATGTTGCGGGATCTGCCCGCCGACGAGGCCGGTATTGCCGCCCTGGGGGACGATCGCGGTCGCGGTCTCGTTGGCGAGTTTGAGGATTTCGGCGACCTCGGCGACCGAGCCCGGCCGCAGCACCGCGGGGCTCGACCCGCGAAACATGTCGCGCGGCTCGGTGAGATAGGGGGCCTGCGCCTCTCGATCGGTGATCGCGTTTTTGTCCCCCACGATGGCGACGAAGCGGGCCAACAGATCGGCGGCGAGAAACTTGGCGGGTGCCTCTGCAATATTCATTGCTCGAGCTCGATCGTCGTTGCTGGGTCAGCGACTATAGCGCGGGGTCAGCGACTATAGCGCGGCGGATGGCTGGATTCCTACCTCATGGGCGCGGCGCCGCGGCCCGCTCGAGGCGGTCGTTAATCGCTTCCCCCAGGCCGGTGCGCGGCACCGGCATCACCGCAATGGTCGCGGCGCCCGCCGCATCGAGCGCGCGCAGGTGAGAAAAGAGATTGGCCGCGGCCTCGATGAGATCGCCGCGCCGCGATAGGTTGAGCACGGCCGCCGCGCGCTCGGCGCCCGCCGCCGGGGTCGGGCCGAAGGCGAGCAGCGCCTCGTGCGCCTCTACGCGCTGCGCATCAAGCCGCAGCCGCGCCCGCGGGGCATAGTGGGAGGCAAGCGCGCCGGGGGCGATCGGCACCTCGTCGACATTCGCCGGTGACGCGACAGACGGCGGCGCCTCGGCAAGCGCAACTTCCCGCTCGATGTCCGCGCGCGTCAGGGCGCCGGGCCGCAGCAGCACCGGCCGATCGAGGCAGGCAACGATGGTCGATTCCAGTCCCATCGGCGTCGGCCCGCCGTCGACGATCAGCTCGATGCGGCCGCGCAGGTCGGCCAGCACGTGTTGTGCCGTCGTGGGCGAGACGTGCCCGGAGCGGTTGGCCGAAGGCGCCACCACCGGGCGGCCGAAGGCGAGCAGAATGGCGCGCGCGAGCGGATGACTGGGCACGCGCACCGCGATGGTATCGAGGCCGGCGGTGGCAAGCTCGGCGACCGGGCACTGCGCAAGCTTGGGCAGCACCAAGGTGAGTGGCCCCGGCCAGAACGCGCTCGCGAGCCGCTTTGCGCCAGGGGGGAAGCGCGCGAGGGCGCGCGCCGCATCGGCGTCGGCGACGTGGGCGATGAGGGGATTGAACGAGGGGCGGCCCTTGGCGTCATAAAGGCGCGCGACGGCCGCACCATTGGTGGCATCGGCGCCAAGCCCGTAGACGGTCTCGGTCGGAAAGGCGACGAGGCCGCCGGCGGCGAGCGTGCGTGCCACACGTTCGACGGCAGCTGCGCCGGGCGCGATCGCGCCTTCGCCGGCCTCTATCACTTGGGTTGCCGCCTGCGCGGGCATCGGGGGTCTATAGCTTGCGGCCGTTCGCGGACACGGGTTATAAGACCGGCCTTCAGGCGGAGTGTAGCGCAGTCTGGTAGCGCACCTCGTTCGGGACGAGGGGGTCGCAGGTTCAAATCCTGCCACTCCGACCAAATATCCTCTGGCGACGCTGAATTTCCACGCCTATGTGCGACGCCTAGTCTGCTGCGGCTCACTGGGGGCGATGACGGCCCCGACAACTATGTATGTGAGCGATCCCGTAAGCAGTGATCCCAATCGCCGCGAACGAGTACGCGTTTATCTTCCAGCTGCGACCAACTGCGCGAGCTTCTTGCGCGCGTAGAACGTGCGTGACTTCACCGTGGCCTCGTTGATGCCGATGATCTCGGCGATCTCCTTGATGGATTTGCCATGGTAGTAGGTGAGGTCGATGACCTCGCCGTGCTCCGGCGATAGCCGAGCCAAGGAATGGCGCAGCAGTTCTTCTCGCTTCTTTTTCTCGAGAACAAGCTCCGGGTTGTCCGCCGGATCCGCGACCGTGGACGCAAGGTCGTTGTTGAGCTCAACGTCCGTCCGGCGACGGCGCGCGGAGAGCGCCTTGTGGCGGGCGATGGCCAGCAGCCAAGTCGAAACCGCGGAGCGTCTCTCGAACGAGCCAGCCTTGCGCCACACGTCGAGGAAAACGTCGCTCAAGAGGTCGTCGGCGAGGGCTTCGTCGTCCACCAGCCGCCGCAGCCAGCGGTAAATCGCCAAACGATGCCGCCCAAAGAGGCTTCGCATGGCAAGCTGATCGCCGTTGGCGATCCGCAGGATTAACACTTCATCCGAGAAAGTTTCGGTCGCCGCTGCCCGCCCAGGCGATGCGGCGGCCCATCCCGTCTGGGAGTAGGCCACAGTCATTGGGCTCCCCTATCATCACGTCCCGCCCAACAAAACGCTCACAGCAGAAAAAGGTTTCGGCCTCGTCGCCGGCCATTTGGGCTGTGAGTGTTACCCCCGAGCGGATACCCCACTATGGTTAACCCGGAATGGTTAAGGAGCGCCTAAGCGAAATGGTTAAGAAGCGCCTAAGCGGAGTGCGGGAGGTCTCGGCAGGCTTGGTTGATTGATGCATCCCCAGGCAATGGCGCGGGGCCAAGCGCGCGCAAATCGTGCGCTTCTCGAACAAGGGGCGATCGCCCGACGCCCTTGTGCGAGGGCCTCGATGCCGCGTACCTTCGCTCGCAAGTTCGCGAATGGGACCGCGATGGCAGGCTCATTCGCCACCAAAAAGAACCGAGAAGAGGAGGCAAGCGCCATGATTCCATCCGTGAATTTTGCCCGCGGTTTCGCCGCGTGCCTGGCCGTCCTCACATGGGGCGGAATCGGCAGCGCCTCAGCGCTCGACTACCCGACCCGGCCGGTGCGTTGGATCGTCCCCTACACCCCCGGCGGGGGCACGGACATCACGGCGCGCATCATGGCGCAATGGCTGTCGGAACGTTTGGGCCAGCAGTTCTTCATCGAGAATAAGCCTGGCGCTGGCAACAATATCGGCACCGAAGCGGCAATTCATTCGCCGCCGGACGGTTACACGCTGCTGCTGGTCAATCCGGCGAATGCGATCAACACGACGCTCTATCCCAAGCTGCCCTTCAATTTCATCGGCGATACCGCGCCGGTTGCGGGAATCATGCGGGTGCCGAACGTGATGGAAGTCAATCCGTCGGTGCCGGCCAAAACGGTGGCCGAGTTCATCGCCTATGCCAAGGCCAATCCGGGCAAGATCAATTGGGCGACCTCGGGCAACGGCACCTCGGTCCATCTTTCGGGCGAGCTGTTCAAGATGATGACCGGCGTCGAGCTGACCAATATTCCCTACAAGGGCTCGGCGCCGGCGCTCACCGACCTGATCGCCGGCACGGTGCAGGTGATTTTCGACAACATGCCGCCGTCGCTGCCGCACATTCGGGCCGGCAAGCTGCGCGCATTGGCGGTGACGACGGCGACGCGGTCGGACGCGCTGCCCGAGGTTCCGACGGTGGCCGAGACGGTGCCGGGTTACGAGGCCAGTGCCTTTTACGGGATGAGCGCGCCAAAGGACACCCCGCCCGAAATCATCGACAAGCTCAACCAGGAGATCAACGCCGGTTTAGCCGACCCGAAGGTCAAGGCTCGCCTCGCGGAGCTCGGCGGCATCCTGATCCCGGGCAGCCCGGCCGACTTCGGAAAGCTCGTCGCTGCCGAAACCGACAAATGGGCCAAGGTGATCAAGGAAGGCGGGGTGAGCCTGGAATAGGCGAAGCGTATCCCCCGAGCCCGCGTCGATGAA
>Ga0209647_1002081_pt1 | contig 16412 bp, 16 predicted proteins | sample GraSoi_2013_60cm_FD_185827 | JGI IMG/M metagenome (GOLD analysis project Ga0209647, IMG submission 185827) | Grasslands soil microbial communities from the Angelo Coastal Reserve, California, USA - Sample 9_17_2013_60cm (SPAdes) (version 2) | ecosystem: Environmental > Terrestrial > Soil >...
GGCCTGCTGCTCTACCTGCTCGTAGTCTTCGCGCACCTTCGCCAGCTCGGCGCTCACGTCCTGGATGTACTTGTTGCGACGGTTGGCAAGCGCGCCCTCCGCCTCGGTCGCGGCGCGCCGCGCGCGCAGCAGCTCGACCTGGCTCGCATCGCCCGAGGCGACCAGGCGCTCGACCATGGCGAGCTCGTCGCGCGCGAGCCGCGCGACGTCCGCGAGCGCCTGCAGCTCCGCGGCGAGCCCCTTGCGGCGCTCGCGGTACAGCGAGTGCTGGACCTGCACCACCACCGGGAAGCGCTTGGTCAGCTCCGGCTGGAACTGCGGCTCCGCGTCGCCAAGCTCGGCCTCGAGCCGCGTCAGCGTCGCGCGCTGCGAGGTGCGCTTGGCCTCGGTTTCCTGCAGCGAGGCGCGCGTGCGGGTCTCGTCGAACACGGCGAGCACGTCGCCTTTGCGCACCCGGTCGCCCTCGTGAACGCGAAGCTGCTCGAGCACGCCGCCGTCGACCGACTGAATCACCTGGACCCGGCTGCTGGCGATGACGGTGCCGCTCGCGCGGGTCGACTCGTCGATCACCGAGCGGTGCGCCCACGCGACCAGCGCCGCGAGCGCGACCGTGACCGACCACAGCAAAATCGAGGGGAGCCTCATGCCGCCAGCGCCGAGCTCGAATCGTTGCGCTGCCCGGCGCGCTCCGCGTTGGTCCTCAATGCGAGCAGCACGCGGTCGCGCTCGCCGTCCAGCACGATGCGGCCTTGCTGCATGACGATGATGCGGCTGGCGAACGGGATCGCCGCGGGCCGGTGCGTGGCGATCAGCAGGATGTCGCGCGGCGCAAGGCGCCGCACCAGGACCTGGAGCGCGTGATTTTCGAAAGCCTGGTCGAGCGCGGCGGTGGGCTCGTCGAGCAGCCACACGCGCGGCCGGCGCAGCACGAGGCGCGCGATGCCCGCCATCTGGCGCTGACCGCCCGAGAGCCCGCTACCGCCTTCCGAGATCTCGCGATCCAGCCCGCGCGGATGGTCGCGCACCAGCGCATCGAGGCCGAGCTCGCGCACCACGGATACGAGCAGTTCGTCGGCAACGGTTCCGGAAAGATCGAGGTTCTCGCGCAGCGTGCCGCGGAAGAGCTGCACTTCCTGCGGCAGGTAGGCGACGAGGCTGCGCACCAGCTCGGCGTCGAGCAGCGTGACGTCGACGCCGCCGACCAGCGCCCTGCCTTGCGCGGGCCGGTACAACCCGGACAAGAGCCTCAGGAGCGTGGATTTTCCCGATCCGGGAGGTCCCAGCAGCACCACGCGCTCACCTTCGGCGATGCGCAGCGCCGGCACGTCGACCTGCGGCACCGGCACGTTGGCGTAGAAGAAACGCGCGCCCTCGAGCACCAGCTCGTGGCCGAGGTCCGCCGGGGCGAGCAGCGCCGTGCCCGGCTCGCGCTCGGGCGGCAGATCGAGCACCGCGTCCACCGCGCGCAGCGATTGCGAGGCCTGCTGCGCCTGCGTGATCAGCGCCACGCCGCTCGCGATCGGGCCGATGACCCGGCTGCCGAGCATGGTGCAGGCCACCAGCCCGCCGACGGTGAGCGAGCCCGATTCCACCAGGTACACGCCGACCAGCACGACGCCGACGTAGGCGGCGCTGCCAAGCGTCTGCGCGACCGTCGCAGCGCTCGCCATGGCGCCGCGCGCGCGCAGGCTCATGGCGGCGATCTCTGCGGTCGCCGCGCGCCAGCGCTCGGCGAAGCGCCAGCCGGCGCCGAACGCCTTGATGGTCTCCGCGCCCTGGATCGACTCGACCAGCAGGCCGTTGCGGCGGAAACCCACCTCGAGCTGCCGCCGCGACAGCGCGTTCAGCTTCGCGGCCGCCACCAGAGCGGCCGCCAGGGCGCCGAGCGCGAGGGGCACGTAGACCCAGGCGATCGGACCCGCGATGAACGCAATGATCCCGGCAAACAGCAGCGCGAAGGGCACTTCGGCCAGCGTGAAGAGCACGCTCGAGGCGAAGAAGGAGCGCGCCACCTCGAGGCCGGCGACCTGCGCGGCGAGCGTGCCCACCGAGCCGGGACGCGCGTCCAGGCGCACGCCCGAGAGCGCGCGGAACACGGCGAGCGAGACCTCCTCGTCCACTTCGCGCGAGACGCGATCGAGCAGGCGCGCACGCACCAGGCGAAGCACGAAGTCGAAGGCGATCAGCACACCCACCACGCCCGCCAGCGCATGCAGCGTCGCATAGGCGAACGACGGAATGACGCGGTCGTAGACCTGCAGCGCGAAAAACGAGATCGCCACGGCGAGCAGGCTGGTGAGCAGCGTGGCGAGCGCCACTTCGACCAGCAGCCTGCCGCGCGCCGCGAGCGCGCGGGCGAGGAGGCGGCCCGCCGTGCTGCGGCCTGCCCGCTCGGCCGGTTCGCCCGGATGATCGAGCCACAGGGCGAAGGCCTCGGCCAGCGCAGCCTGGGCCACTTCACGCGGCTTACCGTCGCCCGCATCCAGGACCCGGCGGGTGCCGCGCAGCTCGCGTAGCACCCAGGTGCGGCCCTCGTGCTCGACCAGGGCGGGGAGATGACGTTCGCTCAGCATGTCCGCGCGCGTCGCCGCCAGGCGCACGCGCGTCGCCCCGAGACTGCCGAGCGCCGCCGAAAGCGCGGCGAGCGCCTCGCGTCCGCCGGCGAAGCGCGGCTCTCCGGCTTGCTCGAGCGCGTGCCTCACTTCGGCCAGCTCGAGCCTTTGCCCTCGCAGCGCGAGCAGGCGGCGCAGCGCGCTCGCACCGATCGGCCCGCCCAGCGCTTCGGGTTCGATCTTCATCGCGGCAGCTGCTCCAGCCAGCCCCAGAACGTGCCGGTGTTCACCATCAGACGCAGGCCCGCCTGATCGCGCGCGCTCTGCGCCCTCGAGAGCGCGACTCTCGAGTCGACCACCTCGCGCTGGGTGTTGAGGATTTCGAGCCAGGATTTGCGGCCGGCCTCGAACTGCCGCATGAAGGAAGCCATGCTGGCGTCGAGTGCCGCGACCTGGGGCTCGAGCTCCGCCACCTGCCGGCCGCTCGACAGGTAGTCGGCCCGGTTCGAGCGCGCGCGCAGGCGCGCGTCGTTCTCGTCCGTGGCGACCTGGGCAAGCGCGGAGTCGATGCGGCTCTCGGCCGCCTGGGAACCCGAGTACGACGCGAGCCCCGCGTCCGGGGTGAACTGCAGCACCAGGAGCGCGCGCGAATCGTTCGTCGGCGCGAGCCCGCCCGTGTTCTGGTAGGTCAGATGCTCGAAGCGCAGCGCGAGCTTCGGAAAGAGCGCTGCCCTGCGCACGACGGCCTGGGCGCGCGTGCTTTCGACTTCGGCGCGTCGCTGCGCCACGAGCTGCGAATTGGCCACGTAGGCGGCCTCGGTGTCCGCGACCGGGCGTTCGGCAACGGCGGGCACGCTCACGGGGATGCCCCGCTCGATCCTCGTCACCATGAGCGCTTCGAGCTGGGCGCGTGCCTGCTCGAGCGCTCCGGAGAGCTCCTCGACCAGCGCCAGGGCGCTGCTCTGCCGGGCTTTGCCGATCGAGACATCGGCGAGCGATGCCAGGCCCTCGGCCTCGCGCCGGCGCACATAGGTGACCAGGCCCGAGAGCGCAGCGGCGCTCTCGCGCGCGATTTCGACGCGCGCGGCGGCATCCATCCAGCCGACGTACGCCACGGCGGTCTCCTCCGCCAGGCGGCGTCGCGTGTCCAGCTCGGCGAGCTCTGCGGCGCTGACCTGGGCGCGTGCCGAATCGATCTGGCCGTCGATGCGCCCGCCGGCCCACAGCGGCTGCTCGACGCGCACGGTGCTGGTGGGCGCGAGAGAGCGCGAGGACTGCGCGGCGCCCGCGTCGACCGAGAGCGTCGGGAAGCGTCCCCATTCCGCGACGTCGCGCTCGAAGCCTGCGGCGGTCACTTCGTGCGCCCCGCGCACACGGTTCGGATTGCGCAGCACCGCTTCCGCCACGGCTTGACGCAGGCTCAGCGTGGCCGTGGGGACGGGCGCGGGCTGCTGTGCGAATGCCGCGCCCGCGAGAAACAGCGCCAGAGTTTTCATTGCGCTTCAAGCTACCACTAAGTTTTGAAACGCAATACCGCGTGTCGCGCCCGGCCTACGCGCAGTCGCTGCGGGCCTACAACTGTCTACCGCAACGCGCGATAGAGGAACGGCAGGCTGACGTCCATCCGGTAGTCGACGTCGGAGTGGTCGTCGTCGAACTCCTGGTATTCGTGCCGGATGCCGGCGGCGGCCAGGCGCTTGGAGAGAATCCGCGAGCCGTAGTGGATGTGGAACTGGTCGCGCCAGCCGCAATCGATGTAGATGCCGCGCAGGGTTTTTAGATTGCTCCGATAACGCTCGACCAGATTGATCGGATCGTGCGCGCGCCATTTCGCCCAGCGGCCGGTCGGCTCGCCGGACTCCAGATTGAACGGCACGCGAAAGCCGTTCGGCGCGCGCGGATCCGGATCGTAGGTCGCCGCCATGCAGAGGTTCATGATGCACATCACTTCCTTGCCGCCGACCTTCTCTTTTTTCCAGACCTGCTGCAGGAAGCGGCGAATGCGTCCATCGTCCTTGCCTTCGGCGAGGCCCTTGCGCCGCGATTCGGCGAGCGCGTCGTAGCGTCCGGCCTTGCGCTTCGGCAGCCGGTGCTTGGCAAGCTCGTTCAGCGTGTTCGGCCAGTCGTGCCAGTAGACGAAATCGAAGTAGGCATCGCCCGAGTGGTCGGCAATCGCGCCCCAGTATTTCGCGTACTTCATGCCGTGGAGCATGGCGCCGTAGCCGCCGGATGATTTGCCGAAGCAACCGCGGTGCTCGCGGCTCGCCGCCGTGCGGAACTCGCGGTCGACGAACGGGATCAGCTCCTGCGTCAGGTAATCGGCGTAATTGCCGATCGCCGAAGAGTTGACGTACTGGTTGCCGCCGAGCGCGGTGAAGCAATCGGGGAACACGAAGATCGCCGGGCCCATCTTGCCCTCGTGGATCAGCCGCGCGGCGCGCTCCGGGACGTTGTCGCCGAAGCTCTTCCAGTTGAGGTGCGAGAGACCCGAGCCGGTGAAGCCGACCAGATCGTAGAGCACCGGGAAGCGCCGTCCGGTCTGCTCATACTGCGGCGGCAGCCACACCGCCAGCTTGCGCACGTGCGGGTCGCCGAGCGGATTGTCCTTGAGGATTTGCGAGCGGTGCTCGAGCACCACCACGGTGCCCGCTGCTCCCTTCGGACGTTTCAGCGCCATAGGGCACGCATTTTGCTCGACTCAGGGCTCCTTTTGCATCCGGCCGGAGAAACAAACCATGCTGACCTTCGTGTTCTTCATCTTCGCGGTGGTCGCCGCCGCCGCCGGCTTTGTCCTGCTGCCGGCGGGCCTGCAGCAGATGGCCGCCTACGCGGTCGCCATCCTGTTCCTCGCGCTCTTCGCCATCAACATCGTCAGGGGCTCGAACCGTCCCTGGCGGTAAGGCCTCACACGCCTAGCTGACTCGCCGCGCGGAGCCGCGTGCGGCGTGGTGAATTTCGCACATCCGGACACTGGCACTAGTCACAGCCTGCGGGCGACAGGAAGCGGAGACTTCCGACAGCCGAGATCACTAAAAAAGGGGACGCAGCCGATGACAAACCTGGTCGATGGTCTTTGGGCAGTGGGGATGGCACTCAGCTTCGGTTTCGCCGCCTACGGCGCGCTTCTGTGCCTCGGGTTCAACTACCGCAGTTCCGAACGTCTTCAGGCGCGCGTCGCGCGCTTCGCCCTTTTCGGCTCGTAGCCATGCGCAAACTAACCCTCGACGAGATCCAAGCCGACGCCGCCCGGCGCGGCGGCCGCTGCGTCACCGAGAGCTACGCCGACAGCCTCACCCTCATGGAATGGGAGTGCGCACAGGGGCACCGCTGGCGCGCGGTGGCGCACTCGATCCGCCAGGGGCACTGGTGCAAGAAGTGCGCGGATGCAAAGCTGCGCCACTCAGTGCATGCGCTCCACTCGGTCGCCGCCGAGCGCGGCGGCCGGTGCCTGGCGCAGCAGTACTCCAACAGCCAGGTGAAGCTCGAGTGGGAATGCAAGATCGGGCACCGCTGGCTCGCTTCCTTCAACTCGATCAAGCAGGGCAGCTGGTGCCCGGAGTGCAAGGCGGGTAGCGGCCAGGCCTTTCGGCTCGGCGGCGACACGAAAGCGATCGTCGGGCTAGTCTCGGCGGACTAGGCGCCCGGGCCACCGCCCGGCTTAGCTTCAAGCTCCGTGCAGGCGATATGCCAGGAAGAGGGGCGGGCGTGTAATGGGCGCGTCATCTTTCCGGAGCCCCTGCCATGGATCCCGCCGTCTCGAACGCCGCACTGCCGCGGCTGCTGCCGACGCTTTTCGCGCGCGACCCGCTTTCGCGCGCGGTGCGTGCGCTGTCCCAGGCGGCGCGCGAGAAGCGCGCGCGGATGTTCCGCGAGGCGTTCCAGCTCACCGAGACGACGCGCATCCTCGACCTGGGCTCCGAGATCGGCCGCAACATCCACGCGGTGCTCGCCGGCACGCCGGTCAAGCCGCAGCACGTCTACATCTGCGACATCTGCCAGCCGCTGCTCGAGATCGGCGCGCAGCTCTACGGTTTCGTTCCGGTGCTGGCGAAGGAAGGCGAGGCGCTCCCGTACGAGGAGGGATTCTTCGATATCGTCTACTGCTCGTCGGTGATCGAGCACGTCACCGTGCCGAAGCAGGAAGTCTGGGCGACGCGCTCCGAGCGGGTGTTCGTCGCGCGGGCGGCCGAGCGCCAGGCCGAGTTCGCCGCCGAGATCCGGCGCCTCGGCCGCCAGTACTTCGTGCAGACGCCGAATATCCGCTTCCCGGTCGAGAGCCATAGCTGGCTGCCTTTCGTAGGCTGGCTGCCGCGCCCGCTGCTCCTTCCGGTCCTCAGGGTCACCAACCTGCTGTGGGTCAAGAGCACTGTGCCCGACTGGCGACTGCTCGACCGGCGCGACATGGCGGCGCTCTTCCCGGACGCCGAGATCGCCCGCGAGAAATGCCTGGGGCTGACCAAGTCGCTGATCGCGCTGAAGCGCGACTAAAACTTTTATCATGGCCGCATGAAGATCGTGCGGCTGGAGACGCTGCGGCTCGAGGAATTCCCCAACCTGCTGTGGATCCGCGTGCACAGCGACGCCGGCATCGTCGGTCTGGGCGAGACGCACCGCGCAGCGCCGAGCGTCGAAGCCTACGTGCACGAGTTCATCGCGCCGCGCGTGCTCGGCCAGGATCCGCTGGAGGTCGAGCGCCTCAGCAGGAGTCTCACCGGCTATCTCGGTTTCCGCGGCTCGGGCGTCGAGACGCGCGCCATCTCGGCGTTCGACATCGCGCTCTGGGACCATTTTGCGCGGGTAGTCAACCAGCCGCTCTACCAGGTGCTCGGCGGCGCCTCGCGCCAGGCGATCCGCACCTACAACACCTGCGCCGGCTACCAGTACATCCGCGACACGCGCGGCCAGACCTCGGCGAACTGGGGCCTGGGCGGCAAGGCGCAGGGGCCTTACGAGGATCTCGATGCCTTCCTTCACCGGGCGGACGAGCTCGCGCAGTCGCTGCTCGAGCAGGGCATCGGTGCGATGAAGATCTGGCCGTTCGACACCTTTGCCGAGGCGAGCGAGGGGATGCATATCTCCGGCGCCGATCTGGATCGGGCCCTGGAGCCGTTCAGGAAAATCAGGAAGGCGGTCGGCAACAAGATCGACGTGATGGTGGAGTTCCACTCGCTGTGGCGCATGCCGCCGGCGCAGCGCATCGCGCAGGCGCTCGCCGAGTTCGACACCTACTGGCACGAGGACCCGATCCGCATGGACAGCCTCGCCCTCCTCAAACAATATGCGCCGTACTCGAAGGCCCCCATTTGTGCGTCGGAGATTCTCGCCGGGCGCTGGAGCTTCAAGGACCTGCTCGAGACCGGCGTCGCCGGCATCGTCATGTTCGATCTCGCCTGGTGCGGCGGCATCAGCGAAGGCCGGCGCATCGCGGCGCTCGCCGACGCCTGGCAGCTGCCGGTCGCGCCGCACGACTGCACCGGTCCCGTGGTTTTTCTCGCTTCGTTGCACTTCTCGATCCACTCACCGAACGCGCTGGTGCAGGAATCGGTGCGCGCGTTCTATAGCGGCTGGTACAAGGAGCTCGTCACGCACGTGCCGCAGCCGGTGCGCGGCATGTTCGCGAAACCGCCGGGACCGGGACTGGGCGCCGAGCTGCTGCCCGAGCTGTGGAAGCGCAAGGATGCGACGCTTCGCGCCAGCGCTCTTTAGCCTGCTCGCGGCGTGCGCGTCGTTGCCGCAGGCCGAAGAGGATCGGCTGCACTGCCAGGCGCTGATGTACTACCAGCGCGTGGGAGTCGGGCGCAGCGCGCCCAACTGGAACTTCTACGACCAGTGCATGCGCGCTCGCGGCTACGAGCGGCGCTAGCGGTTATGCTTCGCGCTTCATGAAACGAAATCTCGGCCTGGTCCTCGGCGTTCTCGCGCTCATCGTGGCGATCGGCGCCGGCTATTTCCTGTACGGCGCGGCGCAGAAGCGCTCGCAGCAGCGCCAGGTCGTCCAGCTGGTGGCCGACAGCACCGCGAAGCTGCGCCAGGCGCTGACGGCAAAGGCCGACGCGGCGCTGGCCGCGGCGATCGACGCCAATCTGCAGGCGACCAGGGCGCCACGCGATCCGCAGCTCGCCGCCGCCGCCGAGCAGTACATCCTCAGCGCGCGCGAGATCACGCGGCGGCTCGCCGATGTCGACCGGCTATGGCGCCAGGCGGAAACCAGCCGCGCGGCGCTTGCCGGGCACATGGCGCGCGCGTCCTATCGTAGCGATCCCTGGCTGCGCGATGCGCTGGCGCTGAAAAAACGCATGGAGAACGACTACTTCGACCTCGTCGTGCAGCTGAAGGCGATCGACGAGCTGTTCTACGCCCTGCCCGACGTCGAGCGGCGCGTCGAGCCGCACGTGGGCGCCGCGGTGCTCCTCGAGCCCGCGCTCGCCGACAGCGTGCGCAAGAAAGTCCAGGCCGAGGCCAAGCGCGCCGCCGACGAGCTCGACCGCGCCCGCAACATCCGCTGAATTCCGTACAACGTCCGTAATTAATCCGTGCTCTGGAAGAAGCTCTGGCTGCTGTTCACCGTGATCTGGGTGGTGGTGGCGGCGCTCAACGCCGGCAGCATCCTCGCCTTCTCGGAAGAGCACGAAAAGGCCGTGCAGCCGATCGTGCTCGGCATAGTGGTGCCGGCGTTGCTTTACCTCGTGCTGTACGTCTGGCAGCGCCTGAAGCGCAAGCCTTCAGAATAATTACGGACGTTGTACGGAATCAGGCGGCAGCGGGCGTGGCCGCGGCGAGGGAGATGATCAGGCGCTCGAGCTTGCGCGCGTCGGCGTCGAAGCGCCGGATGCCCTCGGCGAGCTTGTCGGTCGCCATCGGGTCTTCGTTGTGCATCCAGCGGAAGGTTTTCTCGTCCATCGCGATCTTGTCCCCGCCGGACCTGATAGCGCCTTCCATCGACAGGCGGCGCTCCACGCTGCCGGGTGCTTTTGAAAGCTTGTCGAGCAGGTCGGGCGCAATGGTCAGCAGATCGCAGCCGGCGAGCGCGATGATCTGGTCGGTCTTGCGGAAGCTCGCGCCCATCACCTGCGTCTTGTAGCCGTGCTTCTTGTAGTAGTTGTAGATGCGCGTCACCGAGGCGACGCCGGGATCCTCGGCGATCGGGATGTCGTCCACTTTGCGCGCGGCGCGATGCCAGTCGTAGATGCGCCCGACGAATGGCGAGATCAGCGTCACGCCGGCCTCGGCGCAGGCGACCGCCTGCGCGAACGAGAACAGCAGCGTCATGTTGCAGTGGATGCCCTCGCGCTCGAGCTTGTCCGCGGCGCGGATGCCTTCCCAGGTGGCGGCGAGCTTGATCAGCACGCGCTCGCGCGAGCTGCCGTGCTTTTCATAGAGATGCACCAACCGCCGCGCCCGCGCGATCGAGCCGTGCTCGTCGAATGAAAGCCGCGCATCGACCTCGGTGGAAACGCGCCCGGCGACATGCTTCAGGATCTCGCGCCCGAACTGCACGAACAGCCCGTCCATCGCCGCGGCGGTATCGCCGCGCGCCTCCCTGATGGCGGCGTCGACCAGATGGCGATAGCGCGGATCCTCGGCCGAGGCGAGCAGCAGCGACGGATTGGTGGTGGCGTCCTGCGGCTTCCAGCGCGCCACCGCCTCGATGTCGCCGGTGTCGGCGACGACCAGCGACGCGTGGCGCAGTGATTCGAGTTGAGACATGATTAAAAAATTATAAAGGGGGGATTAGTGCAAGACGGCGATCGGCTGCGGCTGGTCCGCACGAATCGCGCCGTGCGCACGGCGGCCTTCGCCTACTGCCTTCTTCCAATAGGACTTTATCTGTGGGAGCGCGGCGCCGGCGCGGCGGCCTGGACGCTGTTCGCGCAGCAGTTCCTGGTCTACCCGCAGCTCGTCTACTGGCGCGCCATCCGCTCGACCCGGCCGGCGCGAGCGGAACTTGACAATCTTTTTCTCGATGCGGCGCTGCTCGGCGCCTGGGTCGCCTACCTCGGTTTCCCGGTCTGGATCAGCTATTCGCTGATCGCCGCGGCGATGCTGAACGCGGCGGTGAACCGCGGCGCGCAGGGCGCCGGCCTGTCGCTCGCCGCCAGCGCGATCGGCGCCGCGCTCTGGGTCGTGGTCGGCGGCCTGCAGTTCACACCGCAGACCAGCTCGGCGGTGACCTTTCTCTGCGCCGCCGGCTCGCTCGCCTACATCTCGGCCGTCGGCTTCGTCATCTGGACGCAGAACCGCCACCTCGCCGCGACGCGCGACCAGCTCTCGCGCAGCGAAGAGCGCTACCGCCTGATCGCCGAGAACGCCGACGACCTGGTCGCGATGGTCGATTACCAGGGGCAGTGGCTCTACAGCAGCCCGTCGTACCGGCGCGTGTACGACGAGCTCGAGCTCGTCCCGGGCGGCGACGCCTTCCGGCGGATCCATCCCGACGACGCCGCGCTCACCCGCACGGCGGTGCTGCGCGCCGCCGCCACCGGCACGCCGCGCGAGCTCACGCTGAGACTGGTGGATCGCGTCGGCCGCGTGCGCCAGTACCGCATGCATATCCAGCCGGTCGCCGGCCCGGCCTCACCGTACAAGGTGCTGCTGGTGTCGCATGACGTCACCGATCTGCGCGAGAGCGAGGAGCGCATGCTGCTCGCCGCGCATGCCCTGGAGGGCATGACCGAGGCGATCATGATCACCGGCGCCGACGGCACCATCGTCACGGTGAACCGCGCCTTCTGCGAGATCACCGGCCACACTCGCGAAGCGGTCCTGGGCCAGCCGGAGAAGGCGATCCGCAGCGGGCTTTTGCCAGCCGAGTTCTACGACGAGGCCTATGCCACCATTCAGCGTGAGGGTTATTGGTCGGGCACGACCTGGGCGCGCCGGAAAAACGGCGCCGTGTTCCGCGAGTGGCGCAGCGTGCGCGCGGTGAAAGACGAGACTGGCGGCGTGGCCCACGGGGCGGTGACTCACTATGTGCACGTGTTCTACGAGGTCGACTCCCCCCGCGCCTCGCAAGCGAATCCCGGAAACCCCGTAGGGGCCTGAAATTCAAGCTGTATCTGGCTGTCCGGCGGGTTAAACTGTGCGGCACAACAACTCACTACCGTCAATGGGTATTGCGTGCAGCCGACCGATATCAAAGATCCCGATTACTTCCACAAGGTAGTCGATTGCCAGTGGGCCTGTCCGGCCCACACTCCAGTCCCCGAATACATCCGCTTGATCGCCGCCGGGCGATATTCGGATGCCTACATGGTGAACTGGGACTCGAACGTTTTTCCCGGAATCCTCGGCCGCACCTGCGACCGCCCCTGCGAGCCCGCATGCCGCCGCGGCCGCGTCGAGGAAGAGAACCAGCCGAAGCCCGAGCCGGTCGCCATCTGCCGGCTGAAGCGCGTCGCCGCCGACTACAAGGACGTCGACGACATCAAGAAGCGCATGCCGCGCCCCGCGAAGAAAAAGAACGGCAAGAAAATCGTCTGCATCGGCGCCGGCCCCGCTTCATTGACCGTCGCCCGCGATCTGGCGCCCTTGGGATACGACGTCACGGTGTATGACCAGGATCCGCGCGCCGGCGGCATGATCTGGTCGCAGATCCCGCGCTTTCGCCTGCCGCTCGAGGTGATCGACGAGGAGGTGAACTACATCCTCGATCTGGGCGTGCATTTCAAGCAACGAAAAATAGACAGCATGAAGTCGCTCATGTCCGAGGGCTGGGACGCCATCTTCGTCGGCAGCGGTGCTCCCCGTGGGCGCGATCTGGACATCCCCGGCCGCAAGGAAGCGGCGAAGAACATCCACATCGGCATCGACTGGCTGTCGTCGGTGTCGTTCGGCCACACCACCAAGATCGGCAAGCGCGTCATCGTGCTCGGCGGCGGCAACACCGCGATGGACTGCTGCCGCACCTCCAAGCGCATCGGCGGCGACGACGTCAAAGTCATCGTGCGCTCGGGCTTCGACGAGATGAAGGCGAGTCCCTGGGAGAAGGAAGACGCGGCGCACGAGGGCATTCCGATCCTCAACTTCCTGGTGCCGAAGACTTTCCAGCACTCGAACGGGCGCCTTTCGGGCATGACGTTCGAGAAAGTGAAGGCGGTGTACGACGACAAAGGCCGCCGCAGCCTGGTGCCCACCGGCGAGCCCGCCCAGTTCTTCGAGTGCGACGACGTGCTGGTCGCGGTCGGCCAGGAAAACGCCTTCCCCTGGATCGAGAAGGAATCGGGCATCGAGTTCGACAAATGGGGTTTGCCGGTTCTGGACAAATCAACTTTCCAGGCGTCGGTGCCGAACATCTTCTTCGGCGGCGACTCGGCCTTCGGCCCGAAGAACATCATCTGGGCGGTGGCGCATGGACACGACGCCGCCATTTCGATTCATCTTCTTTTGAATGACCAGGAGATCGCCAAGCGCCCCGCGCCCGGCGTCACGGTGCTGTCGCAGAAGATGGGCATCCACGAGTGGAGCTACGACAACGAGATCGCCGGCGACACGCGCTACAAAGTGCCCTGGGCCGATGTCAAGGCGACGCTGAAGAACGTGAAGATGGAAGTCGAGCTCGGCTTCGACGTCGCCACGGCGTGGAAGGAAGCGCAGAGGTGTCTCAACTGCGACGTGCAGACCGTGTTCACCGACCGCCTGTGCATCGAGTGCGATGCCTGCGTCGACATCTGCCCGATGGACTGCATCAGCTTCGTGCTCAACGACGAAGAGAAAGCGCTGCGCGCGAAGCTCAACGCGCCGGCCAAGAACCTGACGCAGGACCTCTACGTCTCCGGGCCGCTCAAGACCCAGCGCGTCATGGTGAAGGACGAGGACGTCTGCCTGCACTGCGGCCTGTGCGCCGAGCGCTGCCCGACCGGCGCCTGGGACATGCAGAAGTACCTGATCGAGCTGGCGCAGCCCGGCTCGAGCGCCGCGCCTTATCACAAGAAGGCGGCATGAGACGGAATTCGGGGACGCGCATTTGGCAAATGAGCGATCTGCGTGAGCTGCGCGTCGCTGGAGATCGGGCTCCGTCCCCGAATTCCGTATGGGCGTAGCCCTCGCCACCCGGTCGGGCCTCTCGCGGGTCGATTGGGACCTGCGCGTGCAGCTTGCCGCGGCCTACCGCGTGGCCGATCGCCTCGGCTGGTCGGAGCTGATCTACACGCACATCAGCGCGCGCGTGCCGGGACCCGAGCACCACTTCCTCATCAACCCGTACGGGCTCGCGTTCGACGAGATCACCGCCTCCAACCTGGTGAAGGTCGACATGGAGGGAAATCCGGTCGGCCAGCAGCAGTACAAGGCGAACAAGGCCGGCTTCATCATCCATAGCGCGATCCACATGGCGCGCAAGGACGCGATCTGCGTCTGGCACATGCACACGCTTGCCGGCATGGCGGTCTCGGCGCAGGATGAAGGCCTGCTGCCGGTGCACATGTACTCGCACAACTTTTTCAATAGACTCAGCACCCACGACTTCGAAGGCCCGGCGATGCGGCTCGACGAGCGCTCGCGCCTGGTCGACAGCTTCGGCGACGAGAACCAGGCGCTGATCCTGCGAAACCACGGGCTGCTGACGATCGGCCGCACGATTCCCGAAGCGTTCATCCGCTTCTGGCGCCTGAACCGCGCCTGCGAGATCCAGCTCGCCGCGCAAAGCGCCAGGCTGCGCCTGCCGACGCCCGAAGTCTGCGAAGCCTCCTACGCGATGGGCGAGGAGTTCCTCACCGACCAGGCCGGACTCGGCGAGCTCGAGTTCGACGCCCTGGTACGCAAGCTCGACGCCTCCTATAAAAACTAGACATGACTACCCCTACAAAAACCAAGCGCATCGAAGCCCTCAACGATTTCGTCGTCAAGTTCGCCAACGTCAACGGCTCGGGCTCCGCCTCGGCGAACGAGCTGTTCGCCAAGTCGTTCCTCCGGATGGGCATCCCGGTCAGCCCGCGCAACATCTTCCCGTCGAACATCCAGGGCCTGCCGACCTGGTACGAAGTGCGCGTCACGGAAAAAGGCCACCTCGGCCGCCGCGGCGGCGTCGATCTGATGGTGGCGATGAACCCGCAGACCTGGGCGCAGGACGTCGCCGAGATCGACCCGGGCGGCTACCTGTTCTACGACAACACCAAGGCGCTGCCGCCGTCGAAGTTCCGCGAAGACATCAACGTCATCGGCATGCCGCTCACCGAGATCACCAACGCCACCTACACCGACTCGCGCGAGCGGCAGCTCTTCAAGAACATCATCTACGTCGGCGCGCTGGCGGGACTCCTCGGCATCGAGCCCGAGGTGATCGCCGAGCTGATCGGCGAGCAATACAAGGGGAAAGAGAAGCTCCTCAAGCCCAACCTGAACGCGCTCCAGCTCGGCCTGAACTATGCGCGCCAGAACCTGAAGGACGCGATTGGCCTCAAGGTGAAGCGCGCCTACAACGTCGGCGAGAAGATCTTCATCGAAGGCAACGCCGCCGCGGCGCTCGGCTGCGTCTACGGCGGCGCCACGGTGTGCGCCTGGTACCCGATCACGCCGTCCTCGTCGCTCGCCGAAGCGTTCCAGTTCTACTGCTCGAAGATGCGCGTCGACAAGGCCACCGGCAAAAACAAATTCGCCATCATCCAGGCCGAGGACGAGCTCGCCTCGATCGGCATCGTCGTCGGCGCCGGATGGAACGGCGCCCGGGCTTTTACCTCCACGAGTGGACCCGGCATCTCGCTGATGAGCGAGTTCGTCGGCCTCGCCTATTTCGCCGAGATCCCCGCGGTGATCATCGACGTGCAGCGCGGCGGGCCGTCGACCGGCATGCCCACGCGTACGCAGCAGTCCGACGTGATGAAGGCCGCCTACCTCTCGCACGGCGACACCAAGCACGTGCTGCTGTTCCCGCACGACCCGAACGAATGCTTCCACTTCGCCGCCGAGGCGCTCGATCTGGCTGAGCGCTTGCAAACCCCAGTGTTTTTGATGACCGATCTCGACATCGGCATGAACCAGCGCCTCACCGATCCGTTCAAGTGGGACGACAGCCGCAAGTACGACCGCGGCAAGGTGATGAGCGCCGAGGAGCTGGAATCCGGCAAGGAGTTCGGCCGCTACAAGGACTACGACGGCGACGGCATCCCGCCGCGCACGCTGCCCGGCACGCATCCGACCAAGGGCGCCTACTTCACGCGCGGCACCAGCCGCAACCCGTACGCGGGCTACTCCGAGGCCGGTGCCGACTATCAGTACAACATGCAGCGCCTGCAGAAGAAGTTCGAGACCGCGAAGAAGCTGGTGCCGCAGCCGATCCTCACGCCGGCGAAGCACCCGGCGCGCTTCGGCGTCATCTACTACGGCTCGACCAGCCCCTCGATGCACGAGGCGCTCGAGGCGCTTTCGCACGACAACATTCACGTGAATGCGCTCCGCGTGCGCGGCTTCCCGTTCGGCGACGAGCTGTTCGACTTCGTCGCCTCGCACAGCAAGGTGTTCGTCGTCGAGCAGAACCGCGATGCCCAGCTCAAGACGCTGCTGGTGAATGACGCCGGCATCAACCCAGCGTCGCTGATCTCGGTGCTGCACTACGACGGCACGCCGATCACCGCGCGCTTCATCCAGAAAGAGATCGCCGAGATCGTCTCGGCGCTCAACGTGCGGCCGATCAAGAAGGACAAGGCGGCGTGAAGATCGGGGTCAGGACCGCAATTCCCTTCGCAGGGCTGCTCGCGCTTCTGTTCGCTTCATTTGCGTGGACAGCGCCCGACGAGAACCTCCTCGGCAAGGCCGAGGGCTACCCGATCTGCAAGCAGCCCTGGGTCAGCAACGCCGAGCAGCGCTGCCTCGTCGGCAACCTCAGCAACTACGACAGCGTCGTTCCCGCGCGCACGGTCAGGGCCG
>Ga0209647_1002082_pt1 | contig 16410 bp, 14 predicted proteins | sample GraSoi_2013_60cm_FD_185827 | JGI IMG/M metagenome (GOLD analysis project Ga0209647, IMG submission 185827) | Grasslands soil microbial communities from the Angelo Coastal Reserve, California, USA - Sample 9_17_2013_60cm (SPAdes) (version 2) | ecosystem: Environmental > Terrestrial > Soil >...
ATGGTTTGGCCTGCGTACCGGAGATGACTACCTCGACCGCAACGTTCCCCTCGTCATCCGAGGTGATATACGTGACCTCGTTGGTCAGGTCGGGAAACGAGTCGATGAGTGTCCTCCAGATGACCTTGCCGATGGTGCGGACCTTGCCGTCGCCTCGAATGACCCGTTGCTTGCCCCATACTTCAAAGGGGACATAGTGGAAGTCGGCGTTATCAGCACAGAGCTCCACCATGCGCTCCACATCGTGCTCCCGGTAGGCATCAAAGAACGCGGTGACCACTACGACCGAACTGGTGATGCTCGTCACGCTCATATTCGTCTCTCCTCTTCGTTCCTTTCAGCCTCTTGAGCCGAAGGCGCACTCCTTGCAACTTGCCTGACTGCGAAGCAGTAGACGCGCTAGCGTCGTTGGCAAGTTGTCTAAGTTCAGCCGCGAAGCGGCGTTAGAGGCTGGCTTTCAATTATCATCTTCACGCCGTGATGGTAACGTGGTCCAATCGCTTCACACCCAGCCGCCGGTAGAGCTGGTTCTGGCACCAATAGGCCTTGATGCGGTCAATGGCCCCATCGGTCACATGCAAGAACAAGACCTGGTTCAGGTCCATGAACTTCTCCTGATTGATGATACCAAAGAAGTCCGCGGCCTGTGTTCCCTCAATCGTGACTTCGGCGACGGCTGTGCCATCATTGCCGACGAAGAGTCGGCGCACACGCACTGCAAGATCAGGAAACGCGCTGGTCAACTGCTCGAAATACGGCCTTCCCACCACCTCGGCGTCTCCCTGGAGGTTCAGTGGGACCAGGGTGATGCTTGCGTGTGGGGTAACCAGCGCCAGGGCACCACTCGTGTCACGAGCATCCATCCTGGTAAGAAGTTGCGTGCAACGACAATTCTGCTCATTTGACCTCTACCCCCAGTTTTTTCAGGACGGCTTCAGCCGTCGCCTCGGAAGAATCCGGGTTCTGGCCTGTTACCAGGTTGCGATCGACCACCACGTGGGATACCCAGTTGGCATCGCCGTCGTCAAAGACGGCTCCATAGTTCTTTAACTCGCTCTCCAGGTACCAGAACATGCCCAGCTTACCATAGTGCGTCTGGTCCTCCTCCTCGTCGGTGATGCCGACAAGCTTGTAGCCGTCAAACAGCCAGGCGCCATCCGGACCTGACCCAGCGGAAAGGAAGGCAGCAGGACCGTGGCAGACAGCGGCCACCGTTTTTTCTCGCAGGTGCAGCAGCCGAATCGCCCGCCCTACATCGGCATTGGAAGCCAGATCCACCATCGCTCCGTAGCCACCTGGGAAGAAGACCGCGTCGAAGCTCAAGATCTCCTCGTCCGACATCTGGCTGAGGTCTCGCGGGTGCTGCAACGTCTCGATGGCAGCGAGTCGTTCGGCCATGTACGTCGCACGAGCGACGCTTTCGTCTCGCACATCCAGGGCAAGGGCTCGCAGGTGCTCTGGGCTCAGCTTGCCCGTGACCTCGGAATCGTCAGCCAGGACCTCGATGAAGTTGCGGTCCTCTCGCCAGGCAGTCCGTGCTGCCCTGGTGACGAGACTCCAGGCGCTGTCATGATCCAGTCCGCTCACTGTCAGGGCCTGGGACAGCCGCCGGGCCGCGATAAGGTCAAGTTCAGTGAGGTGGCGGAGCGTCACCCGGATATCGTCCAGATCCGGGGCGAAGCTGCGTACGACTTGAGAGAGGAAGTCCTTGTCTTCGTCAGGGTAATGAAACTGTGGCTCAAACCCAAACGGATCAGCATGCGGCGGCTTTCCATCTGGGGTGGCGGCCACCACTTCTACGCCAGCCGCCACGAACTTGTCGTAGGGCTTGAGCACTTCATCCGCCCAGTACCCGGTCTCATGTCCCTTCTCGGATGCAAGGTCAATGCTGCACGCACTGGAAATTATCATTAAAAGCCGCGCCATATACGTGCCTCCTGATATATACCTCCTAGCTACTCTGCCGTTACACAATAGTACTAGGAAAAGTATGCGCTACATCTCGGTGGAATGCGAGTACTTTTCTACCAAATTTGTGCCCAATCCTGCACTTTTGTAATAGCATGTCTGAAAAAGCTCTAGAGGCTGACGCGTACGAAAAACGTAAATGTGTTTTTCCCGCAAGCACCTGTACTGTGACATAATAAGGATTAGATGACTCAAAAAGCAATGTAAAGGAGAAAAGCATGACTGAGGGTCTCGATACGATGGCTCAATCGCATATGATTGACTTGCCTGCTGGTCGCTTTCATTATTTAAGTTGGGGGACTGAACGGACTGAACTGCCCAGCGTACTGTTACTGCACGGCATTACGAGTTCTGCACAGAGCTGGGTGCGCGTTGGACCGGCGCTGGCAGACCGCTACCAGGTCTATGCGCTCGACATGCGTGGGCATGGCGATAGTATCAAACCTCCCCAAGGAGCATATGGCCTGCGTCAGACAGCCGATGATGCGGTTGCGTTTATCGAGGCTCTGGGCCTGGAACGTCCCGTGCTGTTTGGGCATTCCTGGGGTGGAGCTACGGCGCTAGTACTGGCAAGTGGAGCCGGATCCCAATACCCTGTGCCCAGCTTCTCGCATGTCGTCCTTGAGGACCCGGCGCATACCTTTGGTCATGGTGATCCTGAAAAACGAGCTGCTAACTATACCAAAGACATTGGTCGGCCCGCAGATGAATTGCGCACTGAAATCGCGGCAGATAACCCTGGCTGGACCGGGGCCGATATCGAGGGCAAGATCGACGCGCTACACAAAGTGACCCGCGAGGCGGTTGTCAGTGTCTTCGCCCAGGCAGAACAAGCGGGTGACCTTCTGCCACTGCTCGCTAAGATCGCTGCGCCTACGCTCTTAATCCGTGCCGATGTAGCCCTGGGGACGATACTGGACGATGCTGCCTGGGAGCAAGCGCAGCAGTATCTACAGCCGCACAGCCGCGCTGTTCAAATCAATGGAGCCACGCATAATGTGCATCGCAGCAAATTCGATGAATTCATGCAAGTGGTAAAGGATTTCCTGAGCCAGGAGACCAGATAGTCTGCCCGTTGCTGAGAGCAAGGAAGGCATTGGAAAAAGGATAGGTATGATATCATTTCCTCAGCATCGCCCCGTTACACTGGCCCGTCGGGGCATGGTAGCTGCACCTCATTACCTGGCAGCAGAAGCCGGGCTGGAACTCCTGAAAACAGGTGGCAATGCTATCGATGCAGCCATTGCTGCCAGCGCTACGCTCCAGGTCGTCTATCCCTTCGTTTGCGGCCTGGGCGGCGATGTTTTTATGCTGATATACGATGCTAAAAGCGGGGAACTGTACGGTCTTAATGGCAGCGGACGATCGGCACAGATAGCAAGCATTGAACGTTACCATGAGCTTGGCTACACGACGATGCCGATCTTCGGCATTCACGCGGTGACCGTTCCTGGCTGTGTCAGCGGATGGGATGCAGCAATGCAGCGCTTTGGTCGCCTGGGGTTGGCACAAGCCCTTGCGCCAGCTATCGCCTATGCTGAAGAGGGCTTCGCCATTGGACCAGGCCTGCAGGCTGCCCTGGCAGTTGGAAGTAAAAGGACAGAGTTCCATCGCTCCTGGCATGCGCACTTTCTACCCGATGGTACTGTTCCACCGGTCGGTGCAATTGCCCGCTTCCCTACACTGGCGCGCACGCTGCGGACTATCGCGAAGACAGGTTCCGAGACATTTTATCATGGGGAGATCGCGGACCAGATAGCCGCGTTTTTTGCACGCGAGGGCGGGCTGATCACCCGCGACGACCTGGCGGCCCATCAGAGCAAGTGGGTGACGCCACTCAGCGTCCCTTTTGCAGGTCTCAGGATCTACGAACTGCCACCCAATACCCAGGGAGTCACGGCGCTTCAGATGCTAGGCATGCTAGATCAACTGCCGCTAGGTGAAGATCCGCTTGCAGCGGAAACGGTTCACCTGGCAGTGGAGGCAAAGAAGTTGGCTTTCGCCGACCGCGCTGCCTATCTCACCGATGCGGAACATATGCGCGTCGACCCGACAGCATTCATCGACCCGGATTACCTCGCTCGACGACGCGCGCTCATCGATCCCAGGCGAGCGCAGCCCTCGTTCGCTGCTGGTAGCTTCACGGGCGACACGATTTACCTCTGCGCGGCAGATAGAGATGGCAATGTCGTTTCACTCATTCAGAGCAACTACATGGGGTTCGGCAGCGGCGTAGTCGTGGAAGATACCGGTATTGTCCTGCAGAACCGGGGAGCCTCTTTCTCGCTCGATCCGAATGCCGCCAACGCATTGGCACCGGCAAAGCGAACGCTGCACACATTGATCCCCTCAATGGCGCTGCGCAATGGGCGGCCAGCGATGGTCTTTGGCACGATGGGAGGCGATGGGCAGCCACAGACCCACCTGCAAGTCTACACGGCAGTGACACGCTTCGGACTCAACATCCAGCAGGCTATTGAGATGCCACGCTGGGTTCACGGAGCCACTCCCGCTGGAGAAACACTCCTCGTAGAGAGCCGCTTTCCGCCAACGACGATTGAGGCCCTGCGCCAGTTGGGCCATAGAGTCGAGGAGCAGGGAATGTGGTCCAGCGGGATGGGTCATGCGCATGGAATTGTCTTCGACTCGTCTACGGGAGTAATGCAAGGCGGGTCTGATCCACGTGCGGAGGGTATCGCCGCGGGTTGGTGAAAGCTTTCATTCTTGATTGCTAAGAGAAACAGCATTTCTGGTGGATGTGTTATGAAAGCGTGTGGCCTGAGGTCACACGCTTTCATAACACATCCATTCTTTTGAGTTGCGTCTTTATTGGTTCTACCCTAGCAGGTCGGCCGCCAGTTTGGCTGCATCGAAGGAACCCCAACCCGTTGCCATATCATAGCCCTTGGTAACGGGATAGGCCCCGCCGTTGAAACCCAGTTCATCATTATTGGATGGCGAGGTGGTATCACTGGGAGGTGTGATATCGTGGAAGTCGCTGCTGTAGTGACTGCCACTGCCGATTCTGTAGAGGGCTGGATTGAGGAAACCCACGGGTCCCTTACCCTGATGAGCAGACGCCTCATTAGCCAGGGCAACCATGGCTGCCCACATAGGAGCTGCTGCCGAGGTACCGCCAATGGTCAGCCAGCCACCCGTGCCACCACCTAAGCCGCCGCTGCCATTACACGATGAACCCGCCGTACAGTAGATAGGGTAGCCTGTCGCGGGGTCGGCGTCGAGTGAAACATCGGGCGTCTCACGCATGCCGTTGGAGTACGAGTTCTGTACGCCCGGGCCTTGCTGCCAGGCCGGTAGTTTCCAGAACTGGCTGATACCGCCTCCACCTGCTCCACCGAAGATGCCGCCATTCCACACGTGCTCGGATTGATAGGTATCGCTTGAACCCAGGGTGAGCGTTGTACCGCCTACAGCAGTAACATATGGCTGCGCGGCAGGATCGTCGGCGTTCAATGAGGTATCAAAACCCGAGGTGCCCCCTTGTAACTGGAAACAACTTGAACTGCCACTATCTCCCGCGGCCACCAGGATGGATTGACCCTGCGCAGCTGCCTCCTGGAAGTACTTGTTCTCCTGTTGTACCTCCTGCTGGCCCATATTCTTCTCGCAATCGCCCCAACTGACGCTGATGACAGGTGTGCGGTCACTGACTATACGCGCGAATTCATCATTGTAGCCCTGGGTGGTGTTGGGTGCCTCGTATACGATTATCTTAGCGAGCTTAGGCGCCATACCCAGGATAGCCTCTACATCCAGTTCGACCTCGATGGCACCCGCACCGGGTTGTCCATTGAAACCATCCAGAATAACATTGCTCAGGGGCACACTGCCGCCGCCAAAGCATTGCGTATAGGCCTGAATATCGCTCTGCGAATAGCCATCAAGTTCAAAGACGCCTACGGTTTGCCCTTCACCCTGGAGACCCGCACTATGCAGTCCATCATAGTTGTAGGCTCTGGCAAACTGGCGAGGAATATAGGCTACCTGGCTACCGCCACCAAAAATGCCACCGCCTCCACCACCGCCCTGCCCGGCAGTTGGACAACTGCCAGCAGCGTTGGGGTTGTTGTTGGCACCATGCCGAGCAATGATCGGTGGATGATAGAACGAATTGGCGTTATCCAACCCGGCTACAAAGGTTATGAAAGAAGCAAGATAGGCCGGTAGGGTTGGTACGCTGGCATTGGCAAAGAAATCACGGCCCTGCGGCCCTTGATAATCGTTGATGGTCACACCAAATACTCGCTCGGCCAGTAACTCCGAGCCACTGAAATCGATGAGCAGGTGATTACGATAGGTCTGAGTAATCGTAAAGCCCTGGCGCGTCAGGTAGTTCTCAATGGCCTGCTGCTGATCTGTAGTGGGACCAAACTGCTGCGCAAATTGATCTACAGTGAGAAATTGATGATAGTGGGAAGAGGAGGGATCATACTGCTCATGCAGCAGCATATCCAGTTGATCCTGGTTGCGCAACGCCAGGCTGACACTCATTTGCAAGGTACGGTCAGTGAGCTGATCGCTGCCTAACAAGCGACTGACACTGATTAAGGGAGGCAGGCCCCCCACATTCATGGGAGCAAATTGGCCGGCCGCTTGCGCCGTTGTGTGGAAGCGGGCAGAAATAAAGAACATGCCAAGGAGTAAGAGAGCAAGAAGACCGCTAGTGAACGCGAGTTTAAATCGCACGATGACCTCCTTAAACAACAAATAGAAGGATTACTCCGTTTTGTTGTAAAGAACGTCACCGCTAAGATAAATTGCAGAAAATTCGCTACAGAGTATTACTTATGTTCAACTACATTTCTACCAGGATGACTCCCAACAAAACTAGCGCGAAGCCGCCAACCTTTGCCAGCGTCAAACTCTCACCGAGCAGAAAATATGACAGTATCAGTGTTACACCTGGAATGATAAAGTCACCATAGGCTGTGCGAATGGCACCAATACGGCGAATAAGCCAGAAGGTCAGGAAGAAGCTGATACAGCTACAAAATATAATCAGGTAGCAGAGAGCCCCTAGCGTTGACCAGGTGGGACTGAAGGCGTAACCTCGCTCGAAAAGCAGGCTCATGCTAGCGATAAATAAGCCGCTGTAGAAGACCTGCCAGGCCGTGAGGGCCGTCACTGGTATATCCGGGCTGCTGCGCCTGGCCAGCAGCATGCCCAGGCCATACACAACGGAAGAACCAAGGACCGCCAGTTCACCCACTAGAGCCAGGCCGCTACTGCCCAGGGTGAACGTTGAACCGGGCCAGAAGGGCAGGTGACCCAGTAGAACAACCATAATGCCGATTGAGCCGATTAACAGGCTGCATGGCAGTCGCCATCCATGGATTTCACCTGTGCCGCGCACGTTAAAGAGGGCTGTAAATATCGGCGTGGTGGCCCACATCAGGGTTAGTACGCTGACCGGGGCATAGGGCGTTGAAGCAAAAAATATGCTGCTAGGTATTCCGACCATACATAATGAGACCAGGAAGATCTGCCGGTGCTGTTTGCCGGTGATCCATAAACGTTTGCCCTGCACGCGTACAATCGCGGCCATGATCACGAAGGCCAGCAAGAAACGCACGCTGGAAAAGAGCAGCGGTGGCGCATGTTCCACGCCGATTTTGGTTGCGACAGGAAAAGATCCCCAGATGAGCACCATTGCGATAAAACCGAGAATAGTGACGAGACGACTTTTGCTTGAAGCGGGTGTCGACGATGATACCATGGAAAACCTATGCTTTCGAAAATAGAGCATCCCAATATGTCTCAAAATGAGACATGTTGTTTTGGTATAGCGAGACTATGTTGTTGATCTGGTCATTCCTTTAATGGGACCTGCAATGCCCGTTCCAGGCCGCCAGTAATTACAATCAGAACATGATTGGCTATCTCTTCTATCGAGGGTGTTCTCGTTCCGCGACTCCATTCAACGCCCGCGCCGAAAATCGCCCAGCTGCTGACCATAGCGGTGATTTCCACAGGCACGCGGCGACTAGCAGGGGACGGAGTTTGTTTGAGCCAGCTTAAAAGCAACTCGTAGAGTTCCTGTTGCACGGTCATTTCAAAAAGTGGATCAACTTGCCGATTCGTTGGCTTGCATTCGTGACCACGCACTTGCGTGAGATAGTCAAACACCTCCAGGATGAGCAGGCGGAGGGAGCTTACACTCAGGGGAGAGGAGGTTGGGACTTTGCTGGATACCATCTGTTGAAAGTGCTCGCGGATGTAACCATCCAGGAGGGCATATTTATCTTCATAGTGGGCATAAAAGGTGGCCCGATTGACAGTAGCACGTTCGGTGATGTCCTGCACAGTGATGGCTTGAAAGCCCTTTTCCTGGAGCAATTCAAGAAATGCATGCTGCAAGAGTTGGCGCGTGCGTTTCACGCGTGGATCTATATCTTTTACTTTGATCACCATATGAGCCTCCAATGACGCGCTGGCGTCCTCCGAAACGAGGTCTATTTTAAACAACCAGACACTTTTCCGGCTTTGTTGTCTAAACAACACAATAGCACATCTGTGCATTGATTCCAGAGAAAGCATACAGTAGTATTATATACAACAGCTGTTTGTTATGCAACGGCTGCTAGAAAAATGAATGGAGAAAGAAAATGAATATTGCCCTGTGGGTTGTACAAGTGCTCGTGGCCATCATGTTTCTGCTGGCAGGCTTTCCAAAGACTTTTCAGCCGATTGACACGGTCGCCAAAAGGTTGACATGGGCCAAGGAGATTCCAGCGTGGTTAGTGCGCTTTATTGGGATCGCTGAACTGCTAGGAGGCGTGGGGCTGATTTTACCTGCTCTTACACACATTGTGCCATCGTTGACAGCAATCGCTGCTGTCGGGCTGGTACTGGTCATGGTGTGCGCTATTATCTTCCACATTTCGCGGAAAGAATATTCAAATATTAGCGTTGGTGTCGTTCTGCTTGTCCTGGCTGCCTTCGTGGCATACGGGCGCTTTGTACTGATGCCATTCTAACGTCGCCAGGCTGATCTGGTAATGAGCCGCCCCTCCAAGAGCAAATAAATAAACGGAGGGCGCGGCTCATTATTTTTTTGTGTTGTGGTGGAACGTGTGGCTGTCGGCCGCACGTTCCACCACAACACATCCCTGCTCTTGATGAGAAATGGGCCGGGGATGCCAAGACACCAGCCAGGCGTATCAACAGAAGTGTTAATCCCTATGTTCGGGAACTCCACCAAAGTGGGTCAACCTCACCCAATCCCCGTCTCGCACGATGGAGCCCTTGACTTTTGACATATGTTGACTTAACATATGACTAGAATTGTTGATTGAGTCATTGAGTCAGCCGGTCACACAAAAGCCGCTAGAAATGAAGGGATCATGGCAACCAGCAGCAAGACCACTAATCGAACGCCAAGCGGCAAAGGGCCGCCCGATCAGCAAGCTGAAGCTGGCGCTCAGCCTGACGAGCGAACGCTTCGCGAAGAGCGCATTCTCGATGCCGCCGCTGCTCTGCTGGTGCGCTGGGGCTATCGCAGGACGAGTATTGATGACGTAGCCCGCGAGGCGGGCATCGGTAAGGGCACCATCTATCTGCACTGGAAGAGCAAAAACGACCTGTTTCGCGCGGCCATCTGGCGTGCCAACCAACAGGTCAGTGAAGATCTCAAGCAGCGGATTGCCGCCGATCCAGAGGGTGGGTTACCGCATCGCCTGTGGATGCATAGCATGCTTGCCGCCCTTGCCAATCCGCTCGTTGCGGCCATGATCAAAGGCCAGCCAGACCTCTTCCAGGGGCTCATGGGCGCTTTTGACCAAAGGGCACGCAATCAGCTTGTGGGCAATGCAGATACCTATGTTGCTCAGCTTCAACAGGCCGGGCTGATTCGCGCGGATCTTCCGGTTCCCGTCATTACGTATCTGATAGCCGCCCTGAAAATGGGCATCATCACCGCGCCTGACCTTGTCGGTCAGGACCATCTGCCATCCATGGAGCAGCTAGCTCAGGCACTCAGCGACCTGATACGCCGCTGGCTCTCGCCTGAACAGCTCCCCAGCGATACCACGGTGGGCAAACAAGCCCTGGGCGAGTGGCTGGAGAACGTCATCAAAATGGAGGGACAACATGAACACCATGAACACCAAACCAGGTAGTGTGCAGTCGGGCCGTGTGACGACTGAAGGTGACGATCTCTACTATGAAGTGCGTGGCCAGGGACCACCGTTGCTGATGATCTCGGCTGGTGGCGGGGATGGGGATTATTATGCAGCCATTGCGGATCGGCTCTGTGATGAATACAAAGTCATTACCTACGATCGGCGTGCCAATGCCCGCAGTACGATGAATGATCCCCAGAATTTCGAGATCAGCCAGCAGAGCCGGGACGCGGTGGCCGTGCTGCATGCGGCCGGCGAGACCTCCGCCTTCGTGTTTGGCAACAGCAGCGGTGCAGTCATTGCGCTGGACATGGCCAAGACCCAGCCGCAGGCGGTGCGGGCAGTCGTGGTGCATGAAGCAGCGGTCCCACGGGTGCTTCCGCAAGCCAGGAAATGGCAGCGTTTCTTTGCTGGCGTCTATGTAACGGCCTGCCGCTTTGGTTCGTACCTGGCCGCGCTCCGGTTTATGCTTGGCGCTGAACTCCCTGTTCGCAAACTGGCCAGGGCTCAAATCAAGGCTAACGAGTATACCAAAAGCCTCCGGGAGCAGAGTGGTGAACACCGCATCAGCCCGAAGGTTGCCGCCGATGTCCTGGTGAAACTGGAGCTGCTGCCCGTCACTAACTATCTGCCGGATGTCGAGCTGATCAAGCAAAACGGGGTCAGGGTCTTCATGGCGGTTGGAACATGGGCTCTGAAGAAAAAGACGTGGTACGTACAGGCGGCTCACATATTGGCGGAGCAGCTCGGCTGCGAGCTGATGACGTTCCCCGGCCATCATGGTTCTTATATGGATATGCCGGAGGAATGGGCCGCCACGTTGCGCAGTGTCTTACACAAAGCGGAAGCAGTCAACCGATGAAGCGAAAAGTCAGCATGGTTTCGGTGCCTCTTTTTTCTCGTCATGCAGAAGGAGCAACCCTACATCTGGTACAGCAATTTGCGATGCAGCACGGAGATCAGGGTGTCGGTGAGGGTGAGCAGTTCCTCGAATTGTTGGGTCTGCTGTTCGAGAGGTAGACCGGCTTCGCGCCAGAGGGGCAACAGGTATTGCTCGAAAGCGGCAATTTCGCTGCGCGTGAGCTGGCGCAGCTGAAAACGGATCAGAGCTGGAAGTGAAGTGGGTAAACCGAGCTTTTCAAGCTGCTGGTAGAGTTGCAGCAGGAGGATATCATCACCGGTAAAGGTGAGGACTTCCTCTACCTGCTGGGGGAAGAGTAGACCCTGGCGCGTGAATTCTTCAATCCGCTCTGCCGTCACACCTGCCTGTTGCATAAGTTCCTCTTTGGAGAGCTTTACCTCCTGACCTCCCGAGGTAAGTGGGCGCAGTAAGCGCTGTTTGAGGGCCAGGTTCATTTGTACCTCGCCATGCTGCGCGCGAATCTCTAACAACTGCTTGATGACATCCAGGGGTAAATTTTGCTGATCTTTTAATTCTTTAATGAGATTCAGCACCAGCAGGTGTTCACGATTGTAGTAGGCAACGCGGCCACGCATAAGGGGAGGGGGTAACAGACCCTGGGTATTGTAAAAGCGAATGGTCCGACTGGGCACACCCGAAAGGTGAGCCAGATTATCGATACGTAACAACTGCTGAATGTCATTCTGAATCAATTGTCTTCACCTCATGTAGATGCCTTTTTTGTTCTCTTGCCCACAAAGGGTGCCACTACATTGTATACCACCACGCCAGAATGTGGTGAGCGATGTAGTGGCACCCCCATAAGCGCGGACCTGGCCAGGGCGACCGCAAGGGATGTCGTCATGCCGTCTCCCTGGAACACCGCCATGTGAATATGGACCGTTTAGCTCGTCACTTTCGCAATAACCTCTTCATCGGTTACATCGCCCTTGATTGTCGCCTGACCGACGAAGAAGAGGATGACTGCGATAAGCAGAGAAAGCACGGCGATACTACCAATCCAGGTCACCCATGAAGAGTAGCTAATGATCGTGGTCCACGGACCTGTGAAGGTCACGTAGACACCGACGCCACTAGCAAGCAGGCCCAATACCGAACAGAGATAGAAGACCCAGTCAGGAGCCAGGCGCGTGCGGGTAAATGTTTCGTGATACTTGTAACGAATAATGATCACGTCAACAAACAAGATTACCATTGATACACACCAGATGACAGTGACGGCGGCCTGGAGAATGTCGTAGACAACCGTTGAAAGGTCACCAGGCTTCAAGCCGGTGTTCAATGTGTACGGGGCAATAATGAAAGCAAGCGCGGTAAAGACTGCGGAGATGATGCTCTGCACCAGTACCGCGACCCATGGTACCTTGTTGGCATTCACTTTACTCATGACTGCTGGCATACGACGATCGAGGCCGGATACAAACAGCAAGCGTCCAAAAGAGTAGTTATAGACGGCCGTGTTAAAGATGAAGAAGCCGATAAAGATGATATTGACAATCCAACCCAGGACAGTGCCGGCTGCGCCAAAGCCCAACTGCACGGCCTCGGCGATGGCTGACGGGCTACCTTGATCTTTCAGCGGTACCGCGACCATGACGCCGAAGGTGCCGATAAGATAAGCCGCAATAACGACCGCGGAACCCCAGAGGAGATAGCGGGTAATGGAGCGAGGGTTATTAATCTCAACGCCCATGTTGAGGGGTACTTCGATGCCTAAAAGGGCCAGGATGACGGTCCCATAGAAGGTGGCGTTGCCCCAGTTCAGTTGCCAGTGCGAGGCTGAATAATCAACCGGTGCCGAGAGTAGACCAGCTACACCAATCAGGAGAATAGCACCGCCATAAGCCACAAAGACCACGTTGACGAAGTTTTGGGTGACACGGAAACGCAGGATAGACAGAACAAAGGAGATGGCTATGACGATGATGATTACCAATCCCTGCTGCCATGGCTCAGTCAAGAAGTTCGCATTGAGCTGCTGAATGAGCGAGACGACAGCATCACCAGTGGCAATCATAACCAGGACACCAGGCCACCAGGCGCAGAAGCCAGCAAAAAAGCCCATAAATGCGCCAAAAGCCTTGTTTGTCCATACATAGATAGAACCTTCACCTGGGAACATGAGACCCAGTTGTCCGGTAACGATGGCGCCAGGGATCAGGAAGGTGATGAACCCCAATCCCCAGTAGATGTAGGCGGCCGGACCTGCGCCACCGGCCATGACGGCTGAGTTACTGATAAAAAGAACGATTGCGACAAAAATAGCTACCATGTCAAACGAGTTCAGGACCTTAGGAAGAATACCAGCAGCGATACGTTCTGAGCGTAAAACCTCGCCGCCACCACTTTCAGCGGTTGTTGCCATATAAGCCTTTCCCTCCAAATAACTTTTAGATACCGGCCTACCCTTGTTTAAAGAAAGCCACGAAGGACAGTTACTACTGTGACACGCGGTCGTACATAGATAGATACTAATGTACGATTTAATAACGCTTGCCCTTTCATCCTGTATAACGAGAGCAACCAGGGGACGTAACGATATTGAGAGCCGAACTTATTAGGAAATGTATACTGGCCAAACACGAAGGACTTCTATAATGGAAGGCACAGGACGATACGTCGATCGCATATTAAGTATAACAGGGCAATCTAAAAGTCGCGTTTCGTCATCATTCTTTGTGCCTGCGGCCAAGCTGAGTAGAAAGGGAGTTTTAGATCCGTAGGGGCAATAGGCACGTCCAGGAGATCCCGTCCTCCCTTGCGCAAAGGCCCCACCTCCAAAGTTGTTGTGAGAGGAGAAGATGTTGTGCGGCAGAGCCCACGAGATGCACAACGAGATGATGAAAGGCTGCCTCCAGTTGCTCCCACTCCTAGGCAGCCTACGTGACGAGCGACTACAGCGCAGGACTGATGGTGGCTTTGATCAAGTCGGCAGCCTTCTCCCCGATCATGATCGTCGCGGCATTGGTATTCCCGTTCACAATGGTGGTAAAAATTTAAACGTAAAAAGAATTCTCTTGGGAATTTAACCTCTAGAAACCATTTCTCGATTTAATTTATTCCGCTCCTCAATATATTTTTTAAATCTTCACTAATGTTTAAAAGCTTCTTTGCGGCTGCTTTTACAGAATGGGGTACCTCTCCGGTTTCACCCGCTTGGAAATCTTCGTATTCAATAGGCCAGTCGGGAATCTCAGTAGAATTAGGATCAAGGTTTCCACCAAACTTGAATGAATTCCACGTGAAATTATAAGTAGCATAAGGATCAAGCTGTATTGTATATTTATCTAATTCAGGACCTACAAAGTCACCTTTATATCTGCGATATTTTATAACTTGTAGCTCATGCATCTTTACATCATGTATAATATGATATCCCCAATCCTCAGCGGCATAAAAATTTATTGCATATTCAACTGAATAACCAATGTTCATTATAAGATGGTCTTCTTCTTTTACCGCCTTAACGAGTGAATTCACTGCATTACTAAGATTAATTTTTGGCTCGTCACTTTCTTCATATCGCTTGAGTATTCCCTGAAAATCTTCATTTGTTATGGAAAATTCTTTTCCATTTTCCTGATCGGACGATCTTCCCGGCCACTTCGTAAATTTACTGAGCCTTTCTTCCGATAAAATATGTGGTAACTGCTCGTCAAGCCAAGCTGACGCGTGAGAAAACGCTTCTTTTTTCCCTGACAGATCACCTAAAGAAACAGGGAATATCGTCACGGGTTTCTTCTTCTTCAGGAGATTTTCATGTTCTTCAACCGTGAGAGAAGCATTTTTAGAGGTAAAGACGTACTTTTTATCCAGTGTACCGTTTTCCCCGTAGCGTGCTGCTTGCAGTGTTTTGTTATCAAGACTGCATTTCAGGATACTGCCCTCTTCAAGTGTTTTTTCCAAAACAAGGATATTTCTGTCTCCAATAGAAATGAGACTGGTATCAGAGTTATTGCGTATCTCTTCACTTAAAACATCGTACCAGAAACGCGTATCTTCATGCATACGATGTACGTCTCTTTTCGTTTCGTACTGCTCCCATAAAATATTGATCGCGTTCTCCGCGGGTTTGGCTATCGTATTTACCTTCTTTTGCATCTCTTCACTGGCTTGCCAGTTTTCAGGTTTCATGGCCTAACTCTCCTTTCTGGAAGTATACATTTCACGAAATTCGATCGAATGAGGTACATTTGAGAGCATTTCCTTCTTTCTTGTCTTGTGACTACAACTATGCAAAGAAAGGAGAGAGATCCATTCTTCTTCCATACGAGGAGTATAGAGGGCTATCTTGTATGCTACGAGTATAGAAGGATGCTCTGGAGAAGTCAGCCTCCATCAGGTGGCATGTCACTTGTCATTCCACCTGCTTCACTCCTTGGAGTCGGACACCAGCAGATCGTGAGCAAGATGTCCATCGTCCGCCAGAAAATGTGCTATCATCGAGGGAGATCATCGAAGTGGTTGTAGAAGAGGTTGTATGGGGTGGCTGGCAGTGCCTCCATGCAACCCTAGACAGGCGTTGACCCTCTTGGAGAGGACAAGCGACAAACACCAGGAGACCGGTGTTGCCTGGGGAAGTCACTTTCCATCAGATGACATGTCACTTGCCTTAGCTCTGCATTGCTTTGCTCCGCTGGGTCACTCGGAAGGGAGACTGCCGGTGAAGAGATCCTCGTATGGTAAGCGCGACTATGCCTTCGGCCAGCGGATGCTGACGCTGCGCACTGCCCTTGGGCTGACGCAAGCGGGACTGGCCGACCTGTTGGGCGTCTCGCGGCAAGCGGTGGGGGGCTGGGAGGCAGGCAGCAGTTATCCCAAAGCCCACCATCTCCAACACCTCATTCGCCTGGCCGTGCAGCAGCAGGCCTTTCCCCCTGGGCGGGAGGCCGCGGAGATCCGGGCACTGTGGAAAGCGGCGCACCAGAAGGTGCTGCTCGATGAGCAGTGGCTCTCCACCTTACTGGGCAGCACGCGTCCCTCCCTCGCGCTGGTGACCCCGCTGCCGGTCACACCAGTCCCGGAAAAGCCCTCAGTGCCAGCGCGTGCTGCCAGCGGGCCGCGAGTGGAGTGGGGGGAGGCGTTGGACATGCCCAGCTTCTATGATCGCGAGCAGGAACTGGCGGTGCTGATGCGCTGGATTGTCGAAGAGGGCTGTCGGATGGTGAGCGTGCTGGGGATGGGCGGTATCGGCAAGTCGGCGCTGGTGGGGCGCGCCATGCAGCGGCTGGCCGACCACTTCGACGTCCTGGTCTTTCGCTCGTTGCGTGATGCCCCCGAATGCTCCGCCCTGCTGGAGGACTGCCTCGCGGTGCTCTCGCCCGAGCCGCTGCCCCAGAGCCTGAAGAGGCGCCTGAGCCTGCTGCTAGAGGAGCTGCG
>Ga0209647_1002084_pt1 | contig 16407 bp, 17 predicted proteins | sample GraSoi_2013_60cm_FD_185827 | JGI IMG/M metagenome (GOLD analysis project Ga0209647, IMG submission 185827) | Grasslands soil microbial communities from the Angelo Coastal Reserve, California, USA - Sample 9_17_2013_60cm (SPAdes) (version 2) | ecosystem: Environmental > Terrestrial > Soil >...
ATGGCCAGGCCAACGGCGTGCAGCATCTGCGTAGCAATCACAATCTGGACCGGCAGGCAATGCGTTTCGCTGGGCCAGTTTTCAGGCGTGAAGCCGCGAAACGAGTAGGCTACGGTGGGCACGGGAACGCCTTTGACGAATAACGAGGCTATTTCCCGGTACGAGGTTGTTAACCAGTCCTGTGGCTGTAATGGAGCCGCCACCCCGACAGCCGTTGCTTCCTGCCCGGCTAACGAACCGAAGGTGGTAGCCCGGCCTTGCCGCTGCAGGGCAATGATCTTGTTGGAAAAGGCTCGCCCCAGTTGCATAAAGCGGTAGAGCGAGAGCATACGCTCAGGGCTCAGGTCGGGCAGTTCTCCCACCAGGTTTCCCTCGATATCGAGGACCTGGTAGGGAACGAGGCCGGGTTCTACTTGTTGAATGGTCATGTGGCGCTCCTTTGAGAGAATACCCAGGGGGCTTCCTGTTTGCGTCGCTGCTCATAAGCGGCGATTTCGTCGCTATGGCTCAATGTCCAGCCGATGTTATCCAAACCCTGGAGCAGGGCATTTTTGCGAAACGGGTCGATCTCAAAGTGCAGCACGCGTCCACTGGGAGTAGTTACTGTTTGTGCCGCCAGGTCAACATGCAGGGTATATCCCTCGTTTGCCTCAACTTCCGCGAAGAGTTCCCGGATGACAGGACGCTCAAACGTTATGGGCAGCATGCCGTTGTTGAAGCAGTTGTTATAGAAGATGTCGGCGAAGCTGGGTGCGATGAGGCAGCGGAAGCCATAATCGTGAATAGCCCAGGGGGCATGCTCACGCGAGGAGCCGCAGCCAAAGTTGTCCTCTGCGAGTAAAATGGTTGCGCCCTGGTAACGCGGCTGGTTGAGCACAAAGTCGGGGTTGGGTGTTTGGGCCTTGTTGTCAAGATAGCGCCAGTTTGCAAAAAGGGCAGCTTCAAAACCGCTGCGCCTGATTGATTTGAGAAAGCGGGCGGGTGTGATTTCATCTGTGTTTACATTCACGCGATCCAATGGGGCAACCAGGCCCGTAAGCGTGGTAAATGGTTCCAAAGTACTAGACCTCCTTGTCGTTGTTATGCCTTTACAGCTCTCTGATATCCACGAAGTGTCCGGCAATCGCTGCCGCGGCAGCCATAGCAGGGCTGACCAGGTGGGTGCGTCCACCGCGGCCCTGGCGTCCTTCAAAGTTGCGGTTGCTGGTTGAGGCGCAGCGTTCACCCTCAGAGAGTTGATCGCCGTTCATAGCAATGCACATGCTGCATCCTGATTCGCGCCACTGAAAGCCTGCCTCGCGGAAGATGTCGGCTAACCCCTCTTCTTCGGCCATGCGCCGCACCTGCATTGAACCCGGTACGACCATTGCCCGGATGTTGGGCGCAACGCGTTTGCCCTTGACATAGCTGGCCGCCATACGCAGATCTTCGAGGCGAGAATTGGTGCAGGAACCGATGAAAACCGTGTTGAGAGGGATATCGATGATTTTCTGTCCCGGTTTGAGGTCCATATATTTCAGAGCACGCTCATAGGCATTGCGCTTTTCGGCGTCCGTTTGGGCAGCGGGGTCGGGTACGGCACCATTGACATCGAGCACCATACCAGGATTGGTACCCCATGTGACTTGAGGTCCCAGGCCATCAATGTTGATCTCATACACAGCATCGAAATGAGCGCCGGGGTCGCTACGAAGTTGACGCCATGCCGCCACTGCCTGTTCAAAAAGCTCGCCTTGTGGGGCGTAGGGGCGTCCTTTGATATAGGCAAACGTGGTTTCATCGGGAGCTACCATGCCAGCGCGCGCTCCGGCTTCAATCGCCATGTTGCAGAGGGTCATACGTCCCTCCATTGAGAGGCCGCGAATAGCTGAGCCGCTGAACTCGATGACGTGTCCAGTGCCTACGCCTGTGCCCAGTTTGCCAATGACTGCAAGCGCAAGGTCTTTGGCGGTCACGCCAGGGGCGAGAGTGCCCTCTACACGAATGTTCATGGTCTTGGGTCGCTGCTGCAACAGGCACTGGGTCGCCAGAACATGCTCGACCTCGCTGGTGCCAATACCAAAGGCCAGTGCTCCGACCGCACCATGCGTCGAGGTATGCGAGTCACCACACACAAGGGTCATGCCTGGGAGTGTGATACCCTGCTCCGGCCCGATAATATGCACAATGCCCTGGCGTGCATCGGCCATATCGTAAAGCGTAAGGCCAAATTCGCGTGCATTGCCTTCCATCGCGGTCAGGCAATCCAGGCTGTCCTGGTCCACCACGTCGAGCATACGCCTCCCTGGAACGGTAGGGACATTATGATCGAGTACAGCGATGTTGGCATCGGGCCGCCGAACGGGGCGGCCAGCCACGCGCAAGCCAGCAAAAGCCTGCGGGGAAGTGGCTTCATGTACAAGGTGACGATCGATATACAGGATAGTGGATTCTCCGGGAACTTCACGCACAGCGTGCGCTTCCCAGATTTTCTCAAACATTGTTTTTGGTTCTGGTTGCTTCTGCTCCATTTTCAACTTCCTTCAAGGTGACTGTAAGACTCCACCATTGAGCCTTTTGCTCTTAATTATCTCACATTTTTATTTTGATAACGATCATCTTACCACTCTGGGAAACATGGCACCTAGAAGTGACCACCTGCGCCGCCACCGCTACTACCTCCACCGAAGCTGCCACCCGCTCCTCCACCATAGTTCCCACTCGGAGGCGCGCTTGTGGTAGGGATTGCACCATAGTATGGATACGGAGTGTTCCATCTCCCCATTCTACGCCTGCCGCCACCTCGTGGGGGACCATTACTACCGCCTGTCCTCCGCCGGATGATAGCAAACGCTATCAAAACGACTACCACTAAGCATAGTAGTATGGCTACATACAGCCACTCCCAACGGAGTCATTCCACTTCCACTTAAAGCATTTTGCTTTTCAGAGTCTCCACATTGACGGCCCAGAAAGCCCCGCGTCTTTAGCCGGCGGAGTAGTCACCAGGCTCTACTACGGTAGTAGTTACCGCCGCCTCAGCGATATAGCGCATGTCCATCTCTTCCAACACCTTCTTCTTGCCGAGCAGGAGTTTTGCCATATCGAACGCCCTGTTTAACTGCTCCTTCTCAAGCTCGTAGCCAAGCTCGCGCATCTGCGCGTCGAGCGCGGCACGCCCGGAGAGCTTGCCCATGTGCATCCTGCGATCAGCAGAGGTGAGACCGATAGACTCAGGTGTCATAATTTCGTAGGTACGAGCATCCTTTAACACGCCGTCCTGGTGGATGCCTCCGCCGTGAGCGAAGGCATTTTGACCGACAACGGACTTCGTCCACTGTGGCTGCATGCCTGAAAATTTAGCTATAAGGCGACTGGTGGGAATGAGTTTCGTGGTATCGACTTTGATATCCATGCCCAGGTCGGCAGAACGTGTGCGAATTGCCATGACTACCTCTTCAGTAGCTGCATTGCCTGCGCGCTCACCCAGGCCGTTTATGCAGGTATCAACCCGTTCCGCGCCGTTCCGCAGTCCTTCAAGGGCGTTGGCAACAGCCATCCCGAGATCATCATGACAGTGGGCGGAGATGCGCGCATGAGGGAACTCCTTTTTCACATCTGCCACCAGTTTACCGAACTCCCAGGGGAGCGAGATGCCCACCGTATCACAAAGCGTGATGAAGCGCACACCCTCCTTTATAACGGTCTCGCAGATTTCGAGGATAAAATCATGCTCGGTGCGGGTTGTGTCTTCCAGGGCGAAATCAATATTCTCGGTATAGGAGCGGCCCTGTGCAACCGCTGCTTTCGCCAGCTCGCGCACCTCGTCACGTGTCTTGCCCAGCTTCACCTGCCGGTGCAAGGGTGAAACACTGATAAACGGTTCGATGGCCGGGTGGGCCGCAATCTTCACTGCCTCCCAGGCCCGTTCGATATCGGCGGGGTTCGCTCGCCCAATGGCTAAAATCTCGGCATTCTCGACCTTCGAGGCGATCAAACGCACTGCCTCAAACTCTCCCGGTGAGGAGATCGGAAAACCGCAATCCAGTGTGTCACAGCCCAAATCAGCGAGGGCCTGCGCAATGACCAGCTTTTCTTCCGGGAAATAGTTGACGCCAGGGGTCTGTTCGCCATCACGCAGCGTGGTTTCGTAGATCTTGATGATACGTGGTTCCGTCGTCATCGTCAATCACTCCTTTTGCTATGCATCCATCGTTTCGGGCCTTACATCATGAAACGTAAGGATGACAGGAGTTGAGGAAGACAAAATGCTCACTGTACGAGGCACCAGCAGAAGTAGTACATAGCCCCCATACAAAGCTATTGTCCGAAACTCCTTTGTTTCGATTGTTGCTAGGATGTGTGATCCATTCACTACACAAATTATACGCAACCGGCAGAAGAAGGCGCAAGTCCTCTTCTCTCAAGCTTCGGGGCTTCTCAAACGTCTTTTTCCTCTTCCCCTCCCCACCCCAAAAAGGAGTAAAAGAGCGTGTTGCCGCTTGGGCGCGGTCGCGCCCAAGCGGCAACACGCTCTTTTTTAATCTGGGGTGGGGGGCTTGCTGCCAATCAGAGCGACTGTTGAGAAGCCCTGGCTGTCATCCTGAGCGCAGCGCAGGATCTCTGCGGCAGGCTCGCCAGACCCTGCGCGGAGTTTACCCTGAGCGAAGCGCATGGGCTCAGGGTGAAAGGCCTTCTCTCCAAATATCTGGATTTGACGCGGTGTCATTGAAGGCGGTTTATCTTGATGCTACAATAGAGGGCGGTGCAAACTGTTTATTTGAACATTCTCTATTCTTCTTAATTATTAAAGAAAGGGAAAACGTGGCAGAACCCATATTTAATTTTGAGCAGATTCGCCATCAAGCGCAAGAAAACGCACTCGCTTATCTATTGGCTTCTGTCGTGTACTTCAAGGAGCAAGGCCGCTCTCCTCATCAGTTCATTGCTGCAGTTGGCAACATACTTGCACCTGGATGGAAAGGCCTCAAGGGTCATGGGGCCCAGGTGGTGATGGACACGCTTGCCTTGCACGTCGTCTCACTCGGAGGTAGCATTGTGGCGATCGCAGGGGATGATGCCCTGGCATCTGCTACATTTGCTCATGTGCCATCTTCTGACGTCTTGAAGTTCTTTGGCCTGACCAGGAATGATGCTGATGCTATCTGGGATATCTTCAAGCCGATTGCTACCTCTCTCAAACTTTGGTACTCGTGGTCCCGCCAACAAGATGAGGTGACGTTCAAACTCTCACGCACAAGACTGCTTGATGTGTAAGACGTTTCTCAGATCCAAGAAAAAATGACTCAGGTCCTCCCTCACTTTCCCAAGAAGCGCTGGGTGAAGGTCGCAATAAAGATGACCTCGATCAGCAGACCCAGCACTGCTTCCACAGCTGCCAGTCGAGCAAAGGCGTCTCCTAGTGTCACATTCTGGAGAAAGAAGCCACGTCCGTGAAAGCTGCTCACGCTCAGGACCAGTGCTTCATCCCAGCGGAGATGGGTGGCACCATGGGCATTGAGCAGGTAGAGACCCATGAAGCTGAAGATGACGACGAGATAAGCTATCACACTCCTGTCCCTTCATCAATGTGCATGGGCTTCTTCCTGTGCCTGTGCTCTTTCGGACTCTATGACAAGCTTGCCGTCCTTCGCGTCGATCGTGACCGTATCACCCTCGTGAATTGTACCATCGAGAAGGCTACGGGCGATGCGGTTCTCGACCTCTTGCTGGATGACGCGCTTGAGGGGACGGGCCCCGTACTGCGGGTCGAAGCCCATCTCTGCCAGCAGGTCCCGTGCGGCATCAGTGAGCTCCAGCGTGATATGTCGCTCGGCCAGGCGCTGGCGCAGGCGAATCATCTGGATCTCCACAATGTCCTTCATCTGATCACGCGTGATTGGATGGAAGACGATGATCTCATCGATGCGGTTGATGAACTCCGGGCGGAAGCCCTCTTCCCGCAAGCGGTCACGGACCCGGCGCTGGATCTTGTCCTCATCCATGCCCTCGAACTCCTGCAGCCAGCGCGATCCGACGTTACTGGTCATAATGATGACCGTGTTCTTGAAATCAACGGTGCGGCCCTGCCCGTCCGTCAGGCGACCGTCATCGAGCACTTGCAACAAGATGTTGAACACTTCCGGTGCCGCTTTTTCGATTTCGTCGAAGAGGACAACGCTGTAGGGCCGGCGGCGCACGGCCTCGGTCAACTGGCCGCCCTCCTCGTAGCCCACGTAGCCGGGAGGCGAACCGATCAAACGCGAGACGCTGTACTTCTCCATGTACTCAGACATGTCGAGACGAATGAGTGCCCGCTCATCGTCGAACAGAAATTCGGCGAGTGCCCGCGCCAGCTCGGTCTTCCCGACGCCGGTTGGCCCCAGGAAGAGGAAACTGGCCAGGGGGCGATTGGGGTCCTGCAGTCCTGCCCGTGCACGACGGATCGCATCGGAGACCGCTTGCACCGCCTGCTCCTGTCCCACCACACGCTGGTGCAGGTGATCCTCCATCGTGATCAGCTTCTGGATCTCGGCCTCCATGAGCTTGGAGGCGGGGATATGCGTCCACTTGGAGACGACCTCCGCGATGTCCTCGGCATCGACCTCTTCTTTGAGCAGACGCGCACCCTGCATGCTGCTCAGCTTCAACTCCATTTCATGGATCCGTTCCTCCAGCTTGGGAATGGTGTCATAGCGCAGCCGTGCCATTTCCTCGTAGTTATACTCGCGTTCAGCTTTCTCCAGTGCGACCTGCGCCTGCTCCAACTCTTTCTGGAGCCGTTGAATCTCCTCGACCGGCTGGCGTTCTTGCTCAAACGCCAGCTTCAAGGCGCGCAATTGCTCCGAGAGATTCGCAATCTCTTGCTCGACTCTTGCTCGTCGTTCCCGGCTCGCCGGATCCGTCTCCTTTTTGAGCGCCTCGAGTTCCACCTGCAACTGCCGGATGCGCCGGTCCAGGGCATCAATCTCGCTGGGGGTGCTATCTAACTCTACGCGCAGATGGCTGGCGGCTTCGTCAACCAGGTCAATGGCCTTGTCTGGCAGGAAGCGATCAGTGATGTAGCGGTTGGAGAGGACGGCAGCTGCTACCAGGGCACCGTCGGTAATACGCACGCCATGATGGACCTCGTAGCGCTGCTTGAGGCCACGCAAAATGCTAATCGTGTCTTCAACCGAGGGCTGATCGACCATGACCGGCTGGAAACGACGCTCCAGGGCAGCATCTTTCTCGATATGCTTGCGGTACTCATCCAGCGTGGTGGCACCAATGCAGTGCAGTTCCCCACGTGCCAGCATCGGTTTGAGCATATTGGAGGCATCCATCGCCCCTTCCGCTGCACCCGCGCCGACCAGTGTATGCAGTTCGTCAATGAATAGGATAATATTCCCTTCGGAACTCGTCACTTCATTCAGGACGGCCTTCAGGCGTTCCTCGAATTCGCCGCGATATTTGGCCCCTGCGATCAGCGCACTCAGATCAAGCGCGACCACCTGCTTGCCGGCCAGGGTCTTTGGTACATCACCACGCACAATGCGCTGCGCCAATCCCTCAACAATCGCCGTTTTCCCCACGCCCGGTTCGCCTATCAGCACCGGGTTATTCTTGGTGCGCCTGGAGAGCACCTGGATCACACGTCGAATCTCCTCGTCGCGCCCAATCACGGGATCAAGCTTGCCTTGCGCAGCCAGCTGGGTGAGGTTGCGCCCATATTTCTCCAATGCCTGGTACTTTTCCTCCGGATTCGCGTCGGTCACCCGCTGCGCGCCGCGAATGGAGGTCAGCGCCTGCAACACGTTCTCGCGCGTGAGCCCTGCCTCTCTCAACGCATGCTGCACCTCTCCATCGCTGATATTGAACATGGCCAGCAGCAAGTGCTCCACGCTCAGGTACTCATCGTGGAGGACGCTCATCTCGCGCCAGGCATCTTCCAGCAACTTGCGCAGACGAGGCGAAATGCCTGGCTCACTGCCACCATAAACATGCGGCATGCGCTCGAGTTCGTTATTAATGATGCGCTTTGCTGCATCGAGATCGCCGCCGGCCTTCGCAATCACCTGCTGCACCACACCACCGTCCTGGGCAAGCAGGGCAGCAAGCAGATGCTCGACCTCGACCTGATTATGATGGTACTGTCTGGCTAGCTGTGCTGCATCACTGAGCGCCTCTCGCGCTTTCTCAGTAAAGTGCTCAATGTTCATTGCTCTTTCTCTTTCCTCCTGGTGGCAGGCGCTCGCCTGCTTCAGATGCTATGGAGACTTGTCTCGCCTGTATGCCTGATTTCTCTCTCGCTCCAGTTCCTGGTGTTCGGCCTCTAAGCGCTTGAGCAAATGCAGAATCACTTCGACTCCCGCCAGGTTGACGCCCAGGTCGCGTTGCAACCGGCGGATTTGCCGCAGTTGTATAACCTCTTCCTCACTATAGCGCAGTTCTCCACCAGTCTCTTCCCCCTCGATCAGGCCCAAAGCACGTAAGTGGCGAATTGCGCTAATACGCAGACGACTCGCCGCAGCTGCCTCTCGCTCGCTAAATGATGAGGAAGAGCGGTACCGCTGGAGCACGATGTGTGTCACATACTGCTCATCCATGGCTGCTCCTTTTCAGCAACATCCTGTGCTGGCTCGCTGTTGAGTCGTTCCTGTCACCGGAGAGGAACGCTTCCTGAGATACGCCATCGACCAGAAGGTTGCTCCGACCAGGACGACCATATCCTAAATGATGAACACTAACAAAATAAGTACCACACATTCCAACATTCAGTATGTCACTTATTTTGTTAATGTTCATCATTACGCCTTGGAGACACGCTCATCTCCCTGGAAAGAGCCCCATATCCTGGGGCCCCTCCAGGACGAGCGTCGGGGGCCGCCTAGACTTCGCGGTACTCTCCCTCGACGGTCCCATGTTCACCACCTGGTGGTGCGCCAGATGATGTTCCATCGCCCGCGCCCGCGGTTGTTCCAGGTTGACTGTAGACCTCCTGGCCAATGCGCTGCATGGCGCGCTCCAGTTCATCGGCGGCAGTGCGAATACGCGTGAGATCGCTGCCTGCAAGCGCATCGCGGACAGCCCTGATGTTATTCTCAATCTCGCCGCGCAGGTCCGCCGAGATCCTGTCACCGACATCCCGCAGCGTCCGCTCCGCCTGATAGGCCAGGCTATCAGCGCGGTTGCGCGTCTCAATCTCCTCGCGGCGCTGGCGGTCCTCCTGCGCATGCTGTTCGGCTTCACGCACCATGCGCTCGACCTCTCCCTGGGAGAGGCCGCTGGAGCCGCTAATCGTGATCTTCTGCTCGCGCCCGGTTGCCTTATCGCGTGCCGTGACATTGAGAATGCCATTGGCATCGATATCGAAGATCACCTCAATCTGAGGCAGGCCTCGTGGAGCCGGAGGAAGGCCTTCCAGGCGGAAGCGACCCAGGCTCTTGTTGTCGCGTGCCAGTTCGCGCTCGCCTTGCGTCACGTGAATCTCCACCGCTGGCTGGTTATCTTCCGCCGTGCTGAAGGTCTCGCTCTTGCGCGCCGGGATCGTCGTGTTGCGCTCAATCAGTTTCGTCGTCACGCCACCGAGGGTCTCAACACCCAGCGAGAGCGGCGTCACGTCGAGCAGGAGTACATCCTTGACCTCGCCCTTGAGCACGCCCGCCTGGATGGCCGCGCCGATGGCCACCACCTCGTCCGGGTTCACCCCCTTGTGCGGCTCCTTGCCGAAGATCTTCCGCACCAGCTCGATCACTGCCGGCATGCGGGTCTGTCCACCCACCAGGATGACCTCATTCACATCGGATGCCTTGACCCCCGCATCCTCCAGCGCCTTCATGACCGGGACGCGCGTGCGCTCGATCAGATCGCCGACCAGTTGCTCAAGTTTGGCCCGTGTCACGGTCATCACCAGGTGCTTGGGTCCGCTGGCATCAGCCGTGATGAAAGGTAGGTTGATCTCCGTCTGCAGCGAGGAGGACAACTCGATCTTGGCTCGCTCTGCCGCTTCCTTCAAGCGCTGAAGCGCCATCCGATCGTTGCGCAAATCGATTCCCGTCTCCTTGCGGAACTCGTCGGCCATCCAGTCAACTATGCGCTGGTCGAAGTCGTCACCACCCAGGTGTGTATCGCCGTTGGTCGCCTTGACCTCAAAGACACCCTCACCCAACTGCAAGATGGAGATATCGAAGGTCCCGCCGCCCAGGTCATACACAGCGATTATCTCATCCTTCCTCTTCTCCAGCCCATAGGCCAGCGAGGCAGCCGTCGGTTCGTTGATGATGCGCAAGACCTCGAGCCCTGCAATCGTGCCCGCGTCTTTGGTCGCCTGGCGCTGCGCATCGTTGAAGTAGGCTGGCACCGTAACCACGGCCTGGGTGATGCGCTCGCCCAGTCTGGCTTCCGCATCGACTTTCAACTTTTGCAGAATCATCGCCGAGATTTCCGGCGGACTGTATTCGCGCCCACCCAACACCACGCGGACATCGCCATTGGGGGCTCGTGTGATCTTATAGGGCACCATCTTTATCGTACGCTGGACCTCGGGATCATCGTACTTGCGTCCCATGAGACGCTTAATGGAAAAAACCGTATTTTCAGGGTTGGTCACCGCCTGTCGTTTCGCCAACTGGCCGACCAGGCGCTCACCGGTCTTAGTGACCGCCACGACCGAGGGAGTGAGCCGCGACCCCTCGCTGTTCTCTAGAACAGCCGGCTCACCACCCTCGGTGGTCGCCATCACCGAGTTCGTGGTTCCGAGGTCAATACCAAGTACTTTTGCCATTGCTTCTCGCTTCCTTTCAGAAAAGCCTCGTAGAGGCTACATTTCGTCAGAATTCAGAATCTTCTTGCTGCGCATGCGCATCACTTGCGGGAGACGGGGCTCTTGCAACGCTGACTTGAGCAGGGCGAATGACACGTTCTCCCAGCGCATACCCTGGCTGAGCAACCTGCACGATCGTTCCTTCAGGCACATCTGCTCGCGTCTCTGTTGCGATGGCCTCATGCCAGCGCGGATCGAACGACTCTCCCGGTGCGCCGATCTGTCGCACGCCCAGTTGCTCGAATAGCGTCGTGAGTCTTCGCGCAACCAGGAGCAGGCCCTGCACCCAGGGATGGTCGGCCAGCTCTGGTGGTACTGATCCCAGCGCTCGCCCAAGATCATCGAGCACCGGTAACAGCTGAGAGAGCAGCGCACTCTGGGCTGCAATGCGTCCCTCAGCCTGCTCCTGGCTCATTCGACGCCGGTAATTCACGAAGTCCGCCTGTGTTCGCCGCAGCAGATCCAGCCACTCTTCCGCCTTCTGTTGCTCCGCGGCAAGCTGTTGCTCTACCTGAACCGAGACAGCGGCAGCATCCGGCTCGCCTTCCCGTTCCGGCTGCTCGGCTGGCTGTTGCAGGTGTCTGCGCTCCTGCTGTTCCTGTCCGTTGTGCTGCATGGCACCTTCCTTTTCTTCTCTTCCATGACGGCCACTGCTGCCAGCGGCCTGCTACTCAGGAGAGATTGCCCGCCGAGTCAGGCATTTCTCCGTCTCATAAAGCCGAACACGAAATTATCTGATAGTATCTCATCTACTATTTCTATTGAACAAAAAATATTTCTAGATAGAAAAGTGCTTTGCGAGCATTTCAAACCCCGCTCACAGGAAGTCTCATGAGGAATGCCTGGGGTGTGAAGTGGGCTGACTTCCTGACTACCTTGTACCAGGCTCTTAGCTCACAGGTGAAGATGCATCGAGTGGACCAGGAAAAGCGTGCTCGGCCTCCCCCTCCACGCGTCGCTCGTTGCAGTGCACGAAGACCTGAGACGCGATGATGAGCAAGCCGAGTACGATCATGACAAGTCCCACTGGTCTTGTCAGCCGGTATACATTTTCCCCGAGGAAGTAGCCGTAGGCCATCAGAAAATGCGTCAACTGCGATGTGGCAAGATGGAACACATCAACTGCGCTTTCTCCATCTCCTCCCCTGCGTTTAAGCGGGAACTGCTGCTGTTCTGAACTGGAAGGCACGGATGATGAGGATTACCCCGTAAACGATGGCATAGACCCCTATTACCCACACCAGACTTAAGAGTCCCACACCAGGTAGAATGGCCAGAAGCACGCCTAACAGGATAGAGATGATGCCAGCCAGCGCCAATGTCCACTCCGCCACAACAGGCAGCAATCCCGAGACGGCGGCGGCGATCTCTAAAACTCCGGTCGCGATCGCCCACGCCGCAATCAGGTAGAGCAGGACCAACGCTGTAATGCCTGGCCACACGAAGGTCAGCACACCGACGACAATACCCGCAAGTCCTCCTAACAACAGCACCCACCACTGCCGAAAATTCTTACGCTCCTGTAACGAAACGATCACCGCAACCACCCCATCCACCAGGACATACGCACCGAAAAGCAACACCAGCACCAGGAGCGTCACGTGCGGCCATACAATGGCAATCACACCAAACACCACTGCAAGGAGCCCGCGTAAACCCATGAGCCACCAGTAGTTACGAGAAACATGTGTACTGGTAATGGCATTCATTTTCTTTACTCCCTCCTCGCCCGGGGTCCACCTGTTACCCTTGTTGCTGCTTTGCCTCGACAGGCACCTGCTGCGCTTGATTCTGGCCGCCCGTGATGCTGATCCGCCTCGGGCGCCTCTCTTCACTGATGGGAAGCTGAATCGTGAGGATCCCATTCTGGTAGCTCGTTTGGATTCTGTTGACATCGATAGGCTTGGCGAAGGTGATCGTCCGTTCAAATGTTCCGGAGGGGACTTCCTTCAAGAGCCAGACGTGTCCACGCGCATGGCGGTCTGTCGTGCCCTGCTGCGTTTGTTGTCCTCCGTTGTGCCGCTCCGCCTGTTGCTGGCCCTGCATCTGGTCTTCATGCTCGTTCTGTAGGCTGTAGCGACCTCGAATCGTCAAGGTGTTTTGATCAACTGTCAGTTCAATATCTTCCTGCCGCACCCCTGGGAGCGCAACATCCACCTCGTAGCCATTCGGCATCTCACAGATGTCCATAGGTGCCATCTGAGCCGTTGCGCCGGGCATCATACTGGGGTTCACAAAGCTCTGTTCAAACAATTGATCCATCGCACGGCGAAGGCTGAGTGCCTGGCGTAAAGGATCGTAACGAGTAATCATAGATCTGTACCTCCTTGTCACTGGTATGCTATCTCATCTGTTGTTTCCTTGCATCCCTCACCATCCTGACTACAGAAAAAGCGAGCGATGCTTTCGATCTTCTGACCAGGGAATCGCGCCACTTACTTCGTTGCGCGTCGGAAACAAGACGGTGAAACAAGTACAGGCTTACGGCGTACCGCTTCAGAGGGGTCGCTCCTGTTGAGACCAGCTGGGACAACCACGCACACCGGTGTGTTTGGAGCCGAAACTGCCAGTAGAGACCTCCTGAAAGAAGACTGCACGTTTGTTACAACCAGGTCTTCTTTCCTTCTCCGCACAAAGTATACGTCGCATGTGACGTTTTGTCAAGTATTTATATTATCTCATCAACTATTTATATGAAACAAAAATATATTTTCTTAATGAGCCGCGTTGGCTACCGCATTTCCCGGATCAGCGCCCGCTGGTACAAGATAGAGAACGTGACAATGCCGATCAGGCCGATCCCCAACGTTGTTACCGAAATAGGAATGCCGGGTGGGGCGATAACGTACACGGTCACTGGCAGCCCATCCCAGAGACCATGCAAGACGGAGACGAAGAGGTAGGTCAGGATCAAGGTACCGGTAATGCGAAAGTGGTGTGGTGCACTCTCGCGGAACAACACAGCACCAAGAATGCCAGTCCAGATCCCGTGACCAAACGGCGCGAGCAGGCCTCGGATCAAAGTCTCTGCGATCGAGGCACTGACAGAACCATGGCTGAGTATCAACGTTGTAAAAGCATAGCCAGTGCTTTCCAGCGCTGCAAATCCCATGCCAACGGCTCCTCCCAACAGCAGTCCGTCCATTTGCGAGGTATGATCCATCCCCCGCGCCAGCAAGGCCACCACTGCGATCTTGCATCCCTCCTCAATCAATCCAACAACAAACGCACCACTCAGGGACAGGCCTTGCGTGGGGTTCGATGCGACGGGAAGCACCAGGGATTCGAGTATCGATGCCCCAAGCACACCCAGGATCCCACCGATGCAGAAACTTGTCGCAACCGTGTCTAGCGAGAGCGAGCTGAATTGCTGGTGGTCGTACAGGAATGCGACAAAGACGACCGGTACCAGAAAGTTCCCAATCAGGATAACCGTCGGGTACAGGTTGAAGTTGCCTGTCAGCAACATTACAATCGTCGTGACGATAAAGAGGCCCGAGCCAATCAGCAGGACACGCACCCATCCTCGACCACGACGCGGCGGGTGCCTGGTTGGTGACACCCACTCCTTTTCAGACATTGCAGTCCTCCGTTCACATTAGGTCCTACGAGCGCCATACTATACACTTACTAATGAATCCGGTATAGAGATTCCCTACGTACAGGACTGAATATGCATAAGAAGAGCGTCAAGACATGCCTCATTACTCCAAGGCCAGAAAAGCAACCACACAAAGTATACGTCGTCGCTGGCGCGCTGTCAAGTATATATATTAACTCATCTACTATTTATATGAAATAAAAAATATTTTCCTAAAGAGAAGCTGTCTCATCTGCCCTTGAAACTGCTTATATGCCCCTGATCGTTTTCTCTAAATAGATAGATTGACATAAGCAGAGACTATCATCGCTAGAAGTAAACGGATAGGTGCCATAATAAGCAGCGCTATTCGAGCAGGGAGAGAAACGTCAGTGTCATTCTCGTCCTTGGCATCACGCTCAAATTGCTTGGAAAACTGGCCAAAGAGAGCTAAGACAGGCAACAGAAGAGTAGACGAGGGAATGACCTCTCTTCCCTTAGAGATTGACGCCGCTGCCATGAGACTTCCTGCGTGCGGGGCTTGCATCGCTCATAAAAATTCTATGGAAAAAGATATTTTCATCCCATAGAAATAGTGGTTGAGATAATATAAATACTTGACAAAACACCGCGTACGACGTATACTTTAGACGATGAAGAAAAACCAGACCCGGTTATCACGAGCAGGCAGTCTTCTTTTAGTCAGCGCCTCACCGCTGATGACTGATGGCCATGAGCGTCTCCTTCCTCCCTCTTACGCAGTGTACATCCATCCGAAGGAGGATAGGGCAGTATAAGTATAATAATAAAGAAGGGAAGATGTATGGCTAGCAGCCCGGGAGCGCGTCTTATCTTTGATGCTGCTCCTTTGAGGAACGGTTCATCACATCCATTGTCCTAGGGAAGAGAACATGCTATGGGCCTGTTACGTCTCGCCGTACTCGGCTCTCCCGAAGTGTCGCATGACGGCAGCCGCCTCACGTTTTCGTTGCGCAAGGCACTAGCCTTGCTGCTCTACCTGGCGGTCGAAGGCGGCATGCATCCGCGCAGCAAGCTGGCCGCCTTCCTGTGGCCCGATAGTGAGCCCCACGATGCGCGCACAGCCTTGCGCAACGCCATTGCGCTGCTGCGCAGCCTGCTCGCCGACGCCGACGCCTCTGCTTCCCAGCACACCCACCTGCTCAGTGAGCATGAGCTGCTTGGCCTGGACCCGCATGCCTCTATGGAGCTCGACCTGGACGTGGTGCAGCAGGCCTGGAAACGGACCCAGGAGCTCTCCCTGCCTCCGTCTGAGCAGCAGCGCGCCGCCCTGGTCACCCACTTCCAGCACGCCCTCGCCCTGGTGCGCGGGCCGTTCCTCGAAGGCTTCTGGCTGGGCGAGGAATCCCCTTTTGACGAGTGGGTCCAGCTGCAGCAGCGCCAGTGGCAGGTGCGCCTGCAGTTGCTCTTCGATCGGCTCTCGTCCTGGCAAGAGGCCGCCGGGGAGCAGGAGCAAGCCCGGGCCACGCTCATCCGCTGGCTGGCGCTCGATCCACTGCAGGAGGAGGCCTACCGGCGCCTGATGCGGGTGCAGCTGGCACGCGGCTCGCCGCGCGCCGCTTTGCAGGTCTATGAAACCTGCCGGGCGCGCCTGGCCGAGGGGTTGCAGGTCGAGCCTACGCCGGAAATCGTCAACCTGGCTGAGCACATCCGAGCCGTCGAGGCTCGCTCAACCCGTCTCCCCACCCACGCCTCCACCACCGCGGCGGAGAGCCGGCCGCCATCCGTGCTGGTCGCCCCGCTCGTCGGACGGGCCGCGGCCTTCACCCAGCTCGCCAGTCTCTACCAGCAGGCGCGGCAGGGCCAGCCGCAGGCGGTGCTGCTGGTAGGCGAGGCCGGCATCGGCAAAACGCGGCTGGCCCACGAGTTTGTGGCCTGGGCCCGCGCCCAGGGCGCCGATGTCCTGAGCGGGCAAGCCTTCGAGGCAGGAGGGCGACTACCCTATCAGCCGCTGGTCGAGGCTCTCAGGCCGCGGCTGGAAGAGGAAAACGCGCCGGAGGACCTG